>Ga0210051_1002414_pt1 | contig 18778 bp, 23 predicted proteins | sample CryGey092014_all_FD_185464 | JGI IMG/M metagenome (GOLD analysis project Ga0210051, IMG submission 185464) | Groundwater microbial communities from aquifer - Crystal Geyser CG23_combo_of_CG06-09_8/20/14_all (SPAdes) (version 2) | ecosystem: Environmental > Aquatic > Deep subsurface > Groundwater... | reverse complement strand
AACGTTTATCGCCAGTGCGCTTGACACGGTGACCTGCAAGCCTTCAGGAACGCATGCCACCATAACGCCAATCATGAAAAGTATGCTACTGTAGAAGTCCAAGTGAAGCCAAATTAAGCTAACTAGGAAAAAGACACAGCCAACCGCTACAGCCAAAGTAAAATCATACTTTGCAGTATAGGCGATTTCTCTTTGAAGAGGACTTTGTTCTTCACGTATTTCTTGAGTTAAATTGGCAATTTGTCCGAATTTTGTTTTCATGCCAGTTGCATATATAACAGCTTTACCCTGCCCCTTAGCAACACTTGTACTCATAAAAACAAGGTTTGGCGAATCCAAATACGACCCATTAGGAACCTTAGCTGATTTATCGGTTCGCGGCTGCGGTTCGGATTCGCCTGTCAGAGGAACATTGTTAGTCCATAAGTCGAAGGCTTCAATTAAGCGTGCGTCAGCTGGGACACGGTCACCTTCTTCCAAAACTATAACATCGCCTGGAACAAGGTCCTTCACTAGTATTTTTTGAAGCTCTCCGTCTCGAATGACTTTGGCGTACTCGGGCATCCAATTTTTTAGTGTTTTCATGGCTTTTTCTGCGCGCCATTCTTGGAATAGGCTGAAAAACGTGTTCACCAATACGACGATGAGAATGGTGAAGCTTAGTTGCCACATACCGCTGAAAGCAGAAAGCAAACTCGCAAAAAGCAGTAGAATGCTGAACAAATCTTTAAGATGTGTGAGAAACTTGTAAGCAACTGGGGTGCGCTTCTTTTCAACCAATTCGTTTGAACCATACTTGCCAAGTCGTTTTCTAGCTTCTCCACTGCTCAATCCATTAGGAGAGGTCTCCAAAGTTTCAAAAACTTCTTTGGCATGCAGAGAAATAACATCCTTCAATAAAATCCCTACCCAAAAAGCTCAGAAATATGCTAAAAAATTAGGGTCCTTTATGACAGTAGCTTTTGATCGGAGGCATCGCTAAGAAAATGTTAAGAAATGGAATGTTTTTTCGTCTCAATTCGTTTCGGATATCCATTTAAATCATCAGTGTTTGAACCAACTTTGACTGGCATGGTTAGTTTTCTCTTTGTTACCAAAGTTTTGGCTTAACAACATAGCAAGGGTTAGATTTAAACTAATCGGAAAGTCAGCGTCACTTTTGGTTTCGATAAGTTTTAAATGATAATGCCTAGCATCATATTGGATGTGGTTCGATGAAGGAAAACTGTGCCTTTGTTATTATGATTAAGGATAGATGGTGGCGCGATTTTTGCCGTCTTCATCGTGAAGGAAAAAAAGTACAATCATATGTGCAGGGAGGATGGGCGCCCCCTAAAAGCACTTCGCTAATCTTCTTTTACGTGACAAAACCAGCGGCTGAAATTGCAGGTTATGCAGAGTTTATCGAAAGAAAAGTTGGAGAGGCTGAAAGCTTATGGAGTGAGCACGGTAATGAGTCAGTTCTACAAACTAAGGAAAAATATGCAGAGTTCATTCGAGACAAGCAGAGGGTTTCTTTTATAAGATTCAAAAACTTTCAAGAAGCAGCTAAGCCGATACCACTTAATAACGTTCTAATGCTTCTAGGTGTGAAGAGACTGGCGCGAAAGGGCTTTTACATTAATAAGGAAACTGCAGACAAGCTGATTGCGCTCATGACATAAAAAGGGATCAAACAGTTTTATGGAATCGCTCATTGCAACAAAAAGTTAATAGGTCACATTTTTCACATCCATGTAGCCTATCTTCAAGAGTGAACTCCAAAATGTTTCAAAGAGCCATAACAAAAACTGCATGTATTCATGAGCATTTAGCTAGATTAGAGAAGGTTTAGTTATGGGACGCTACAAGCAGATTGAAGACATTGTTAAACTTATGAATAGTCCAGAGATAATAAGGAACACAAGCATAATAGCGCATGTGGATCATGGAAAAACTACGCTCTCAGACAGCCTTTTGGCTTCGGCTGGCATAATAAGCGAACAAACAGCCGGGCAAAAACTTTTCCTCGATTCTTGGGAGCTTGAACAGAAGAGGCAGATGACAGTTTTCGCCTCAAACATAAGCATGGTCCACACCTATAAAGGAAAAGAATACCTCATAAACCTCATTGACACGCCTGGGCACATAGATTTCAGTGGAGCAGTGACGAGAAGCTTACGCGCCGTAGACGGTGCGCTTGTGGTTGTGGATGCTGTAGAAGGTCCTATGACTCAAACAGAAACGGTTTTGATGCAAGCATTACGCGAAAGAGTTCAACCAATTCTCTTCATAAACAAAGTTGACAGGCTCATAAAGGAAATTAAATTAACTCCTGAAGAAATACAACATAAATTCGCAAAAATTATTGTTAAAATAAACAGTCTTATAGAAAAGTATGCTCCACCTGAGCACAAGAAGGACTGGCAAGTTAAAGTTGAAGATGGACGTGTAGCGTTTGGTTCAGCCCTTCATAAGTGGGGACTAAACCTACCTCATATGAAAGCGAAAGGAGTAACATTCCAAGAAATCATCGACGCATATGTAGGGGAACATGAAGAAGTTGCAGCAAAAGTTGATGCCCTCAGCAAGAGAGCGCCATTATACGAACCAATACTGGATATGTTCTGTGAAAAATTGCCCAACCCGCTTCAAGCTCAGCCGTACAGGCAAGGTCAAATTTGGCCGGGAGATGCAGCAAGCCCTGTAGGCAAAGCAATGGCTAAAGTTGATCCTAATGGACCGCTACTTATGTGCATAACCACAATTGAGGTTGACACGCACAGCGGAGTTGTTGCTATTGGACGAATTTTCAGCGGTACTGTTGAAAAAGGAAAGGTGGTCCAGCTAATAAACAGCCACCAGAAAGGTACTATTCAGCAGGTTTACATGAGCATGGCTACAGACAGGGTAATCGTCGACAAAATCCCAGCGGGAAACATAGCTGCACTTTCAGGGTTGCCATCAATTCATGTTGGCGAAACGATTGCGGAAGAAGGTGCAGAAACGCAGTCGTTTGAAGGGTTAAAGTATGTTTCAGACCCTGTGGTAACGGTTGCGGTTGAACCTGAAGACGTTAAAGACTTACCGCTTTTTGACAAGGTCGTTCACAAACTGACAACCGAGGACCCGAACCTGCATTTCATGATAAACAAGGAAAGCGGCGAGTACCTACTGAGCGGTATGGGTGAACTGCACCTTGAGATTACAGCTTATCGAATGCAGGAGGCTGGGTTAAAGGTGAAAATTAGCAAGCCGATTGTGATTTACCGTGAGACAATCAGCCACGACCAGAAAGGACCAGCAATAATGGGTAAAAGCCCGAACAAGCATAGCAAACTATGGGTAACAATAGAAAAGTTGCCGGAAGAAGTTATCGAGGCAATCAAGTCTGGAAAGATTTCGGAGATGCAAACCCGCGAAGACAGACAAAAGACTCTGAAACAGTTCGGCTGGCCTACAGACGATGCACGTAATGCGATTGCTATCGAAGGCACAAACATACTTGTCAACAGAATCAAGGGAAGACAGTACGTTGAAGAAGTAATAGACCACGTAAAGTCTGGATTCCGAGAAGCCGTAAACACTTCAGTTTTAGCTAAAGAACCTGCATATGGGTTGAAAGTTAATTTGGAAGACATTACAGTTCACGAAGACCCTGTGCATAGAGGACCTGCACAAATACTTCCAATGACTTGGCGTCCTATCTGGTGTGCTTTTCTGCTCAGCGATCCGAAGCTTTTGGAGCCTTTTATTAATTTTGAATGTAAGGTTCCAAACCAGTTTGTAAGTGGCGTCATCGCGATAGTGCAGAAACGTCGTGGAAAAATCTTGGACATGGTAAATGAGGAGGATATGGTGATCGTTAAGGCTGAGATGCCTGTGTCTGAATCTTTCGGGCTTGCCGATGAACTGCGATCATCAACACAAGGTAGAGCCTTCTGGGCAACCCAATTCAGCCGATGGTCTCCTGTTCCAGAATCAATGCAGGCAGACATAATTAGCCAAATTCGCGAACGCCGAGGCTTAAGTCCAACGCCGCCTAGAGCAGAAGAATTCTACGAAGAAGCCTAAATTTGAGCGTTCAAACTGCAAAGAATCTTCCATCTTTCCTTTGGGCTTTTTTCACCTTGAACTTACCTTTTTGCGGTTGGGAAGAATTAAATCTGTAGCGGAAAATAGAGTGTTATAAATAACAGTTGATTTGGTGTTGAAGGATGCTTAACTTTATAGTTCCGTTGATTGCGGGAATATTGCTTGGCTATGTTTTGCGGAATAAAAAACGCGTTAATCTCAGCCAAGTTACGTTTGGAACTATTATTGTTTTGATTTTTTCGCTCGGCTTCAGCATAGGCTCAAGTAACGAATTGTTGGGTGCGATGCCTAAAGTTGGTTTGAATGCTGTTGTCATTTTGATGCTAACCCTATTGTTTAGTGTAGTTTTTGTGAAGGCGGCTAGAAAAATGGTGAGGATGGAATGATAAAACACATTGTAGTTGCGCTTGTTTTCGGGGTTGTTGCGGGTTATTTGAACAATAATTTTGGAAACTTTTTCGCTAACAGTTACGTGTCTGATTATCTGTTCAATTTTTCGCTTGTTTTATTATTGTTTGTGATGGGGTTCTCATTTGGGGTTGACAAGGAAGCCACACTTAAGCTGAAGAAAGCTGGCTTGAAAATTCTGGTTGTTCCGTTTGCTGTTGCTTTAGGCAGCATTTTGGGCGGATTGGTTGGCGGATTAATCTTGGGCATTAACGTTTTTGCTTCGATGGCTGTTAGCGCAGGCTTCGGCTGGTACACGTTAGCCGGACCTTTGGTTGGCCAACTGTTTGGGGCAGAATTTGGCGCGTTAGGTTTCACTGTCAATTTTCTGAGAGAACTGCTTACTATAACGACTATTTCGTTGACGGTTAGGATTGACCAGTATGCGCCTATAGCGTTTGGGGGAGCGACATCTATGGACACGACTCTGCCGGTAATTGTGCGCTATTGTGGTTCTGAAGCGTTGATAACGGCGTTTGCAAGCGGCTTCACACTAAGCCTAATCGCACCATTTACAATAACCGCAATAGCAACACTGTTCCACTAGAAACCTAAAGTTGAACCTATATATAAGGGGGTCTAGACTCCGCAGAGCAACAGAGGCAACTTCCGAAAAGCTAGCTGTTTTTTGGTGCGGCCGCCGAGATTTGAACCCGGGTCGTCAGCGTGGCAGGCTGATGTCCTAGACCAAACTAGACTACGGCCGCACATATCCAAAGGCTAAAGGACATTCTGCAGAGGTTCCTATTTTCCTTTTCTAAACACCGCATACAAAGCATAAAAGTTACGTCAAAACTCTCGCTTAAGCGCATCTTCAAGCTCCTCAATCTTTTTCAGAATCATGTCTGAATGAACTATTATCCATGGACTTGGATTTTCAATTTGACATATGCAAATAGTTTTCTTGCCCTTAAGCTTAGCATAGAAAAGTTCCATGCATGTTCCAGCCGAAAGCCTCGGAAAATACGCAATTAAAACATCACATTTTTCAATGTCTTCTAAGTCTCTTCTTATAAAATCAGCTGCTGGAACCCTACTCCACCAACCTTGCTCTGTTCCCTTATATATGATTTTTTCACGTTCCCAGGGGTCAACCGGCTCATAACCGCAGCGAACACAGATTTCACGAATAACATCCCTGTAAGATTGCTCCGTTTCCATGCCTTGAATTGGACCCGAAATGAAAACCTTTCTCTTCATAACCAACACAACATTCAAATTTGCTTAATGGCTTTTCCTTACCTCAAGGGAAAAGGATTAAGAGTTTGACTGTACCTTTTGGTTTTTCTAAGTATTTAAAAGGGAAGCTTAGCATTGGGATTCGTTGACCCGTTGGTTGCGGTTATTGTTTCATTCTGCTTTCTTGGATTAATGCTATACAAACGTGTGAATCTCGGAATAACACTGAACGCAACAGCCTTGTGTTTAGCTTTACTTTCAATTAACTGGCAAGAAATTCCAACAATAATTCTTAAAACCACAACCGATTTACTCACAATTTCAGTTGTACTCGCAACATTCGGGATAATGCTACTGAGCCAACTTTACAAAGAAACGGGATTTATAAACCGTCTAAGCGAAAGCTTAAGCAGAATCATCAAAAACTCAAAAGTAGTTTTAAGCGTGCTTCCAGCCATCATAGGATTCCTTCCTGTTGCAGGTGGAGCATTAATGTCAGCTCCTCTTGTGGATTCTGAGGCGGAAAAATTAAAACTCAAGCCAGAAAAGAAAGCCTATGTAAACTTATGGTTTAGACACACTATTTTTCCTGTTTATCCACTAAATCAAGTGCTCATAACAACCGCAGCAATCACAGGAACAACTGTGGCATCCCTAATTTTACGCCAAATTCCAGTAGTTACAGTCATGGTAGTTATCGGCTATCTAATAGGTTTCTGGAAAGTTTCTAACCCAAAAAATAAAGAGAACACAAAAACAGAGAGCAAATTAAACTCAGATTCTAAAGATTTTTTTATTGCCTTCTCTCCTGTTCTAGCGACGATAATTGTGGCTATTAGTTTGGGATTAGTTGGTTTAGATTTATCTAAACGAGGTCTTGATGTGCTTATAGCGACCTTCGTTGGAATAATTGTTTTAATCGGGATTTCTAAGCTAAGCATCCAAGTTTTTGTAAAACCTCTTAAAAACTGGGGAATTTATGGAATAACGTTCGCAGCTTACGGTGCATTTTTACTGGGAAATGTAATGAAATCTGGAGGAATCTCCGAAATTTTCGAGACGTTTGCAGCAAGCGGAAACATCGACAGCACCTTGCTGTTGATGGTCATTCCGGCTGTTTTAGGGGTTCTCACAGCGTCAGCCTTAGGAGGAGTATCCATAAGTGTCCCGATTTTGAGTGGGATCATAGCTCTTTCACATAACACGCCCACGGCGGCTTCTCTGATCTACATGAGTTCCTATATGGGTTACGTGATTGCGCCAACACACCTATGTTTTGCATTCACTGCAGATTATTTTAAGTGCTCACTCGGAAAAGTATACAAATATATTATTCCTTCATTTTTGGCAACATTCATAACTGCGCTTCTAATCTATTTCCTAGTTTAAAATTTTTTAAAAAAGAAAATCAATTTCATAGAGGTTGTTGATCTACATGAGTTCCCACGTTAGGTGCAAGGTAATTTGCATTTTACGTTCAGAATTCTAGTTAACCGTTTGAAATCTTCGTCGCTCATCCATTCGGTTTTGAGATATTTGCAAATTCTTTGCTCACTTAATCCTAATCTTCGCGCTTCCTTCACCGCATAGCGATACGCCTCAACTTCAGTCGGCCTCTCAATATACTTGTAATAGCTGTCGAAGAGCTCCTTTCCCTCCATGAATTGTTTGACATGGACAAGCTCGTGGATTATGTCAAGATATATGTCGGCTACATCGCCCTTGTTCAAATAATACGCGTTGACTATAAGATGCCCGTCTACGTCGCTGACCCCCATGTAGCCTCTTGTTCCAATGAATTCGACTCTGAGATTGTTGAGCACCTCTTCTGTCTTTTCGTCAAAGATTCGCTTGACAGCCTCAACCTTTTCAAAACCCTTAAAGTGATCAGTGAATGGGTACGTTGCTACCTTGGCGTTGCGCAGTATCTTGACGTTTAGTTTTGACTCTATGATTGCTGATCCCCCTTTTAGATTGTTATTCATGGGGAATATGAAGTAGTAAAGTTTATCCTTTTGTGCAAGTTTTGGATAGACGAATCACCCCTAGGTTAATGTTAACTGATCCTGATCATGAAGAGAGATTGTACACTTATGTTTAGTGTAAAAAACATGTCAAAGGACGACATTACGTTCGCAGTTCGCCTTACCGACACGATGGACTGGAACCTAGCGGAAGGAGACTTCGATTTCATGATGGAACTGGAACCTAAAGGCTGTTTTGTACTCCTTTACAATTCCGAAAGAGTTGGCATTGTAACGACCATAAGTTTCGGCAACATAGGCTGGCTCGGAAACCTAATTGTCAGTGAACAACACCGAAAAAAAGGAGCCGGATCCTCGCTGGCCAGCCACGCCGTTAAGTACTTGAAGAACAATAATGTAGAGACTGTGGGCCTATACGCATACACTGAAAAGGTTCCTTTTTACGAAAGACTCAGCTTCACATACGACTCATACTTCATAGTCCTAAGTGGAAACGGCTTCTCCTCACCAACTGGTTCGCACATAAGAAAAGGAGGAAAAGCGGATATACAGAAAATCATCGATTACGACTGTTCTTCTTTAGGTTTCTCTCGAAGAAAACTACTGGAACCTATTCTCCTAGACTCAGACAACCGGTGTTACATTTATGAAAATAGAGAGATGGCGGGTTATGCGATTGCGAAGGTATATCATGGGATGGCAGAAGCAGGCCCTTTAGTATGCCATCAAGGATGCAACGAAATCGCCATCAACCTTTTAAAGGCAGTCCTTAACAGTTTAAATGGTCTCGAAGTCTCTATGTGCATTCCTGAAAAGCAAATGGCACTTCTCGGCATTTTAAAACGGCACGGTTTCAGTGAGAAGTTTCACGTAGCAAGGATGTTTCACGGACCACCTTTTAACGATAAGTGCATCTGCATGGCAGAATCTTTGGAGAGAGGTTGATTTTTTGTCATCGGATTTGAGCAGAATAATTGTTGAAGATTTCCTAAAATGTTCATGGATGTGTGCCGAAGCAATCGTAAAAAAACTGGCTACTTTTAAAGAAAACCGAAGATTAAAGGTTCCTCTATTTTACTTTAAAAATGGACGGAGAAATGATGTCACGCTTGACGGCGGACAATTCTTTCTAAGATCCTCAGTCGAGTACTCAAACCCACAGCTGACGGTAGAAGAGGTTCAAGGAATTATTGCCGCACGTGTACTCGAAGTTTGCGGCAACTATTTTCACCAATACGGGTTGCACCAAGCCAATGGAAAAGACATTGATGAAATATGCGAAATGTTGAAGAAATCTTCGCAAGGGACAATTGCCTCTTTCCTTCTCAACACAGATGACATCGAAGCCGACAGATATTCAATGAACCCGCTAAAAGAATCTATTGTGAACAGCGGGCAAAGTGCCTTTCCATGCGGAACGGTGAAGACAGAAAAACTGGAGATAGACCGAAAGTTTGCGCAGAAGTATGAAGGGGCACTCATTTGCAAGAGCGAGGTCGAACGGATAGCTCGCCATTTTGAAAGCTGCAACAACAATTACATGGACATGGTGGACGCCGTGAAATACGAGCATCTAGAAAGTCTCTCAGAATCCTTCGGAATCAACCTCTGCCTTTATTCAATGCGGATGCCGTTGACAATTATGGAAAAGGAAACGACCGACGACTTGTTACACTACATCATAAGGAAAACCCACACAGACTATCAGTCGATTGAATGTGTTTACAAATACATGGGCAGGAGCATGAAGAAACTGACCACCCTTCTAACCGTGCCACACTCAGAAAAGGGCTATGGTTCGAAACGCGCGGCTAGAGGAAGAATCTACTTTGAAGGGGCAAAACTGAAAAGTGTCAAGGTAGACTATCGAACAGCATTGCTTTATCCGAATGCAATCGACCCCGGCGATGTTAGCGTTGCAAGGGCTGATGATAGTTTTACAGTTGAAGGCGACAAATTTGTGAATTACGATTTCAAGCAGACCCCCTCTTCGCCACAATTCTTTCTGTACTCTTTAGCGTCTCCAGAAAACGCAGTTTTATGGCACGGCATTGGTGCTTTCGGTGCCTCAGAGCTATTAAAGAGCTATACGACGACACGTCTAGCCTGTGCTAGAAATTTGTTGATAGAGGGTTTGGATGAAAAATATGGAATTGCCTCGGAAATTCCTTTACAGTTTAACCTAGTGCCAAAATTCATGTGGTTCCACCCTACACACCATAATATAGATGCGAGCATAGGATGCGTTGAGAACTTGAGAGATCTAGCCAATCTGGGCATGAAGATGGAACACCTTTCAACTGACCAATATGTCCGCAAATAAAATCAGGGTGAAAAACTATGTTTTTTAAACAGGTCATACAGCGAGGCGATAATTTCTCTTACATTAGCGCAGACGATACAACGAAAGAAGCTGCTGTTGTTGACCCTAGCTTCAACGCCGATGCAATAATCCGAATACTAAGAGATCAGAACCTGAACGTAAAATACATCATCAATACCCACGATCACAGTGATCATACCGCGAGCAACGAAGATTTTAGGTCAAACTTCGGAGCAAAGGTTGTTGCACACAAGCTGGCCCATGTCAATAAAGATATCAGCGTGGTTGACGGTGAAGTCATTAGGGTGGGCGAGATAGTCATCAAGGTGATCCACACACCGGGGCATACGCAGGACAGTATCTGTTTGCTGGTTGATGATAAACTGCTCACTGGGGATACTCTGTTCGTAGGAGAATGCGGTAGAACAGACTTGCCCGGTGGAAGTGCTGAAGACATGTACCACAGCCTTTTTGACAAGTTGATGAAACTTAATGACAACATAAAGGTTTACCCAGGCCACGACTATGGACCAAAACCTTACTCAACAATTGGCGTAGAGAGAAGGTCAAACTACACACTGCAAAAGCGAACTCTCGACGAGTTCATTGCGTTCATGAAGGAACCATGAGGTGCTGAATCATGGGTGAACCATTAATAGATGTAGGAAGTGTCATTGCTATGGTAGGTTTGGCTATTTCAGTTATCACACTATACTTGAATCAACGTAAAACTAAGAAAGAGCTAAAATTGACAAAAGAATATATTCAAATCCTATCCCAGCTTGTTAGTCCTACAAGATGAGTGTGGAACAAAAGCAAAAAGGAGTGTTGAGCCATGAAAAAAGTTGAATTGAAACTCATTTCTGAACTTATGAAAAACTCTAGACAAAGCGATAGAAATTTAGCCAAAGTAATTGGGGTTTCTCAACCTACGGTTACTAGAATTAGAAATAAACTTGAGAAAGAAGGATACATCAGAGAGTACACGATGATACCTGACTTCAGCAAACTTGGATACAAAATAATGGCGATAACTTTTGCTCTTTCTCGATTCCTTGAAAAAGAAGAAGCTGAAAGAGCAGGGAAAACTCTTGCAGATAGCTTAAAAGATAAGCAGTTTGAGTTTATCATGCTTGAGAGAGGAGATGGTTTAGGTTTTGACGGTGTTGTTATCTCATTGCATGAGGACTATGCTTCGTATCTTAAAGTCTTGGAATGGCTTAGGCAATTCGACTTCTTGGAAATGAAAAGAATCAACAGTTTTCTGATAAACTTGGAGGACAGTGTGCGTTATAGGCCTTTGACTTTTTCCACATTAGCTAAACTCTTTCGCTTGCAAGCGGAAAGGAAGGAATAGCCATGAATGAACATAGATTAAAAGAAAATCACTCGAGTAAAAGTGAAAAATAAACAAGCAAGAAAAACAGTCGGAATCAGTCGGAATCACATTACTGCTTAGCCTCTTAGTCGAAGCAAAAAACAGGAATCTAAACATAAGCAGAATTATCGAACAAGCCCTATTGAGCATTCTGGAATACTATCCTCGGCAAAATAAAAGCGAAATCCCTAACTCTGCTTGCGGAAGCTCAGATTTTCTTAGCTCAGGTTCTTTTCTGAAAGAAAATGATTGGTGCCGAGGGCCGGGTTTGAACCGGCGACAACCCGGTCTTCAGCTTCGCCCCCAAATGAAAACCATACGAGTCGGGCGCTCTCCCAGGCTGAGCTACCTCGGCAATGTTAATACTTCAAAAGAAAGGCAAATGTGCTTTTAAGTTTTCTGAATTAGTTACCCGAAAAGGTAGGGTGCAAGTTTTTCTCACCTTTTCAGGGAAGAAGGGAGAAAGGAGAAGCTTTATAAGCCTCCAACTTGCACCCCAAGTTTAATCAAAAGAAGTTATAGAAAAATCTTATGGAACATTGTTTCATAAATTCAGATTCAGAATCACAACTTAGGATACGTCAGAAAAGGAAGCATCCTTTAAAAACCTAGAAATAACCGTGATGACATTGAGAGGACTGAACTATGAAAAGAAAAAGGGCAATAATAACGGTTGAGCTGGTTGACGAGAGCATCGAGGAAACTGACGAAAAAATCGAACGGGAATTGCTTGACTGGTTCCGAGAAGATGCAATTTCAATTCCTTGGGTTAAGGACGTAAAAGACATAACTGTGAAAGACACGTAAATATTAAAGTGACAGGTAATGGACTAAGAGATAGCCGATAAAAGCGAAGATCAGAAAACACAAAACTGCTAAAACCTTGTCAATTTTCTTTTGACCATTCAAGTTCTTATCATTTTCTAAACTATCCAAGCTGATTCACCTGGCACCTTTGTTTAAAAGTTTTGGGGAAAGGTTTTATGAAGCGAAAATAAGTATTTCAAATTCTACAGCAACGGTCATGAGAGTTAAAAATGAAATTAAAAGTAAGATGAAACTGGGCCCGTAGTCTAGTTGGTTAGGACGTCGCCCTCACGCGGCGAAGGTCGCCGGTTCAAATCCGGCCGGGCCCATTTTTTATGTCTTTTTGTTGAACATGTACGCAAAAAGGTTTATTAAATATCAATATTTGATATAGCTATGGCTGGTGCTAAAATAAATGGAGAAAAGCTTAAGTTCATTGAAGGTAGAGGACGAAAATTACTTCTCTAGGGAAGACCAAACTAGTTTTAGATGCAGCGGGTGTAATGGAGCATTTCAGAAACCAATTTTAGCGACTGTCTCTTCTCGTGGTTGTGTTCAGACATATTATGCTTGTCCACGTTGTCTTTCAAAAATAAGCGACGTGAAACACCATAAAAGCGAAGGAGGCAACGAAACTTCAATCTCAATGGAAAAAGTCAAGAAGGTTGTTGTAGCGAAACATGAAGATAATGTAAAGTGCAAGCATTTTTTGGGATACTTGAAGAAACGTTCAAAGGATATGTCGTTCCCTGATGAATGCTTAACATGCAACAAAATGATTGAGTGCCTATCCATTAAAGAATAAATACTTTCTAAGCCTCTTTCACCATTAGTGAACGAATCGTGCTTCCGCTTAAAGATATAAACAAATCCTTAACTACTCCTCACGTGAACCGGTTAATTTTAGTCGCAAACATAATTATTTTTACACTATTCTGGCTTTCAAGCCAAAACATTTTGCTAGACCAAAAATTCGCAGAAAATATGTGGGGTACAAATAACAGCCCAGGTGTGTTTGTGATGGTACCAGACGAGATCATTCATGGGCAACGCCTGTTCACTCTTTTCACTTCAATGTTTATGCATGCAAACTGGCTTCATTTATTCGGAAACATGCTTTTCCTCTACGTTTTCGGCGATAATATAGAAGACGCTTTTGGTCACGTTGGTTACTTAGTCTTTTATATTATTTCTGGGTTGGCAGCAGCACTTGCATATATTGTGAGTATACTCCTTGTGCCCGCCATAGGCGATTTGGCTGCAGGTCTTGTCGGCGCTTCGGGGGCAATATCTGGAGTTTTAGGCGCTTATATTGTGCTTTATCCTAAAACAAGGATTATATCATTGGTTTTCTATGTCATATTACCCGTGCCAGCAATTATCTTTCTGGGCGTCTGGTTTATACTGCAGTGGTTTTACGGATTTTTTGACATGTCCGGTGGAGTTGCTTATTGGGCGCATATAGGTGGCTTTATTGCAGGAATGATTTTGGCTTCAACTTTTGGGTTGAAGAGGAAAAAGGCTCGAGAATCACGTCTCCGCTTGTAAATGGCTTAAGTATAGGGGTCTGTCCGTCATGAGTTCCTCATCTGCATAATCAGACTGGGACGGCATCATCATCCCCCATACTGTAAAAGATTCTCCACTTTTAAATGGATTGCTGTTCAAAATGGGATTTTCGAGAGCTGAGGCTTTTTTTTAAAATTAGTTTTTGGGCGTGTCCTCTGTTATTTCAAGGTACACTGGCTCGCAAGATCATTGTAAGAGCCTTATTCGGATTTACGTATGGAACTAGTCTTTTTTCAATCTCGAAAAATAATTTGGGGTCTCTTTTCATCGCTTCAATAATAGCTTTGTCACCGTCGAGCAGTAACTTCATTAACAAACCATCGCCCATCACCTGAACTTCCGTAAAACCGCTTTTCTTGAATAGTGTATACAGTCCTTTGGCAGTGGACCAGTGAGTTGAGACGCCCTGCCTTATTTCAATTGTTTCTTTCTTGACCTTTTGAAGGGAGTATTCCCATGCTTTGTAGCCTTTTTCCTGAAACTCAGAATCGCTTGACACCTTCTTGGCTATTTCACCGTTTGGGTCTAGGATGTAGGAGATTGCCCTATGATTTCGCTTAGTTGTAAATGTTTCCACGAGATAAGTGATTTTTCCGTCGGGCTTCTTTTGAAAGCCTGTTGAGACTATGGTGCCTATCTTCCAATCTGCACGATTGTCCATCTCTAAAATCACAACTCCTTTAGGCTTCATAACCCTCTTCAACTCTTGAGCAGTTCTTTTCAGAGGAACCAGAAAGCAAAACGCGTCTCCCCTCGATATTAAGGCCTCAAAGCACGAAGCTTTAAAAGGCAAATATCGTCCGTCGCAAACTAAGAAGCATATCTTTTGGTCTAACCCTCTGTTAATCGCGTTCTTCTTTGCCACCCTGATCATGTCCTTCACCACGTCCACACCAATAATCCATTCTGCCTTCCCGTGCTCTGCGAGAAAAAAGGTGGAGCCACCAGTGCCGCAACCAAGATCAAGCAACAGCTTTTTGTCACTAATATGATCCAAAAAGATAAGGTTGGCTACGCCATACTTCCAAAAATTCGGATTATCTGGATTGCTTATCTTTCTGTCCCATTCTAGACCGTGATATGGAGGAAACCTATCCACCTTTATCTTTGATAAAGATCTCGTGCTACTCTACCACCATTATAGAGGACACTAGCGTAATATCAGCAACTTATGCTATATAATTTTGATAACCAAAGATCAGCGGTTTTTTCTAAAGTTACTTTTTTGTTTTCGTGTAAAGAGACCTTATTGTTCCTGAAACTCTTAAGATGTGTATAGCCACTGGTTTATTCCCAATTCTTGTCATTGAGGCCAACGCTGTTCGAACCATATCCACAGCCGTGTGCACAGTGCGAATAACAGCAAACCTTTTTTCCATATCATAATCAATCAAAGCTAAGCCTACACGGCTTGCACCATATTCACCATAAAGCTTTAAAACTGCACTCCAAACAGCATCCAAAAATTCCCTTGAATCAAACAATTCACCACTGTCTATTTCCAAGGCTAAGTAGCGACGCCTCACCTTTTTCAACAATCTTTTCCTCTCCGGATTAACCGTATTCCAGGCGCAACAAACCGCGAACTAAGCTTATCCCTGTTTCTTTTGACGATCGCCACAGAATTTTTTGAAACTGCTTCTATAGCTGAGGCTTCATCTAAGTCGAAAAGGGAAGCTAAGGCGGCTAGCTCTTTTGGCTTTCGCATAAGCGTTTCATCTGAAACTCCGCTTGAGATAACAATTGGAACATGGAAATCTTTGGCTATGGCTGCTTCCCTTCGCAAATTCGAAAGAAGCCTAATCCTCGCTGGCCCCTCTAACGTAAGTAACGGTTTTATGGCTATTTCAAGGGAAGCCAAACCATTTGAAGCCAATTCAGCTTCTGCCTTATCAAAGAATCTCCTACGGAAATCAAGTGACGGAAAGTTTAGAAGGTCTACGCGGCGGTCTTTCGCTGCTTGTCTTGCCACATTTTTAGACTCACATATCACAGCGATTATCTCAAATCTTCTTCTGAGCTTTCTCAAATTGTAGATTAGCTCTTCTGGCGTTTTGGGTTTCAAGTCTACACGAGAAGCTAAGTCTATTTTAGCTTCTTTGCTGATGTTTCGTAGTCGCCGAATCTCTTCCTCTGTTAAATTTGATGGAAAAGTTATTGCTATTAGGCGATATCCAAGCTTTGAAGCTTTGCTTATTATTTGCGAAACGTGTTTGGAATCTTTCAAATTTGGATATAGATGCAGGTCGGCGTAGATTCTTTTCATGGGAGTAACCCGAATTTTCTGCAAATGTCTGTTACTTCTTCTTGGCTATGTTTTTTGAAGTGTATTCGGAAGTGTATTGAGTCTGCTGAGGAAAGTTTAAGTTCATTTAGATAGGCTGATTGCTTGTCAAGTCTAACGTATAGATTTCCTTTATCTAAATGTTGTTTAATTTCGCTGTTTAATAGTTCTTTGTCCAATGTGCTTAAACCTAAGGATAGCTTCTCAAAGACTGTTTGGGCGGCGTTTTTCTCTTTTATCCGTGTTTCGAAAAGAATTATTGGGTTTCCATGATGACCAGTTAAATTGGTTTTTTTAAAGGCAACAATGTCAATTAATTCTGGTGGAAGAATGTTGCGTACTGCGTTCAAAACTTTATCTACTTCCTCGGTTGCGTGGGCAAAGACCCGAATATCAATGTATCCTATCGGAATTTTAGAAGACAAACAGCACCACTGTTTCTTATTAAGTCATTTTAACTTTTAGATTTTCCCTTAGATTTAGACTCGACTTTCTTACTTTCTAAAAAAGTTTTAACAACCTCAACATTTTCTTCATGAGTGGTTCTTCTCCTAGAATCTACTGGTATGCCAAACTTTAATGCTTCTTTTAAACTCAATCCTGCTCTTTTCAGTTCTTCTCGGCTGAAGCCCTTTCCATTGCGCTGTTTCCCGCTTTTTTTGAAGACTTTCGGTTTGGCTGCCATCATGGACGCTATTTTTCTCCTTTGCCAGCCTTTTTGCTCGGTCTAAATTTTTCTGCTCCGCGTCCTTTTATTCTTAGGCTTCTGACTTTTTTGCCTGCACTTGTTAGGCCTCTGAAAACTCTTCTATGATGCTGTTTTTGGCATATCCAGTTAATGTCTTTGTCAGCTTTTATCACTGGGTGACTGGGATCAACCATTATAACTTCAAACCATTTTGAGCGGCCGTCTTCGCCTACCCAGTAGGAGTTTAGAACTTCAAGGTTTGGAAACTTTCTTGCAGCCCTTTCCTCAGCGATCAGCTTCATGCTTTTAGCAGGCTTAAACTTTTTGACACCCATGCGTTTCGGTCTTCTTCCAGCTTTAGGTCTTTGCTTTCTTAATCCTCCTCTTCTAACGCGGACACAAGCAATCACAAACCCCTGTTTTGCTTTGTAGCCCAGTTTCCTCGCTCTGTCCAGTCGTGTTGGTTTTTCTACACGAAATATTACTGGTTGCCTACGCCATTCTATTAATCTTTGGCGCATTAACTCTTCTACGAAAGATTTTTCTGGGGTTGCCCATGCCTCAGCAATGTATTTATATGCCATTTTTATCTCACCCTTTTCAGTTTTATGGTTCAGCCTCTACGGCTACATCCCAGCGGACATTTAATCCGCCTGCAGCTCTGATTCATAGCATCATGCAGCAAAATAAACTTTTCCAGCAAATTTTTATTAATTTCAGTAATTTTTCGCTTTTTAAACTAAAATGAGGAGAAAAGAGAATTCTAACGCGGTTTCTTGTGGGTTATGGTTTTCTCTTCTTCTAGTTCTTTGACGCGTGTTTCGATGAATTCTCCAACTTTCTTTTGGGTGTATCTCTTCTCTTCCTCTTGTTTTTTCAGTTGGTCTTTTATGGTTTCGAGAACTTTCTCCATGTCAAAAGGCTTCAATACGTAGGCGTCTGCGCCTCTGTTTACGGCTTCGATAGCGTTTTGCAATGATGGATAGCCAGTAATAATTATTTTCCGCATTTTAGGCATTGTATCTTTTACTCTTGTGAGAAGTTTTGTTCCTTCCATGTCTGTAAGTCGAATGTCTATTAAAGCCAAGTTGTAGAATTTGACTTTAGACTTTTTGATGGCTTCTCTTCCATTTTTCGCCGTGTCAACAGCATATCCTTCTTCTTCCAATATCGTAGCTAGAACTTTTCTTACGCTTTCATCGTCGTCGACAACAAGCAGCTTGAGCGTTGTAGGTTTGTCGCGACGAGACAGAAAACTATTGTCGAGACAATAGTTTTTAGATTTTAGGTTTGATAGGGATACTTACCGTGAACTTCTATGATGCGCTTGCATGTAGGTAAGCCTAAACCCATTCCTTTCGCCTTCGCAGTGAAGAATGGCGTCCATATTTTCTCCATGATTTCTTTTGCCATGCCTATTCCAGTGTCAACAAACATGATCTCTACATTGCCATCTGATTCTTTGCTTGAGAGTGTGAGCCTGCCGCTTTCAGGCATAGCCTAGTCGAGTGCTGTTTTGTTCAGCAAAGGAAAATTTTAGTTGTTCAACAAATTAGGTTATAAGCCACAAGTTAGAAGGATAAAATTCTCGTTAGGCGTAGATGGGATTAGCCTATGGTTAAGCCTGAAATCGGTTTGTCTATGCTTTACTGTTTAGGCGAGCCTTTCAAGAAAATGATTGCGCACCTTATCAAGACAGAAATAGCCTACATAGAAATTGTTGACGATGGCTTTCACACACTAAACAAGCAGAGGGTTTCAATACTAAAAAACGTAGGAGAGTCTTACGGCTTAAAATACTCGGTTCACGCGCCCTTTGCAGACATAAACATCGCTTCACCGTCTAAGCCAATGCTTAAGGCTACGCTTAAAAGACTGGAAAAATCAATCTCTTACGCAAGTGATTTAAACGCTTATGTGTGGGTTTTTCACCCTGGACTAGAAACCGGCGTTAGCATGTTCTATCCGGGCATGGGTTGGCTTCAAAACCTAAAAACCGCTCGGCTACTACTCAAAATTGCAAGCGATTACGGCGTGAAAATAG
>Ga0210051_1002412_pt1 | contig 18800 bp, 14 predicted proteins | sample CryGey092014_all_FD_185464 | JGI IMG/M metagenome (GOLD analysis project Ga0210051, IMG submission 185464) | Groundwater microbial communities from aquifer - Crystal Geyser CG23_combo_of_CG06-09_8/20/14_all (SPAdes) (version 2) | ecosystem: Environmental > Aquatic > Deep subsurface > Groundwater... | reverse complement strand
CTCCGGCCTAATGGCATCCTCCGCATAATGGTGAATTGTGTTATTCTTAATTGTCCAATAATCCCCCCCGTATGCACCAACTCTAATTCCTCTGGTTAAGTACGAAAACACACAATTCTCAATCGTACCATGGTGTGTAACTGTCGCATTTATACCTATTGCATCTCCAGCGAAGTAAGGAGCATAAAACCCCCCATAAGGCATCGGCGTCCGCGTTATATTACAATTCCTTATTTGAATATACGATGTGTGTTTTAACACAATACCGTCTGAAATATTAAACCCATCAAAAATCAAGTAAGACCTGCCGTGCTCAATTTCGCCCCATTTGTCCTGATTAGCGACAATAATATTAGTAAGTGTGGGGGTATGCCCGGAATCTGCCTTATAAGTTATCCAATCATTTCTGTATCGCAACTGCGCTTCGGTTTCAGCCGCTTCCCTGAACTTGCCGTAGTCTCCGTTGCGGAATAATACTGTATCGCCTTCGGTAACTTTCGTCCCTGCTCCGCCGTATAAAACGTATGCCCGGTTAAGTGTCTTCCATGGTTGCTCGCTTGTTCCGGGATTGGCGTCATTGCCATTGTTTGCATCCAGATAATACGTTGCTGCTAAGGCCTTTGTTTGAGGCAAGAGAAGTAGAATAACGATTGCGAAAAAAATTATCGCAACTTTCATAACTTTATTTTTTTGTTTTTTCATATCTTGTTCTTAATATTTTAAGAAATATAATTGGATTTTTTTAATTGTCTCTTGAATAGCTGAAAGTATAGAAGCTAAATTTTTATTGAATATGGCGTTTGAAACTGGCTGAATGGTAAATGTTCCATTTGTAATACTTGGTACCGCCGCTTCATTAGCGTCAAACTTAGTAAGGGTTAAGGCGCTTGTGCTTCCTGACGGCGCTGTGGATTTGATATTAAATATAATTTTTGCCACCTCTCCCTCGCTTGTTAATTTAGCAGAACTATAAAGAGCAATTTTCACTTGACCAGCTGTATTGATATTTTTTTCTAAATTCCAGCCCTGGGTTAAATTTCCCTTTTGGACATCTATTGCAGTGATTAAAGAACTATCATAAGTTAATTGGATATCAATGCCGATTATCTCTCTTGAGCCTATATTATTTAGAGTAATAGGAACAGAGACAGAGCTGGCGCCGGGGTTGCCTGAAGCATTAGAAATACTAGCATTATAAACTGATAAAGTGGGAGTAGCAGGTTTTAGCTGGCAGTTTGAGGCGATTATCGTCCTGCAGTCAGAAGAGCAAGATAGATTGCCTGATTGATAACTGGAGCTGTAAAGAATACATTTATTCAGGCCATTGCCGAAGCTACCTAAGTCAGTTCCATCACAAGTCTCTCCAGTTTCTTTTTTATTATTGCCACAGACGATAGTAGGAATAGGAGTTGGAGTAGGAGTAGGAGTTGGAGTAGGAGTAGGAGTAGGAGTTGGAGTTGGAGTTGGAGTTGGAGTAGGAGAAACTATTATGCTGGCTTGGTATCCCTGTAAGAGTTGATTAATTTTAGCTCTAGTTTTTTCTTCTACAAATCCTGTTCCCTGAACATTCCAAACAAGAGGAATATCTTGCTTGTATTTTTCTTGGAATTTAATAACTGCTTGTTTGGTTAGTGGACCAAAATACATTGTCTCCTGGCCAGGAGAGCCGGGTCCTTTATTGGAAACTCCGGTCCCTGAATCTAAATTAAGAAAAATCTGAAGATATTTGACATCTGTTGATGACTGGCCAAAAATAAGGTTTTTGTTAAAAGTATAATCTGATGGCATTTCTTTAATTGATTCTCTTTGTTTAACTTGGGATATAATGGTTTGGAATTTCTGAATAACAATTAAAATTTCGCTAATCTTAGCTTTCAGCTCTGCTATAGTCATTTCTTTAATCGGCTTTTCTATGATTGGAAGAGATGGCAATTCTATTCCCTCTATGTCTTGAGCCAAGACCTGGTTAGTTAAACAAAAAACCAAAATAGCTGAAACGGCTATTATTAAGATTGATGAGGATATTTTAGTTTTCATAAGATTTTTCTTAGATTTATTATTTATTTTACCAAAACTTAAAACTATTACAAACTACTCCTTGTGGAAAACTTTAATTGATGATATATTGTAAATATGATGACTAAATTGCTTTTTCACATTATTTCTGGAATTTTAGGACTTTTTTTGGCTTCAAGATTTGTGCCGGGCGTGGAATTTAGGGGCGATTATAAAATGCTCTTGCTCATCGGCGGAGCGCTTGGTATTATTAATTTTTTTCTAAAACCAATTTTAAAAGCGATTTCTTTGCCAATCAGAATTTTAACCTTGGGTCTTTTTACCCTGCTCATAAATATGGCTTTGGTCTGGATAATAGAAATCTTTTTTCCAGAAAATCTGGAAATCGTTGGTTTCCTACCTCTTTTTTGGACAACCCTTATAATCTGGGCCCTCAATTTATTTTTCGGTTTATACAATCCTAAGAAAAAACATGTATAATATACTATTAATTGCTCAAATTGTAGTAGCTGTTCTCTTAATTGTTTTCATCCTTCTTCAGCAAAGAGGAACTGCTTTGGGTTCGGCTTTTGGAGGCGAAGGCGGCGGCTTTTACGCTACCCGGCGGGGACTGCAGAAAAAAATCTTCTGGGCCACCATTATTTGCGGAGTCCTTTTTATTGTCTTAGCCTTAGCCAATCTTGTTATTTAATGTTTAGAATAAAAAAGTGGCCCACCAAATCACAGTGGGGACAATTTTTAAAAGTTCTAACTAAAAAAGAAAAAATTGCCTTTCTCGGGTTTTTTGTTTTAACCCTTGTTTCTTTTGTTTTTCTTTTAACCAATTTTTACTTCAAAAACACTGAAATAGCGCCAGCCAAAGGAGGAACCTATATTGAGGGCTTGGTTGGCCAACCAAGATTTATTAATCCTGTCTATGCCAATTCTGATGTTGACCGAGATCTGACCCAGCTTGTTTTCTCCGGCTTAATGAAATATGATAAAAATCTTCAAATAGTTCCTGATTTAGTTAACAACTATACTATTGAAGAAGACGGAAAGGCCTACACTTTTTATCTCAAGGAAAATCTACTCTGGCAGGATAATACTCCACTCACGGCTGATGACATAATCTTCACTATAAAAACAATCCAAACGGATTTAAAAAGTCCTTATCGGGCAAACTGGATAGGAGTGGAGATTGAAAAAATTGATGATTTGACAATTAAGTTTAAATTAAAAAAACCCTACAGCGCCTTTTTAGAAAATGCTACTATCAAAATTTTACCGCAACATATCTGGCAAAATATCCTGCCGGAAAACTTCCCCTTGGAACCTTATAACCTTGAACCTGTTGGTTCCGGACCCTATAAAGTAAAAAAGGTTGAAAGAAAGAAAGATGGTCAAATAATATCTTTGATTCTGAACAGAAATCCTTATTATTTTGGAAAAGCCCCTTATATTTCTGAAATCAAGGTTTTGTTTTTTAATAATGAAGAAGAATTAATCAAAGAAGTTCAACGAGAAAAAATTAAAGGACTGAGTTTAAGTTCTTTAATAGAACTAAACGAGAATTGGCAAAATTATCTATTTTCTTTTCCAAGATATTTCGCTCTGTTTTTCAATCAAGAAAAATCAAAAGCCCTATCTTATAAAGAAGTTCGGCTGGCTTTGAATTATGGGACCGATAAAGAAGAATTCGGCCAAAAAGTTGTCCTTTCTCCTGTTTTACCGGAAATTTATGGATTTGAATCACCGTCTAAAATTTACGAATTTAATCTACAAAAAGCCAAACAAATTTTAGAAGAAGTCGGATTTACCCTTCACCTTTCTGACAAAGGTGAAAGGTTGAGAGAAAAAATTATTAAAAAGAAACCTGCTTTTGAATTCCAAGGCCTTCTTTCTTCGGGCTCTAAAGGAAAAGAAGTGACAGAACTTCAAAAATGTTTAGAAGGAGAAGTAACCGGATATTTTGGCCCAAAAACAAAAGCAGCAGTCCTTAAGTTCCAAAAAAAATATAATATAGAAACCACTGGAACAGTAGGTAAAAACACCAGAGAGAAACTAAATGAAATATGTTTCGGAGAACCGGAAGAAATTTTACCCTTAAGTTTTTCTTTGGTAACCGTAGACCAACCGCAGATGGTAAAAATGGCAGAACTTTTAAAAGAACAATGGAAAACCTTGGGAGTAGAAGTTAAGATTGAAAAATATCCTCTTTCTCAGCTTGAACAGGACTTTATTAAAACAAGAAATTATGAAATATTATTATTCGGAGAGGTCTTAGGGGCTATTCCCGACCCTTTCCCTTTTTGGCATTCTTCCCAGAAAAAAGACCCGGGATTAAACTTCTCTCTTTATGACAACAAAAAAGCAGATGATTTATTGGAAGAAATCAGAAAATCTTCAAACGCCGAGAACCGAACCGAAAAATTGATTTCTTTCCAAAATATCTTAATTGAAGATGCTCCGGTAGTATTTTTATATAGCCCGGATTATATTTATTTGCTTTCAAAAGAAATAAAAGGGGTTGAAGCAGGCAAAATTATTGAACCCTCAAAACGCTTTATAAACATTGAAAATTGGTATATTAAAACCAAACGGGCCTGGAAGTAAAAAATCAAAAATTAAAATGTAAAAATCAAAATGACAAATCAAAATTTAAAAAATTTAAAACCTAACGTTCGTTATTTGAATGAAATGAAGGATGTTCTTTACAACAAAAAATGGGCAAAAAAAGCTCCTAATTTAGAGCTATACTATATGTATAGGGGTTTAAAAGAAAAAAATGGCTTAAGATATGATATTACTATTATCCCTTCCAGAATGTTAGGCAAAGAGTTTGTTAAAACAAAAGGTCATGAACATGTTGGAAAATACGGAGAACTATATATTGTTCTTGAAGGTCAAGCAATTTATTTGATGCAAAAAAGAGAGAAAGATATTATTAAAGATGTTTATGCCGTAAAAGCCAAAAAGAATGATATTGTTGTTATATTGCCTGACTACGGCCATATAACTATTAATCCATCAAAAAAAGATTTGAAAATGGCGAATTGGATGGCAAAAGAAGTAAAAAATGATTATAAGCCCATTCAAAGAATGCAAGGTGCCTGCTATTTTTATATCCTTCGACCAGGCTCAGGACAAGCCGGCTGGATAAAAAATAAAAATTACAAAAAAGTCCCCAAACTCCGATTTGAAAAACCCAGAAAAACAATGCCAAAAAATTTAGATTTTTTGAAGGGTCAAGCGGGTATGGCGGAACAGAAGACGCACTAGGTTCAGGACCTAGCAGGAGCAATCCTATGGAGGTGCAAATCCTCCTACCCGCACAAAATTATGAAAAAACAACAAAATCTACGAATAATTCCCTTGGGAGGATGCGAAGAAGTCGGAAGAAATATGACTGTTTTTGAATATGACGATGGGTCGTCCGCTTCGCGAGAAAAAGATATTGTCATCTTAGATATGGGCCTGCAATTCCCCGAAGAAGATATGCCTGGCATTGACTATGTAATTCCCAATATTGAATATTTAAGAGGTAAAGAAAGAAATATCCAAGCCGTTATCTTTTCCCACGGACATTTAGACCATACTGGAGCCGCTTCCATATTATTAAAAAAACTTGGAAACCCGCCTATTATAGGAAGGCCTCTAACCATAGAAATGATCAAACATCGCCAAGAAGATTTTAGCAAAGGAAGTTCAAAAATGCTTAAAACTATTTATATTAATAATATCCAAGAAAAAATCCGGCTTGGCTCTTTCGTTATATCTTTCTTCCAAGTAGACCACGCAATCATGGATGCCGTTGGTACAATAATAGAAACGTCGGTCGCAACAATCATTCATCCGGGCGATTGGATGATTGAACACGGACCCGAGGGAAGAGACGTAATAAAATACACACATCTGGCAAAATTAAAAAAACCTACCATTTTAATGCTGGAAAGCTTAGGCGCTATTAATTTTGAAAAACCTGTAACAGAAAAACAAATGCTTAATAATCTTTATAAGCTAATAAGTTCCGCTCCCGGGAGAACAATTATCGCTACCTTTTCATCGCAACTGCAAAGAATAAAACAAATTTTGGAGTATGCTTCGAGAATCGGAAAAAAGGTGACACTTGACGGATTTTCTATGAAATTAAACGTGGAAATAGCAAAAAAATTAGGATATATCAAACCAGCAAAAGGAACTATAATCCCGATAGATAAAATTAATAATTATCCCGAAGATAAAGTTGTTATAATATGCACCGGGGCCCAAGGCGAAGAAATGTCTGTCCTTTCAAGAATTGTCACCGGAAATCATCGCTTTATAATTCTTAAAAAAAAGGACACCGTTATTTTTTCCTCATCAATAATCCCTGGAAATGAAAGAACGGTTCAGCGACTCAAAGATAATATTTATCGACTTTCCGATAATGTCTTTCACAGTGAAATAATGGATGTGCATATTTCCGGACACAGCAACATATTTGACATAAAAGAAATTTTAAGGCAGATCAAGCCAACTTATTTTGTTCCGGTTTACGCCAACCATTTTATACTAAAAGAAGCCGCCAAAATAGCTTATAACACAGGATTCCCAAAAGACAGGGTGTTTATTCCTGATAATGGCTCAATCATTCAAGTTTTCGAAAACAACGTTAAAATACTTAAAGAAAAAGTTCCGACAAATTATGTTTTTGTTGACGGCTTGGGCGTCGGAGACGTTGGAGAAGTTGTTTTAAGAGACCGCCAAATGCTGGCAAAGGATGGAATGTTTGTTATAGTGGCAGTTGTGGATAGAACCACTGGTCAAGTAAGGGGTTCACCTGATATAATATCAAGAGGATTCATATATTTAAGAGAGTCAAAAGAACTACTTAGCCAGACAAGAAAAAAAGTAATCAATATTGTAAATAAGGCCACAGGAAGCGGCCAAGCAGTTAACTGGGCTTATGTTAAAGACGAAATCAGAAACAAGCTTGGCCAATTCCTTTTCTCTAAAACAGAAAGAAGGCCGATTATTCTGCCAGTGGTAATTGAAGTTTAATTATGAAAATTCTATCCGGTATTCAGCCGACAGGCCAAATTCATATCGGAAATTACTTGGGGGCTATCAAGCAATGGACAGAACTCCAAAAAAACAATGAGTGCATCTTTTTTATTGCTGATTTACACTCTTTAACTATCCCCTACAAACCAGAAGACCTTAGAAGAAACATTTTGGAAGCAGCAATCTGTCATTTAGCAGCTGGCATTGATCCTCAAAAAAGCATTTTCTTTCTCCAATCAGATATTAAAGAACAGATTGAACTTTGCTGGTTCTTGGCTACTGTCTGCCCGATTGGGGATCTGGAAAGAATGACCCAATACAAAGAAAAATCCAGCCAATTCAAAAAAAATATTAATGCTGGCCTTTTAATTTATCCCATCTTGCAGGCAGCTGACATTTTGCTTTACAAAACAGAAGGAGTGCCAGTTGGCAAAGATCAAGTCCAGCATATTGAGCTTGCCAGGACAATTGCTAGAAAATTCAATCAAAGATTTGGCAAAACCTTTGTTGAACCAAAAGCTGTGCTTGCAAAAATGGGAGCAAAAATTATGTCTTTGAATAACCCAAAGCAAAAAATGTCAAAATCCCTGGGTCCTCAAAGCTATATTTCCCTTTTTGAAGAACCTGAAGAAATCAAAAGAAAAGTAATGTCAGCTGTTACAGATACTGGAAAACAAATAAAATACAACTTAAAAAGAAAACCAGGCATCTCAAATCTTTTAACAATTTATAGTTTGTTTTCGGAAAAATCAATCAAAGAATTAGAAAAAGATTTCAAAGGCAAGGGCTATCTCCAATTCAAAAAATCTTTGGCTCAGCTTCTAATAGATTCTTTGGAACCTCTTCGTAGAAAAAGAAAAGAACTTCTATCAAGAGAAGTTTATATTCAAGAAACTTTAAAATTAGGAGTCAAGAGGGCCAAAGCAATTGCTGAAAGCACAATGCATGATATCCGCCAAAAAATGGGCCTGGTTTAACACGGGATTAAAATCAAGGAGCTAAGCTCCTTTTGTTTTTGTTTGAGTAATTTTGAGGTCTCAGCTTCAATAGTGAGACGTAAAAGGGGCTCGGTTTGAGAAGGACGAACATTGAACCACCAGTCATTATATTCTACTGTAACGCCGTCTAAATAATCCTGTTTACCGTCAGAGAACTGTTCTCTGATTTTTTTTAATATTGTTTCCTTATTTTTGACTTCAAAATTAATTTCAGCTGATTTGGCATAAGGCGATAATTCTTTAGTAATCTTAGAAACTTTCTTTCCTGATTCTGAAATTATTTCTAATAAAATCAAAAAAACAACAAAACCAGAATCAAGATAAAAATTATCTCTAAAAAGATAGTGCCCTGACAATTCTCCTCCCATTATTCCGTCGTTCTTTAACATCCCTTCTCTCACCTCAACTACGCCAACAGCAGTCCGAATAGGTTTTCCTCCCCATTTTTTAATAAATTCAGGAACGGCCTTAGAACAAATTAAATTATGGGCGATTCCCTTGCCGGGATATTTCTTTAATAAATATTTTGCCAAAAGCAAAAGAGTGGTATCTCCTCTAATAAAATTACCCAATTCGTCTATTAAATAAATTCTGTCAGCGTCGCCGTCAAAAATAAATCCGAAATCCGCTTTTCTTTTTCTCACTTCTTTGCTTATTTGATCAGTTACTCCCTCAAATAAGGGGTTTGAAGGATGGGCCGGAAAATTTCCATCTAATTCAAAATTCAGAGGAATTATTTCAAGGGGTAATTTTGAAGCGATTAAAGGGATAACTTTTCCTGCCATACCATTACCGGCATCAATTACTACCTTAAATGGTTTTATTTTTTTGAAAACAATAAAAGTAAAAATATGCTCCAAAAAATCTTCCCAGATATCTAATTCTCTAGTCCTCCCTGTTTTCTCGGCCCTTGAAAAATCGCCTCGTTCAATTATTTGAATCATATCTTTTCCCCGAATCATATCAATTCCTTCAGCAATTCTCTTAACTAATTTAAAGCCGTTATATTCTTTCGGGTTATGCGAGGATGTTATCATAATCCCTGCATCATAACCATAATGACCAACAGCAAAATATAGACCCTCGGTTGGAACTTGACCAATATTATAAACATCAGCGCCTTGAGTTATAATGCCCTGAGTTATTGCTTCAAAAATCGCGGGCGAAGAAAGACGCATATCCCGGCCTACTACTATATTTTTCGCTCCTGTATATTCAATAAAGGCCTGTCCAATTTTGTAAGCAACTTTTTCATTTAAGTCAATGGGGTAAATTCCTCTGATATCGCGAGATTTAAAAATAGATGGATTGACCCCGTTAGAAATTCCCCCATTATTCTTTGGGTTATTATTATTGTTATTATTATTTCTAACGGGGTTGACTTTCATATAAAATTATTATACCATAAAAAATACTTCTATGTCATAATTTAATACAAACTAAGAAACTAAGTTTCTAATTATCGGCAGCGAGGAAAAAATGAAAGCTTGCTTTCATTTTAACCGAGCGAACCGATAATATAGTAGAGGAAGAATGCCCTTCTCCTACTCTATAATCATGAGAAATTACGAATTAACTTATCTTATTCCATCTGATTTAACAGAAAAAGATTTAAAAGAAATTACAGAGAGAATAAAAAACTTTATTCAAGAAGATAACGGTGTTTTAACTAAAACAAGAGGATTTGAGAAAAGAAAACTCGGCTATCCTATAAACAAAAAAAGAGAAGGTTTTTTAGGCAGTTTGGATTTTTCTTTGAATCCCGAAAAGTTAAAAAATTTCGCTGAAAAACTAAAAGCTGAAAATCGGATTCTTCGTCATATAATTTCAACAAAAAAAGTCCTTAAGGAAATGCCAATCAAAAAAACAATTGAACAAAACAAACCTTTGGCTCGCCGGCCAAAGGACAGAAAGGCCGAACTAAAAGAAATTGACAAAAAAATTGAAGAAATATTACGTGAATCCCGTTAGAAATTACTAAGATTTTTGGTAAATCTAATGGGTTCATAAAATTTCTAACGGGATGAATTTAAATAAAGTTATTTTAGTGGGTCGTTTAACCAAAGACCCGGAAGCGAGGACAACCCCTTCGGGCCAAACTGTTTGTAATTTTGGATTAGCTACGAACCGGGTATGGACTAACCGAGAAACAAACCAAAAACAAGAGAAAACTGAATTCCATAATATTGTTTTATGGAGAAAGTTAGCTGAAATCGCCTCTCAGTATCTAAGAAAAGGAAGCCTGGTTTTAATTGAAGGAAGAATGGAAACAAGGTCCTGGCAGGATGCCAATGGAAATAAAAAATATAAAACAGAGGTCGTTGCCGAAAGTATGCAATTAGGTCCCAGAAGCAATTATCAAGAAACCAAACAACCCCCGTTAAAAGAAAACGTATCAACCCAAGAAGATGATATTCCGGTTATTGAAGAAAATCATCCGCCGACCAACCCTGGCCCAAACCTTTCCGGTGAGCAACAAGAAGAGATTAATGTGAAAGATATACCTTTTTAAGAATTGACCTAATTATTCTAATTGACCTAATTGACCTAAATAAATCCCAATTCCTAAATGTCTAATGTCTAAAATATTTTGGTCATTGGTCATTGGGATTTAGGATTTGCTCCGACTTTGTCGAGAGTCCTCGATGAAATCGGGATTTAGAATAATTAGAAATTAGAATAATTAGAATAATTTTTTATTTATGGATTGCTACTTTTGCCAAAGAAATATAAAAGAAATTGATTTTAAAAACACCGAGTTCCTCAAACGGTTTATCTCTGGTTCGGCTAAAATCAGGTCAAGAAAAAAAACCGGCCTCTGCGCCAAACACCAACGACAAATAGCCAAAGAAATAAAAAAAGCCAGACACTTCGGACTTCTATCTACGACAAATAAATAATCTAGGGGCGGGGTTGTCCCGCCCCAAGGGCGAGGAGACCTCGCCCCTACAATTTATACCTGTTCCATAACGGCTTTTTTTATTTCTTTAACTATGTTCGGGTTCTCTTTTAAAAATATTTTCGCTCCTTCCATTCCTTGACCTAATTTTGTTTCTTTATACTGATACCAACTGCCAGTTCTTGTTATAACTCCATTTTTCAAACCAGCATTGACAAGATCTGCCAAATAAGATATGCCCTCGTTGTAATAAATATCAAATTCAGCGGTTTTAAATGGCGGGGCAACTTTGTTCTTGACAATTTTTGCCTTAACCCTATTTCCGATAATTTCCTCTCCTTTTACTATTTTAGCTGCTCTTCTTAACTCCACTCTTACCGAAGAATAAAACTTTAAAGCCATGCCTCCGGGAGTTGTTTCTGGATTCCCATAAACGCCGATTTTCATTCTTGTCTGATTTAAAAATATAACTGATGTTTTGGTTTTAGCGACAATTGCCGAAAGTTTTCTAAGGGCGCTGGACATTAAACGGGCTTGAAGACCTATTTGAAATTCGCCCATTTCACCGGCAATCTCGGCCTTTGGAGCCAAGGCTGCTACCGAATCAATAACAATAGCATCAACCTCTCCTGATCTGACCAGAGTTTCCACGATTTGGAGGGCTTCCTCTCCTGAGTCCGGCTGGGAAATTAAAAGATCATCAATCTTCACCCCAATTTTCTTGGCATAGTCCGGATCTAAGGCATGCTCTACATCAATAAAAGCGGCAACTCCGTCTTTTTTTTGAACTTCAGCGCAAATATGCAAGGCAACCGTGGTCTTACCGCCGGACTCTGGACCATAAATCTCAACTATTCTTCCTCTCGGAATGCCGCCAACGCCTAAAGCCAAATCTAAAGAGATACAACTCGTAGAGATACTGTCAATATCAACTGGTTTGGCGTCTTTAAGCTTCATAATCGCTCCTTCGCCAAAACGTTGTTTAATCTCTGCCACTGCTTCCTCTAAGTTTTTTCTTACTAATTTTTCTTCTTCTTTTTTCATATTTTTATTTTTAATTAAGTTTAAAAGAGGCCCGACCTCTTACCAAGCTAAATTTTTTCCCAGCCATCTTTATTCTCCAAATCATCTCTTCCATCTATTTGCTGCATTGTTTCGGTCTTTATTGACCCTTGGTCGCTATAAATGTCCCTGGGTTTAGCTCCGTCTGCCGGACCAACAACTCCTTTTTCTTCCAACATATCAATAAGACGGGCTGCCCGGGCATAACCTATTCTCAACCTTCGTTGAAGCAAAGAAGAAGACGCCCGGCCGGCCTCAATTACCATTTTCTTTGCTTCTCCGTACAATGGCTCTTCTTCTTTTCCATAAAAACTTTCGGTTTGCCGTCTGCCAAAATTGTCCTGTTCTAAAACATTTACCAGATCCTCTTCGAACCCTGCCTGCGTTTCTCTATCAGCAGTTCTTATCTCCACGTCTTTAACCACTCTCCTAACTTCTTTTTCTGAAACATAGGAACCTTGAATTCTTTTTGGTTTTGGCACTTGAGCTGAAACATAAAGCATATCACCAGCCCCTAAAAGCTTTTCCGCTCCGGCTGTATCCAAAACGGTTCTGGAATCAACCTGCGAGGCAACCTGAAAAGTAACCCTAGAAGTTATATTGGCTTTAATCAAACCGGTAATTACCTCAACAGATGGCCTTTGGGTAGCTACCACCAAATGAATACCAACTGCCCTTGCCATCTGGGCTAAGCGAACAATCCCGGCTTCAATCTCTCTGCCTTTGGCTGCCATTAAGTCGGCTAATTCATCAATAATTAGAATTATAAATGGTAAAAATGCTGTGCCGTTTAATAAGGCCTTTTCGTTGAATGAACCAATATCTCTGGCTTTGGACTCTGCTAATAAATCAAATCTTCGCTCCATCTCACCTGTTAACCACTTTAAAACCGAAATTGTTTGGGAAGCCGTATAAATCACAGGACAAAGCAAGTGAGGAATTTTATTATAAACCGGGAATTCAACTCTTTTTGGGTCAACCAAAATAAACCTCAATGTCTCAGGACTGGCGCTTTTAAAAGAATTACTGGGCTGATAAAGCAAGCTTAAAATTAAAGAATTCAAAAAAATGGTTTTGCCAGTGCCAGTACTCCCGGCTACCAAAAGATGAGGCATTTTTGCCAGGTCAGCGTAAATCGGAAAGCCGGAAACATCCCTTCCCAAAACAATCATTAGGTCTGCCAAGGATTTTTGAAAAATAGGATTCTCAATTAAATTCCTCAGACGTACCTGAGCCCTTCCTTTGTTCGGAACCTCAATCCCTACCAAAGACCTACCAGGTATTGGCGCCTCAATTCTAATTGGATGACTGGCTAAAGCCAAAGACAAATCATTAGAAAGAGTTGTTATTTTAGACAATTTTACTCCTTCAGCTGGTTTAAAAGTATACTGGGTAACAGTAGGCCCGATATTTATCTCAGACATCGCCACTTTAACCCCAAAGTTCTGCAAGGTCTTCCCAATAATAGCTGAATTTATTTTTGTGTCTCCGCTCGTAGGAACATCTTGATCCGCTTCCAGTAATTTAAGAGAGGGCGGTTGATAAGAAAAAATTTTGGGCCCAGTCATTTTTAAGGAACCGAGTTCCTTTTTTTGAAGGAACTCGGTTCCTTTTGTTTTTTCCAAGCCCGGAACTTCTTCTACTTTAAATTTAGGACTAAAGATTCTTTTAATAATAGACGGCTTGTCCTCTCCTGTCTTGTCCTCTATAGAAGGAATCTGCCCCTCTTTTAGTCCCGCTTTCAGCGGGGTTTCTTTCTGGCGAAACTTGCCTAAAAAATACCAGAAAATTAAAACGCTTATAATAATTAAACCTATAAATATAATCTGAGTTGCCCAAAATCCCAAAAACTTCAAAAGCGGCCAGCTTATAAGAAAACCCAGCCACCCTCCTCTTCTAAGTTCCGGACTAAAAATGCCCAAAATTCCAGTCACTCCTAAAATTGAGAGAAAAACAGCCAATATCACTGGCCAAGAAACCCTTGCTTCTTTTTTAAAAAAATCCCTTTCTTTTCTAAAAGTCAAAAGGATTATTCCCCCTAAAATAAAAATTAAAGGGATTAAAAAGACCGTCTTGCCAAGCAAAAAGATAGAGCCCTCCATAAAATACTTACCGCCTTTTCCGGCTTTATCAAAAAAACTTAATCCAATAAGCACGGCCAGCAAAATTAAAACTACCCCAAAAATCATCTGCTTTATCTCCTGGGGTAAAGCAAACCTCTTCTTTCTCTCTTCGTAAAACCTCTTAAATTTTCGCTTTTTCTTCTTGGACATATTCTATCTGTATTATACCATTTCAAATTATTTTCTAAAACCCGTGCCAGCTGGAATTAACTTCCCAATAATCACGTTCTCTTTTAGTCCTCTCAATTTATCCTCTTTACCCTCTAAACAAGCTCTGATTAAAATCCTGGAGGTCTCTTGAAAAGAAGCAGCTGACAAGAAAGAATCAGTAGTAAGGGAAACCCTGGAAATTCCCAACAAAATAGGAATTGACTTGGCTTGATTTTTTTTCTCTTTTCTTAGTTTATTATTTCTTTCAATAAATTCAGCTCTTTCGATAACCCCTCCAACTGTAAAATCGCTGTCCCCAGGGTCTTTAATTCTGACCCGGGAAAACATTTGACGAATTACTACTTCAATATGCTTGTCGTGAATAATTGCTCCTTGAGAAACATAAATCCTCTGAATTTCCCTGACAATATATCTCTGGGACTCTTCTTTGCCTCTTGTTTTGAATATTTCTTTTAAATCCAAATTCCCTTCGCAAAGCTGCTGTCCCTTTTTAATATTCTGTCCTTTTTTGACATAAATTGCTGTTTTGGCCGGAATTTTATATTCAACAATTTCCTCCTTTTGACCCTTAACTTTTATTCTTATTACCTTTTCTGGAGTTATGTCCTTTACTTCTCCATCAACCTTGGAAATTTCTGCCTTACCGCCCGGCATTCTCGCCTCAAAAATCTCCTGGACACGCGGCAAACCAAAAGTAATGTCTCCGCCGCCGGCAACCCCTCCGGTATGAAACGTCCTCAGAGTCAACTGTGTCCCCGGTTCTCCAATTGCCTGAGCTGCCACAATCCCAACTGCCTCTCCTTGCTTTACCAGCTCGTTCCGACCAAAATCCCAACCATAACACTTCTGACAAACCCCTCTGATTGACTTACAATTTATTGGTGAACGCACCTTAATTTTTTCTATACCCTCATTTATTATTTGACAGGCCTTTTTCCAATCAATTATTTCGCCTTTCTTAACAATGACGCGAAACCTACGCGAAACTTTCTTCATCTGTTTTTTCGCGTCTTGTTTTGCGTTCTGTTTCGCGCCTGTTTCGCGTTCTATGCTTTTCTCAGAAGCGCTAAACTGACGCGAAACCTCAGATTCTGTAAGTGGCACTTTAACATCCTCTAGGGCTATTCTCCCCACTATTTTATAACTAAAATCCTGGCCCAATTCATCTGACTCAGCTCTTAACATTTCAAAACCCTCTTCGTCCCCGCAATCTTCTTCTGAAACCACCACTTCGTGAGCAACATCAACCAGACGTCTGGTTAAATAACCAGCAGTAGAAGTTCTTAGGGCTGTATCAGCAGTTCCTTTTCTTGCTCCATGGGTTGAAATAAAGTATTCCAAAACATCAAAACCCTCTTTAAAAGAGCTTTTGACCGGCAACTCAATAATTTTGCCGGCTGGGTTAATAACCAACCCTTTCATTCCTGTCATCTGAACGGGCTGGGTCCAAGAACCTCTGGCTCCAGAATTCACAATAATGGAAACCGACCCATCTTCTGGCAAGGTCTTGGGCACTAATTTTTCAATTTCGGACTTTACTTTTGTCCAAACCTCAATTATTTTATTGCTTTTTTCTTCTTTAGAAAGCAAGCCCTTCTTAAAATGATTATCCAATTGTTCAATTTCTTTTTCGGCCTCAGCCATAATACCTTCTTTTTCGGGTGGCACGATCAAGTCATCCATCCCCCAACTTACCCCAGAAATAGTAGCTGCTTCAAAACCTAAATTTTTAATTCTGTCTAAGGCCTCTTCAACAATTCCTCTGTCATATTCTTTAATAAGCCCACCAACTATTTTTTCCAATTTCTTTGAATTCACAACCTCATTTACAAAAGGCTCATTCTTCGGCAGGGTCTCGTTAAATAAAATCCTGCCCACCGAGGTTTCTTTCAAAGGAACCGAGTTCCTTTTTAAGGAACTCGGTTCCTTATCTACTCTTACTTTTATTTTTGCTTTTAAGTCCACATCTCCAAATTCCTGAGCCATAATCGCCTCCTCTGAACTAGAGAAAACCTTACCTTCTCCCTTTGCTCCCTCTCTTAATTTGGTCAACCAATAACAACCAAGGGTAATATCCTGAGTAGGAGAAATCACCGGCATTCCGGTAGCTGGTTTCAACAAATTAAGGGAAGAAAGCATGAGCTCTCTTGCTTCTTTCTGTGCCTCCGCGCTCAAAGGAACATGAACAGCCATCTGATCACCATCAAAATCAGCGTTAAAGGCCTTACAAACCATAGGATGAACTTCGATTGCCTCTCCTTCAATTAAAACCGGCTGGAAGGCCTGGATTCCTAAACGATGAAGGGTTGGAGCTCTATTTAGCAAAACCAGCTTGTCTTTAACCACCCCTTCCAAAATAGCCCAAACATCATCTGTTTCCTGCTCAATTAATCTTGAAGCTCCTCGAACATTGTAGGCAAGTTCTCTTTCTAAAATTTTTTGGATAACAAATGGTTTAAATAGCTCCAAAGCCATTTTCTTCGGCAATCCGCACTGATGAAGCTTTAAGTCAGGACCGACCACAATTACCGACCGGCCAGAATAATCAACTCTTTTCCCCAAAAGGTTCTGACGAAACCTTCCCTGCTTTCCTTTAAGTATATCTGCCAAGGACTTTAATAATCTCTTTCCCCCGGTAGTGGCGGTAGTCAAAATCCCTTTTCTCATTCCATTATCAATTAAAGCATCTACTGCTTCCTGCAGCATTCTCTTTTCATTTCTGACAATAACTTCAGGAGCTGAAATCTCCAGCAAATACTTTAAACGATTGTTTCTATTGATTACTCTTCTATACAAATCGTTCAAATCAGAAGAAGCATATCTGCCACCGTCTAATTGGACCATTGGACGCAGGTCCGGAGGCAATATTGGGATAACAGTCAAAAAGAGCCACTCGGGTCTAATCCCGGCTCGGAATAACCCTTGTAAAAATCTTAGCCGGTTTAAAATTTTCCTCCGGGAAATACCTATTGCTTCTTCTTTTTCTTTTTTTAACTTTTCAATTTCTTTTTTCAAATCAACTTTTTCAAAAAGCTTTCTAACGGTTTCGGCTCCGGTCCCAGCCTCAAAAATCTCTCCGTATTTTAAAGAATAATCATAATACTCAACTTCCGAAAGCACTTTTAACGGCTTAATCCCTAAAATTTCCTCTCTCACTCTATCTTTGGCCACCTTTAACTCTTCTTTTAACTTTAAATTTTTAATTTTCTGTTTATACTCTTTCTCAACCTGAGCCAAGATTTTCTTTTTCGCTTCCTCATTTACCGAGATTACAATATAGGCGGCGAAATAAATTACCTTTTCCAATCGGATCATCGGCAAATCCAAAACCATACCTATTCTAGAGGGAACTCCTCTTAAAAACCAAATATGGGAAACAGGACAAGCCAATTTAATATGGCCCATTCTTTCCCGACGTACCGAGGATTTAGTTACTTCAACGCCGCACCTATCGCAAACCACGCCTTTATAGCGAATCCTTCTGTATTTTCCGCAATAACACTCGTAGTCCTTCTCTGGTCCAAAAATTTTCTCACAAAACAGGCCGTCTTTCTCTGCTTTTTGAGTCCGGTAATTAATAGTTTCTGGTTTTGTCACTTCTCCGTGGGACCAACTCAAAATATCCTCTGGCGAGGCAATTTTAATTCTTATCGCTTGTAGGTCAGTAACACGCATAGTGTAATTTTTAATTTCTAATTTTTAATTTTTAATAAATTTTCAATGACTTAATTTCCAAACGGTTTGAAAATTGAAAATTGTAACATTCAATGAAAATTGAAAATTGTAAATTGAAAATTATTTACTTTCTTTTCCTTTTTCTTTTACCTCCACGTTTAAACCTAATGACTTAAGCTCTGCCACTAATAAATTAAATGAAGCTGGCAAATTAGGGGTTTTAATTGGTTCACCTTTTAAGACTGCCTCGTAGGCAGCTGCTCTTCCTAAGACATCATCGGACTTAATGGTTAACATTTCCTGTAAAGTATAAGCAGCACCATAGCCTTCTAACGCCCAAACCTCCATCTCTCCAAACCTCTGGCCGCCAAACTGCGCCCTTCCTCCTAATGGCTGCTGGGTGATTAAAGAGTAAGGTCCAATTGCCCGCATATGAATTTTGTCTTCAACCATATGAACAAGCTTCATCATATAAATACAGCCGACTGTAATTTTCTCTGAAAAAGGAAGTCCGGTTCTACCATCGTATAAATTTACCTTTCCATCCTCTGACAAGCCGGCTTTTTTAAGCTCTTCTTTAATGTCTTTTTCTGTAGCCCCGGCCATAGCAGGCGAAATGGCAATATAACCCAGCTTCTTGGCCGCTATCCCCAAATGACTCTCCAAAATTTGGCCAATGTTCATACGAGAAGAAACGCCTAAGGGATTCAAAATAATATCTACTGGTGTGCCGTCCTCCAAAAAAGGCATCTCTTCCTCCGGCACTACCCTGGAAACAACTCCCTTATTTCCGTGACGACCAGCCAACTTATCCCCGGCCTGAATTTTCCG
>Ga0210051_1002408_pt1 | contig 18837 bp, 16 predicted proteins | sample CryGey092014_all_FD_185464 | JGI IMG/M metagenome (GOLD analysis project Ga0210051, IMG submission 185464) | Groundwater microbial communities from aquifer - Crystal Geyser CG23_combo_of_CG06-09_8/20/14_all (SPAdes) (version 2) | ecosystem: Environmental > Aquatic > Deep subsurface > Groundwater... | reverse complement strand
AAGAAATTAATGAGAAGTATGAGAAATTAGATAAAAAAGAAAGAAATGTATCTGGAAAAAACTCAAAAATTCTAATTGCGATATTAATTACAATTATTGTTCTTGGAGCAGGTTTTTTTGTTTTTAGAGGTTTTTCTAATAATAAACTCTTAGATACAGATAAAAAAGTACATATTGGGTTAGTTACTACCCTTAATGGTCTTGGTGATAATTCATTTAATGACTTGGCATATAATGCCTTATTAGATTCTAAAGAAAAGTATAAGATAGAATTTGAGATATTAGAACCAAAAAATGATGAAGAGACTGAAAAAGATTTAAGAAGCTTCTCTGAACAAAAATTTGATTTAATAATTGGTCTTAATTCAGGAGAAGCTGTTGATGATATTGCAACGGAATTCCAAGATATTAAGTTTGTAATAATAGATAAGGTAATTGACAAACCAAATGTGGTATCTATAACATTCAAAGAAGAGGAAGGATCATATTTGGCAGGAATTATGGCTGGAATGATGACAAAATCTAATAAAATAGGTTTTATTGGGGGCATGGATATACCTATAATCAAAAAATTTGAGGCAGGCTTTAGTGCTGGTGTTAAATCAGTAAATACTGATGCAAGTGTAATATCAGAGTATTTATCTTCTGATCTATCAGGTTTTAATTCTCCTGAAAATGGTAGAGAGAGAGCTATTGAGTTATATGATGAAGATGTAGATGTAATTTACCATGCAGCAGGCTTAAGTGGTAATGGGATAATTGAAGCTGCAAAAGAAAAAGACAAATATGTAATTGGAGCGGATTTTAATCAAGATTATATGGCAAAAGGTAATGTTTTAACAAGTGTGGTAAAAAGGGTTGATACTGCACTCTCAATCATAATTGATAAAACCCTTAATAATAATTTTGAAGGGAAGATTTATGAATTTGGTATAAGTGAGGGTTGTATTGGTCTTACAGAATTTGAATATACAAAGGACATTATTCCAGAAGAAGTAATAGAAAGAATTGAAGAAGCAAAAGAAGATATAAAAAGTGGAACAATAAAATTCTATTAAATTTATAAATAATACCTTTAACTTAAAACAAAATGGTTAGTTTAAAAAAGTTTTATTTTTATGTAAAAACCCTTAATATTTACCTTCATTATAAGTTAAAGAGGCATATTCCATTTGTTGTTATAATTGGTATGAATAATACATGTAACCTCAATTGTAAATATTGTTCAATGCCAAAATACAAAAAAAAGGTTTTCTTTTCATTTAATAAAATATCCCCTATCATTGATCAGATTGCAAAAATGAAAATACCTTATATCTCATTTTCTGGGGGTGAACCACTATTATGCAAAGATATGGAAAAAATTGGTTTGTATGCACATAAGAAAGGTATAATGACTAATTTAAATACAAATGGGACGTTAATAACAAAAGAAAGGGCAAAAAAAATAGCTATGTTCTTCGACCACGTAAGAATTTCAATAAATGGACCAGCAAGAATCCATGATAAAATTACTGGAGTTAAAGGTTCCTTTAGAAAATCAACTGAAGCATTAAAATATTTAACTTCTATTGAAAATAGAAGGGCAAAAGTTGGGATAAACTTATTGATTTGTAAAAAAAATGAAAAAAGTATAAAAAATTTTGTTAAAAAATTTAATCCTAAAGTAGATTTCATATCCTTCCTACCAGAATTTAATTTTACATTTAATCCTTATAAAAAAGTATATAATATTTCTAGTGATATAATAAATATTCAAAAAAAATTAGCTAAAAATAGAAAAAATGGTTGTCAAGAAAACTTTTTAAAAAAACAAATTATATCAAAAGAAAAATGTGACGCAGGAAAACTTTTCTTAGAGATTTTTGCAACAGGAGAAGTTGTTGCTTGTCCATTTAAATGGAACTTATTTAAGAAAAATAAAAAAGAAAGAATCCTATTCTTAGGAAATATTTATAAAGAAAATCTCTATGACCTAATCAAAAAAGCAAGAAAAATGGAATTTCCATTTAAATGTGATGGCTGTCATGCACTTTGTACATCAGAGGTTTCGAGAATTTTTAGAATGAATCCTTTTGAAATCATAAGAAGTTTACCAAGCATTGTAAAATCTTATAAGTTGTAGAATCTATATTAAAATTAAGCTAAAAAGATTAAAATGTTGAGCAATTTTTTAAAAGGAAAATTTATGTGTCTAAAAGAAGCCAAAACATTATTTAAAAGGGAAATTCGAGATTTTTGGATATGCCCAACTTTTAAATGTAATATGAGATGCAAAACTTGTAAGTTATGGAAAAAAGAACCAGGTAATTTAGATATTAATATTATTAAAAAAATATTGAGTGATAAATTAACAAAAAACACCCATTTTATCTTAGAGGGAGGAGAATTTTTATTATACCCTCATTACAAAGATGTTTTAAAACTATTAAATGGAAGAGATTATACCCTCTTTACTGCAGGTTATTTAGATAATAAATTAATAAAAGCAACATTAGAATATAAAATTCCAGAGGTTATTATCTCTCTAGATGGAACTCCAAAAACTAATAAAAAAATTAAAGGCATAGACATTTTTCCTGCTATTGAACATATTATTAATGAATTGAAGGGAAAAACAAATCTCTCTATAAATTATACTATGTCTAAATGGAACAATAAAAGTGATTTATTATTTGTGAAAAAATTTTGTGAAAAAAAAAGGGTTCCCTTATATATAAATATCTATAATAATGCAAGATACTTGGGTACAGCAGTAAAAATGCAGAAGTTATACAACCCAAAAGAGATTGGTTTAGAAAGTGATTATACAAAATTTTATAATTTATGGTTAGAGAGTAAATTAAAACTGCCTTGTCTTAGTATAAGGGTAAGAACAAGTGTTTACCCAAATGGAGATTTGTATTTATGCAAAAAAAAAGGTATCAGAATAGGAAACCTTTATGAGAAAAGCCTAAAAGAAATCTGGAATTCAAAGAAAACAATAAAATTGCAAAAAGAGCATTTATGGTGTAATGACTGCTGGATGTACTGCCATAGAAAATATGATTTAGATGTTATTAATAGGTTAGGTTCATATTTACCAAAAGGAATTATTGAAAAAGTAATGAAGAAAGAGGTTTAAATTAATTAGAACATTAGTTAAAAAGTTTTCTTATTTCATTCTCAATCATATATTTAAAGTACAGATTTTTTGTTCTATATAAAGCAATGGGCTTATAAAGTTTAAATAAAATTTTAGACAAAAGAGACTTACTTGTAGTATAGCTTACAAAATCATTATTTAAGAACACTGATGTAAAAGTTAATGAATATAAATTATTAATTTCTTTTTCTGATAACCAAGGTAAATTAATCTTCACTTGATCAAAACCAATCCATTGTTCTAATTTTGCTGGCTTTTTTAAACCTAGTTTAACAGATAAATCAAATAATCTTGTATTTGGTGTAGGAGTATAAAAGGCTATTGGGAGTATAATTGCATTTGGATTATCTTTTTGTAATTTGAACATTAATTTTATGGTTTTCCATAACTCCTCTTTGGTTTCCGTTGGAAACCCGCACATAAAGAAGTATGCTGGAGAAATATCAATTTTTCTTATTTTTTTGTTAAATTCAATTATTTGATTGAGGATTATATCTTTTTGTATAAGTTTAAGGATTCTTGATGAACCTGATTCAATACCTATGTTTAGTCTTTCACATCCTGCTTGTTTTAATAAAGAAAAGAAATTCTTTTTTTCATGTATTATTGAATTGATTCTTGAATTAGCATACCATTTTATATCCAAATTTTCATTAATAATGCCTCTTAAAATCTCTTTGACTCTTTTTGTATCAACAAAAAAATCATCATCCACAAAACATATGCTTTTTACATTAAAATTATCAACTACATGCTTAATCATTTCCTGTGTTTTCTTTGGATTAAGTGATCTCCATATATGTTTGTAAAAAGGTGGACTATAGCAAAATGTGCATCTGCCAGGACAACCTCTTGAGGTTTGGAGATAAATGCCCTTTTTATCTCTTGAAATGTAATCTTTTATGTTAATTATATTGAAAGGAATTTCTGGTAGTTTGTTTAAATCAATAGGCTCCCTCTCTGGGTTGTGTTTTATTTTTTCCTTTTCTTTATACCAAAGTCCCTTAATATACCTAAGGTCCTTGTTCCTATCAAGCGCTTTGACCAATTCATAAAATGCAACTTCACCTTCTCCTTGGATTACAAAATCAATGTAAGGATTTTCTAAAGTCTGTTTTGGTAGTAAAGAAGCATGGATTCCTCCCCAAATAACTGGTACATCTGAGTTTTGCTTGACAATTTTTGATATTCCTAGAGCATATTTAATTGGGCTACCAGTCATAGAAGTTGTAGCAACACATAAAGGCTTCTTTTTTAATTCTCTTACTAAATTCTTTTTCCAGTGTTTATCAATTCTTTGATCAATAATCCTTATGTTATAATCCTTGGCAATATAACGACACATACTCAATAAAGCAAGAGGCACTCCTGCTTCATACTTAATAACTTTTGCTTCTCTTACTTTTGGCTGAACTAATATAATATCTGTCATCCTAGAATCTTATAAATTTTTGATATAATATAAAAATACTTTGATTTTGAATTTGAATAACACTTTATATAAGTTATTTGTCAAAACTTTTTATAAGTACATTATCATTTCATCTTTGGTTTAACCATTATAAATGAAGAAGAGTGTTGTAAAAGGTATTTAAAGATTAGCTGAGGCATATACAAATATTTATTAATCAACAAGCATTATTGGCTAGTATGAAAAGATTAAACGCTTGTGATTTATATGAAAATAATCCTAACAAAATGAAAAAAAGAGAAAGCCAAAAAGAGAAGGTTATAAGATTTTTTGATAGATGTGCAAAAACATATTACAAAAAACGTTATATTGAACCAACACTCGAAGCATATAATTTTCGTACACGAAAAGATTTAGTTCTTAATATACTCAAAAAAAACAATTGGAAAGTTTTAGAAATTGGATGTGGACCAGGGGTAATGAGCAAGGAATTATCTCAAAAGGGTTACGAGTTATTTGAATTAGATATATCAAAAAAGATGATAAAAGAAGCTATTGAAAAATCAAAACAATCAAAAATAGAAAATATGCCTTTATTTCTTATAGGAGATGTTGAAAACCTTTGCTTCTCTGATTCACAATTTGATGCAGTTATTTGCTTAGGAACTTTACAGCTTGTTAATGATAAAAAAGCTATAAAAGAGATTTATAGGGTCTTAAAACCAAAAGGTACTATTATAGTTGCTGTTCCAACAAAAAGGATGATAAGCTCTTTTCTAAAACTGGTCGTAAGACCATTAACACCCTTAATTTATAAGATAATGAAAAGGGAAAGGATAATAATCAACTTTAAGAATAAAGGGTATAATCCATGGCAGCTTGATAGATTACTTACAAGAAATGGATTTAAAAAAGTAGATTACTTTTACCATCATTTTGTTTTCTTTCCATTTGATGAATTATTCCCTTCATTTTCAATTAAAGTCGATAAAAAAATAAGAAAAATACTGCTTAAATCTAAATTAATGGGAAGATTATTTGGCAAAACCTATATTGTAAAATCAATAAAAAGTAAATAAATTCATTTTAAAAGTTTTAAAGAGTAATCATCAAAATAAATAAAAACAAATTAAAAGGGATTTCTTTTTTCAACTTTGTTAATAATCTGCTCTTCATCAAATGTTAAAATCTTTCTTTCTTTCATAATAATTTTTCCATTACAAATAACATCAAGTACACATGAGCTATTGCATGAATAAACAAGATTAGATATAATATCAATAAAGGGGTGTAATTGGCTTGATTTTACATCTAATAATACTAGATCTGCTTTTTTTCCTACTTCTATACTTCCAGAATTTAATCTTAAAATCTTTGCTGCATTAATCGTAACCATATCAAGCAGATTTTGTGCATTAATTGGTCTTCTGAAAATAATATTTGAACCTACACTTCTAGCTCGTTCCATTAATATACAACTTTTCATCTCTTCAAATAAGTCTAAGGAATTATTACTAGCTGGGCTGTCTGTGCCAAGTCCCAAAAGAATCTTTCTTCTTAAGATATTTGATACTGTCTGAACTCCATTATTCATGAGTTTTGCATTACTAACTGGACAATGCACTAACTTAACATTCCTTCTTTTGATTAAGTTAAGATCTTTATCAGTTAACCATCCAATATGAGTTCCTAATAAATTTTCATTTAATATGCCTTTTTTTTCTAAAATTTTTATAGGACTGGACCTATAAGTTCTTTTTATGGTCTCAACTTGTTTGTATGTTTCCATGAAGTGAGTTCCTAATAAAACATTATATTTTTCTGCTAATTCTTTTGTTCTATAGATTGTTTCGAGATTACATGTATCTAATGAGTGAAACATAACAAAAGGTTTAATTAAATCATCATCTTTATACTCCTTTAATAAAAACTCAGCGATCTTAAGTGCATCATCTATTTTTCCTGAAATAGAAAATCTATCTGAAATAGTTTCGGAAACAAATCCTCTAATTCCTGAAGATTTAATAGCTTTTGTGATAATATTACTAAAGTAATATTCGGATATAGAACAAGTAGTGCCTGATTTAATCATTTCAATACAAGATAAAAGAGTTCCAAGGAATATATCTTCTTTACTAAATCTTTTCTCAAAAGGAAATAGTTTATTTGTCCAGTCAAACAAAGATTTATTATCAGAAAGGCCTCTCAGCAAAATAAGAGGTAGATGTGTATGAAGGTTAATCATTCCAGGCATAACTAACTTATTTTTAGCATCTAAAACATTATTTCCCTTTAAGTCTCTGCTAATTCTAGCTATTATGCCATCTTCAATCAATATATCTTTGTTTCTTAAGATTTCTCTCTTTTTGTTTTGAGTTATTATTAGGGATGCATTTTTTATTAACATACTAATCAACTATCTTGTTTTTTATCATATTTAAACTTCTCGGAATTATAAATTCCTTAATATTTAATAGGCTAAATTTAATCAATATGTTGATTAGGTATGCCTTATTAATATCTTTTGTAAAATTATATCTTTTAAAATTGCCATTAGAAACTTCATCAGAAAAACACCCCCAATCCCTAAAAGAATTAGGGGGGGTCCATCCTTTATCAACTAAATTGAAGTAATTAGGGGTATTTGGATAAGGCCTAAAAAGATGAGCAACAAACATTGTTTTTGCACCAGTTGCAGAATTTCTAATTGGTAACTTTGCTAGTTTTTTTGCTAATTTAAATGTGTCTTCTAAATCTTTTTTAGATTCATCTGGATTCATCAAAACAAAATTTGCTTGAGGTACAATACCAGTTTTTTTAACTTTACTAAAAAAATCTATAATTTTCTGCTGATTATCAAATTTATTAAAATTATTAATAAACCTTGATGAACCTGATTCTACACCAATATAAACATGACAAAAACCTGATTTTTTCATAAGTTTTAAGGTATCATAATCAACAAAAGTATCTATTGCAGCAAGCATATGGTTTTGAATCTTGTTTAAAATAATATTTTTGCATAATTTTTTTATTCTTGTGTTATTTACAGCAAAGTTTGAGTCAATAAAATATATTTTTTTATTACTCATATCAATATTTTTATTTATTGATTTTATCTCTTTGATTTTCATTTCAATAGGATAACCCCTCCAAAAACATTTTTTTTCAAAACCTGAAAAAAAGCAAAAAGGACATTGTCTAACGCACCCCCTTGAAGATTCAACAGTAATTGATGTATATTTTTTTAGGTCAAGAAGTGTGTGGTCTGGTATTGGTAGCTTACTCAAATCTTTAACAATAGCAAGGGGTGTTTTGATTATTTTATTTTTTTTTCTGTAACACAATCCTTGTTTTGGTATTTTTTTGGTTATTCCTTCAATATATTTAAGCATATCTAAAATAATAAAATCCGGCTCACCAATAAATATGTAATCTGCAACTGTTGTTTTTAAGGATTGTATAGGAAATAAAGTTACATGTGGGCCTCCAAATGCTATAATACATTCAAGTTTTTCCTTCAAAATTCTTGAAAAGGTATCAATCCAGACCAAGTTAGACCCGGTTGAGCAGGTTATTCCAATAAATTCTGGCTTAAATTTAAGAATATCCTGGATTTTTGAATCTAATAAAAAATTAAAGATTTTTACTTCATGTTTTTGTCTTAGAATAGTTGCCAACTGTATTAATCCATTAGGATATGCTTCAAAGTCTATTGCATTTAATCTCTTAGTTATAGGCATCAAAAGATTATTCCAGTAGGGTTTGCCTTTAGCAGAATCATGAATAATCTTAAAAAAACTATTAGTTTTCTTTCCCGTATCAATAGGGGGCATAATCAATGCAATTTTCATTTTTAATGTTTGATATTAATTGTATAAATGTCTTATTAGTTGCATATTTAATTTTATTAGTTGTGTAAATGAATTAACTCTACGCAATTTTTTAAAAAGATATGATGGACGAAGGTAAAAGTGCAAATATGCTCTTCTTCTTTTAAATTCAAGTTCCTTAGAACTTATGTTTGGATGATAATAAATATATTTTGGTGATTTTTCAAACCAATTAATTTTACTAAATGATTTAGATTTTGGTAAGATATTATATAGTTTAGTTCCAGGATAAATTACTGTTTTATTAAAGGTTACATAGTCCAAATCTAGGGATAGTGCAAATTTTATAGTATCATCTATTGTCTGTTTGGTATCTATAGGGAAACCCAACATAAAGTAAGCAAAAGATTCTATTCCTACTTCATTAGTCAGTTTCACTGCCTTTTTTATTTGATTTAAGTTTATGCCTTTTTGAATATAATCTAAGATATTTTGATTGCCGCTTTCTATCCCATAGGCAATTAACCAACATCCTGATTTTTTCATCTCTTTTAACAATGTTTTTGATATAGTATCTACCCTCGCTAAACATCTCCAACTGATAGATATATTTTTGTCCCTAATCAATTTGCATATCCTTAAAATCCTTTTAGGACTTAGTGTGAGATTATCATCTACAAAATCCAATTCTTTAATATCATATTTGTTTATAAGTAATTCTATTTCTTTGACAACTCTTTCAGGAGAATGCATACGAACTTTTTTCCTAGAAATAGAATTATCACAGAATATGCATCTATTAGGACAACCTCTTGAGGAAATTAGTGTTGTGGAAGGTAAACTTTTGTATAATGCTCTTGGTTTGTAAAACTTTAGATTTGGGAGTAAATGTCTTGCTGGAAAAGGCAACGTATCAATGTTTTCTATAACAGCTGGAGATCCAGTAAATTTCAGCTTACCTTTGTTTATGTATGCTATGCTATCCACTTCCTTAAATTCAAGTCCCTTTTCAAAAGCATTAACCAATTTAGAGAAAATAAATTCTGCTTCACCTAGTATACCTGCATTAAAAACTCCTGTTTTCATAATATCTTGAGGAAGTGCATTAAAAAGAGGTCCTCCGACTACTAAAAAGATAGAATGGTATTCTTTTCTTATTAAAGAAGCTATCTTCAATAATTCATGTGCAACCATTACTGTTCCTGTAATTCCAACAACATCTGTATTAGGATTTAATCTTTTCACAACTTGATTAGATGATAAATTCTCAAATTCAGCATCAATAATTTTAACATTATGACCCTCCAGTTCTAATGCTGCTGCTATGTAAGCAAGTCCTAGAGGTGGTTGTTTATCCTCTTTCATATTTATATTTAACCTTGGATTTATTAGAGTTATATTCATTTTTTAAGGATATTTTGATTTTGTTTTTTAAGAAAACGTACAAGTGAGAAAATACAATGGGGGTATGTTGTGGGCATATTGCTATTGCAAAGAGGATCTTTATTTTTAAGATTTTGATATTTTATAAAAGTGTGAGCCTTACATCCTCCTCTACAAAGGTATTTGTTTTTACATTGTTTACACTCTTTTGGTATAATCAACCATTCCTTTCTTTTTTTCTCAAAATTCTCCCATATATCTTTTAATAAATTGTTATTTACATTACCTACACTTAAAGAAGAAGGAGTTTCTGGACATGGCTTAACAATACCATCCTGCATTACTGATAAATTATTTCCAAAGCATGAGCACATTCCTCCACTTAAATATCCTACTCCTTCAACTATTTCCTTAGCTCCCAAATAAAAATCTGTTATGCTAATAAGGACTTGTTCCCATTCTTCTTTTGAAATCTCTAATTTTTTATTAATTTGTTTATCTTTTACAGGCAAATATCTTTCAAACATAGGTAACGCACCAAGTTTAAGAGAATTATTTATCATTCTGCCAACATAATTTACATTAAATTTTGTAATAACAGCAAATGTAATTACTTGAATTTTTGCATTTACACATTTTTTTATAATCTTCTTGACTTTTGTAAAATTTTGTTTTCTTCCCGTAAGTTTATTGTATATTTTCGCATTATAATCATATTTTATTACTAAAAGTACTTGTGTGTTTAACTTTTTAATTTTTTTAATCCACTCATCATTGATTAAAATTCCATTTGTAAAAATAGTTATACTTATATTTTGTTTAGAAGTGTATTGCAGCAACTTGTAAAAGTCTTTATGTAAAAAAGGTTCCCCTCCCAAAAAATCTATATTATACACCCCTAATTTTTTTGCCTGAGTTATTAGGTCCAATAATTTTTTAGTGTTTAAAGATTTTACTTCTTTATTATTGGCATAGCAATACAAACAATTGTAATTACATTCGCTGTTTATATGCAATTGCATTGTTTTTGGGTATGAAAAGAAAGAATAATAACTATTTTGAATTAGTTGGGCCATAAAAGGAATCTTAGATAAAAAACTAATTGATTTCCAAACAATATTCAATTTTGCTATTTTTTTTGAAATCATTTTATTATTTATTAAGTAATGATAAGCTAACTTAAATTTAGAGTAATAATCTTCAATTAATTCATTAACATCACTAGATATAAATTGGCCGTAAATCCATTATATAAATCAATAAATATATTGTTTAATATCATTTTAACTTTTTTATTATATATATAATTTTTTCACTATTTGGTAATTTTCTCAATAGTTGACCTAACACATTCTCACATTGAAACAAAACCCTCTTAGGTTTATAATAAAATTTGGTTTTTAGGCCATACAACCCTCCTCCAGGAGGCAAAGGTGTGTCTATATTTATATTATGTACAAAACGAGCAAATCCACAGGAAATACATTCATTGCAGCTAGGGTCTGATAATTTACTATTCCATATTTCTTCTGCAGACATGTCAAGTATGTTTCCCAAAACATGATCAGAATCATACCTTGTAAAACAACAACATGTCAATAATTGACCAGATTCATCAATAACTAAAATATCCCATTGGATACAATAATAATTTTTAGATTTTTTCTTATGATACATCGCACGTTTACGGATATAATCAATAAAAATATCTTTTTCAGCTTTTTTCATTCTATTTTCCGATAATTTTCCATTTAAAAAATCTATCATCTCAACTCTATCATTCAAAAAAGCAATAACCGGGGAAATAACAATACCTGGGCGATTAAAATATTTGTGTGCATCCCAAAACTCATTTTCATTGAACAAGTAACGATGCCAAGCAATGATGATCCTTGTTTTTGGTGAATATTTACGTATATTCTCATAAAAACTCTCAAAGTTATTGAGAACATTTTTTAATGATGCCCCATGAATTCTACCATAACTGTCTTGGCTAAATCCAGATAAACTAAAGGTCATACTTTCTATTACAGATAGGAACTTTTTGTCTATATCGCATATAGCAATAAAATTAGAACTAATATTTGCCTTAAGTTTTTTATTCTTTAAAATTTGGAGAATATCATTAATCTTTAGATTCAAAGAAGGCTCCCCCCCTTTATACAAACCAATGGGAACAGAATCATTTTTGTTAATGATTCCAATTTTAAATAGATGATCTACTATTTGTTTAAATAAAAGGGGAGACATAATTTCTCCGAAATGATTTTCTCGTTTTAGTCTAGCCTGAGCACAATAAGGGCACTTTGCATTGCATCCTCCTGATATTTCTATAAAAATTTGACTTATATTATGCTTTGTTTGCATTTTATTACCATTAAATTTCTTTTAGATCTATTCCTTTTTATTATCTCATTCATAACTACCTATGATTCTTGGACTGTTTGGTAAAGGAATTATAAATTTTCCAGCATAATTAAATCTTTCTCTCAATATATCAATTATTTCATCAGCAAAATTCCAGGCTAATATACACACATAGTCTGGATTATTTTCCATCACCTTTTCTGGGCTATCTATTGGTATATGGGTTCCTGCTGTGTAAAAACCCTGTTTAAGCGGATTTTGATCTGCAATCATTGAGATAATTTTTGTATCAATTCCGCAAAAATTTAATAGTGTAGAACTTCTTGCAGATGCACCATAGCCCACTATAGTCTCATTTCTGTCCTTAATCTGTTTTAAAATTTTAATTAAATTATCCCTATGAGTATATGCTCTTTCGGCAAACTTTTTCCAACTAAGGAATTCATTTAATTTTATTTCTTTTTCCCTATATAATTGGACTATTGGATTTTCTTTTGTTTTTTCCTTTTTAATGTAAAGTATCATTGATCCACCGCTTATAGGACTTTTTTTAATATCAAAAATAAATAATCCATACTGATTAAGCAAATGTTCTATGCTTTTAAGGGTAAAATAACAAAGGTGCTCATGGTAAATTGAGTCATAATGTAATTCTTTCAGTATCTTTCTTGCGTAATGCGCCTCAATAACTAATAAACCATCATTATCTAAACATTCCCTTAATCCTTTTACAAAATCATGCAGGTTTGCTACATGTGGGACAACATTTCTTGCAAAAATAACTTTTGCATGTCCGTGCTCTTTAATTATTTCCCTTGCCAGCTCTTCACCAAAGAATCCACATATTGTAGGAACTCCATTTTTTATTGCCATATCCACAATGTTTTTTGCGGGGTCTACTCCAAGCACTTTATATTTGTTTTTAACAAATGGAATTAAAAAAGTTCCGTCATTGCTTGCTACTTCAAGAATATACTCATCATGAAGGTTTTCTGTTCTTAATAAAATATCTTTGTAAAAGTTTACTGCATGTTCCTTTGCTGTTTTTGATGTTGCAGTGACCCAGACATAATTTGAGAAAAGCTCTTTTGGTTCTGCTGTATGGTTTAGCTGAACAAGATTGCAGTTCGGACACCAGCTCAAAAATAAAGGGTAAAAATTCTCTTTTTCATTTGGATTTTTAAGCAGTGAGTTGGCAAACGGCTGGTCACCTAGATTGAAAAATTCTTTAATACCTTTATTTTTACATATCCTGCATTCAGTGATTCTTTTCATGTTACTGATATCACAACAAAATACCATTATTTTTAAAGTTATTGTTTTAAAAAAGAATATAATATCAGAACTTTTCTAGTACCCTTTCCCTAAAGCCAGGAGTATCTATGAGTCTTGCATATTTAGATTCTCCAAATTCATGCAGAAAATACAATGCTAATGAACCAGGCATGCTGTCAACCTCAATCAATTTATCAATGTTTTTGATTATCTCCTTAGGATCATTTGGAATTGTGATAAGTGTCTCATTTTCCCATGCATCAACTGGAAAAGTATCATCAATACCAGATTGTCCTACCATTTTTTTTCTTGCATAAATCTCCTTCTCCATCTTATATCCATCTTTTTCTTCTTTCCATGCATTATATTTTATCATTGCTTCTGTATGCCTTTCAATTATTTCTTCAGCAGGTATCTTTAGCTGAGAGATGTAAAAGAATATATTGCCAGGAGAGCCGTCTGGCTGTCTGAATAACCCAACAGGATAAATCTTTTCAATATCTGATTTTCTCATGCCCATTTCTTCATGGCCTTCAAGAATAACTGCATCTGTGATCTGGTTACCATATTCATATGTTTCCTTATATGTAACATGCCCTACAGGAGAGCTTATCATCTTTCTTATATAGTTGCTTCCCCCTCTTATGCCCATAATGAGTTTTGATTTATCTTGAGATTGTGTAAAACAGTATAAACCTGTTCTTGAATATGAACTACCATCAACAATGCCTTTTACCTGGACCTGAAGTGTGAATGAATCAAGCTTTTTCCCATTAAGAATAAGAGCATCATTGCTATGATTTGAATATCTTTTAACAGCTTTTTATAACTCAGATGTTTCAAATGCAATTATTTCTTCTTTCCATTCCAGAGAAGTTCCATAATTAATATAAATCCCTTCTGGGCCATAACGCTTCCTTAGCATTTCCCAATTCGGTTTTTCCCTTTTGAAAGCTTTTGGAATTCCAGTTGCTTCTGCTAGGGGAAACACAGGTTTAAGCCTAATCTCAAGATTAGGTTCTTTATCCCAAAATGCAAGTAGTTTATTTACCATTTTCTTATTTACCCTAATAATCTCCATTATTTTTTCAATATTTTTGTATAATGTTCTAAAAATATATGTTGGGCCTTCTTTTTTTAGCTCTTTGTAGGGTGTGTTGCCTGTGGCAATTGCAATAGTCCTTATCTCAGCTGTTTTCCCATTTTAGGATTTAATGAGTGTATTTCTTTATAAATGTTTCTACTATATAGTTAATAATTTAATCAATCATATGAGAAAATATTAGAGAACTGTAAACCCTTTTATTTAATTGAATAAGCAGATATTGAGTAAACTCTTGGTAATTAGACTTAAGACCCAATAGATATAATCTCCTTAACAACATATAAAAAACTTTTATTTGGGCCAACAAGAATTGTTTTAATTCCTGCTGCTTCTCCTGCTTCAACATCCCTCTCATCATCACCAATAAAGATTGCTTTTGTTAAATCAATATAATGCTCTCTTGCTGCCTGGAAAAACATGCCTGGCTTTGGCTTCCTGCACTCACATCCCTCATCCCATCCATGGGGGCAGTAATATATACCTGAAATCTTTGCACCATGCCTATCTAGCTCTTTTTTCATTTTTTCATGAATATCTTTTAAATTATTCTCTGTCATTATTCCCCTTGCTATGCCTGCCTGGTTTGATATAATATAAATGCCATAGCCCTTTTTTGTGAGAAGAGTTATTGCTTCTACTGAGCCAGGAAGAAATTCAAACTCATCAAAGCTCTTAACATAATCTGCTTTTGGTGGTTTTTTATTAATCACCCCATCCCTATCAAGGAAGATTACTTTTTTTGGCTTTAGGAATTTTTCTGTGATTGGCAATCTTTCAATCTTACTTATGCTGTAATATCGATGGTCTGTTAAATACCCTACAAGCTGTTTTTTATGAATAAGTTTAGGGATTATCTCCTTCTCAAAGCAAAGATTTGTGTCTGGGATAATATCAAGAACTTTTTTATTAATAATATAAAAACCTATTTCAACCCCTGAAAGATTTTTCTCTTTTCTTTCCCTGTCATAGAGTGTAACATATCCATTATCATTAATTTTAATATTGCTTTTAGTGAAATTATCCTTATTTGTATATATTGTTATGGATGCTAAAACCTTCTTCTTTTCATAATATTCTATTAGTTTTTTTAGGTCAAGTGGCCAGTAGTTATCACAATACATCAAAAGAAAATAGTTGTCAAGCAGTTCCCCTGCATCCTTTATTCTTTTTCCACTCTCAAAGGAAACATCTCCAATTGAATATCTTATTTTTATCCCAAAATTAGAACCATTCCCAAAATACTCTTTTATTTTCTTAGGAAGATAGCCAAGAAGCAGAATAACCTCTTTTATTCCATTCTCTTTAAGCAAATCTATTAAATATTCCAGAAAGGGTTTATTGTTTAATTCAATCATTGGCTTTGGAATCTTGTAAGTCAAAGGCCTTAGCCTTGTTCCAATACCCCCTGCAAGAATTACTACCTGTTTAACTGATACCATGATATTGTCCCTTTATTTGTTTTTATCATTAATCCAAAAAAAATGATCATTTATATCATTGTTTTCAATAAGGTACTTTAATTGAGGCAGTCTATTGCATAATCTCCCCCTAAATATCTCTTCAGTGAAGTTTATTCTTTTAAAGAATTCAACAAGCTCTTTTCCTCCTCTTATTAAGTCCCATTCAGGCTTGTAGTAATCTTTCAAAACTGATAATATTTTTTTAAATGATACTTTATATGTTCTTGAATCAGAGCCATGTTCTCCTGTGAAAACAAGTGAGCATCCACTTACAATCTTTTGTGCTGCCTCAGCAAGCTCTCTAATAGTATAATTCCCATTCTCAATTCCTATATTAAAAGACTGGTTTGAAACAAGTTCCTTTGGAGTTTCAAGTCCTGCAATAAAAGCATTGCATACATCCTTTATATGAACAACTGGCCTCCAGGGTGTACCATCACTTTTTATTTCTATTTTACCAGTTGTATAAGCGCATGCAACCAGGTTGTTAAAGACAATATCACACCTGAGCTTAGGGCTTGCACCAAAAACTGTTGAAGGCCTAAAACAAACAACAGTAAAATCATCTGAACCAAGCTTCTTAAGTTCGCATTCAGCATCCCATTTTGTCTTTGCATATGCTGTTATTGGGTTTTTTTCACTATTATCTTCATCAAGTTCATTATCAGTTTTAGAAATGCCATACATGCTTTGAGATGATGCATAAACAAATCTCTTGATTCCTGCCTGTTTTGCAAGTTTAGCAAGTTTTATTGTTGCATCAAGATTAATATTATATGTTAGCTTTTGGTTAAATTCCCCAAGAGAATCATTTGATAAGGCCGCAAGATGGATAACAGAATCTAAATTTCTTAGATCCGCTATTGATACATTTCTTACATCTTTAAATATTTGTTTTATTTTAGATTCTGACTTATCTTTTTCAATCCCTTGATAAAAATCAGTATCTAGCCCTATGACATTATAACCTTTTTTAATAAGCATTAGTGTCAATACAGATCCAATATAACCTTTATTTCCAGTAACAAGAATATTCATTTAACCCCTTAATTTAGATATTTTTTTCATTCTTTTTCATTTCAGCTAGATAAAAGGAAATAAGATGTGTTAAAACCAAATGGAGATCTTCTATCCTCCCGTAATGGTCTGATGAAACATGAATATAATGATCAAGTTTATCTTTAAGTTTTCCACCATCAAATCCTAAAAAGCCTATAGTTACAGCATCTGATTTTGATGCAACATCAACAGCATTTAAAATATTTGGTGAGTTCCCGCTTCCTGTTATTGCTATAAGGATATCCCCATTATTTATTAAATTTCTTAATTGTTGAGAAAAAATGTCATCATAGCCCAAGTCATTGCCCAATGCTGTAAGATGGGCAACATTGTCAGTGAGAGATATTACCCTGAATCGCTTTTCTTTTTCATCGTAAACTCTTTGAAGTGTCCCTTTGCTAAGGTCACAGGCAAAATGAGAGGCAAGTGAGGCACTCCCTCCATTTCCAATAATAAATATCTGCTTATTTTTTTTATAAGCATCATATAATATACTAGTTACTTTTTTAATGTCTTGTATTGATATCTTGTCTATTGTATTCTTAAGTTTTTCAAAATAATTTTTTATAAATTCCATCTTAAACTCCTAAAATGTTTTTATTTTCTAATTAAATGATTTTTTATATTTCATCATTAACATAAATAATTTTGCTTCCTTCTGGCTCAAATTTAAAGGGTAATTCTTTAAGATTTGACAATGCTTTTCTTACATTATCCTGATTTTTTTCTTCACAATAAAATAATAGGAATCCTCCCCCTCCTGAACCCAAGATTTTACCACCTACGGCTCCTGCTTTTCTTGCTTTTTCATAATAGGAGTTTATAATTGGGTTTGTGATATTAGTTGCTAATTTTTGCTTATAAACCCACCCCTTATGCAATATTTCTCCAAATTTATCAATGTTACCATTTTTTAATTCATCTTTAAGCTCTTCAGATAACTCAACCATTTTGTTTAAAGTATTAAGGTTATCTTTTGTCTTTTTTCTTTGCTCAGTTAATACTTTATCTGATCTTGTATTTATAGCTGTATAAAATGAAAGTAGTTTGTTATTTAATTCTTCTTTAATTCCTTTTTTAAAAATAACAGGATTTACAAATACACTTTCATCAGCATTAAATTGTACATGGTTGAAGCCGCCATACGCAGCAGCATATTGATCCTGCTTTCCAATAGGATGCCCTAATATTTCTATTTCAATCTTGCATGCTTCTCTTGCTAAAGTCTCAGCAGATACATTCTCACCTTTAAAAGCATGAAGAGCATTTAAAGTGCCAACAATAAGGCTGCTTGATGCCCCAAGCCCAGATCCTTCATGATCAGGCAGCATATCTGACATATAAACAATATCTATTCCACCTTTTGTTATCCCTAATAATTTCAATGCTTCTCTAACAAGATTGTGTTCAATATTCTCGACATTTTTAACATACTCTGTCTTTGAATAACTCACTCTGAAATAATCAGTAAATTTTTTATTAGCAGTTATATATACAAATTTATTGATTGTGGTGCTTACAACAGATCCATAACTATGTTGGTAATACTCTTTAAGGTCAGAGCCTCCTCCTACAAAGCTCATTCTGAATGGAGTTCTTGAAATAATCATTTTACCCCTTTATTAATCCATTAAATTAAGTTAGGGCATATATTTATACTTTACTATTAAACGGTATTGTCATCTTAGTGAATGATGTCTTTTCTTTGCATATTTTTTAATCATATTCAAAAATTTTGTTCTTCCAAGCTTTAAATCAACTCCTGCTTCTTCAGCAGGAGTTCTTCCTTTTAATCCCAT
>Ga0210051_1002404_pt1 | contig 18866 bp, 18 predicted proteins | sample CryGey092014_all_FD_185464 | JGI IMG/M metagenome (GOLD analysis project Ga0210051, IMG submission 185464) | Groundwater microbial communities from aquifer - Crystal Geyser CG23_combo_of_CG06-09_8/20/14_all (SPAdes) (version 2) | ecosystem: Environmental > Aquatic > Deep subsurface > Groundwater... | reverse complement strand
ACGTGTTCGTCGCTTCGAATGGCTGGTAACATGGCCTGCCTCCTTTTTTAAAGGTTTGTTTCGTAGTATGGCAGACCTTATTGTAAATTGCAAGAAAATAATTTACTAACTAACGTTGTAGGGTTAATAACCTTCAGTCTTCAGCCTATTTACCTATTGTTTAGGCTGGCCGCGCCCTTGTCTTATCCGGTATCATGGCGGTGTAGCTCAGATGGTTAGAGCATACGGCTCATATCCGTAGTGTCCGGGGTTCGATTCCCTGCACCGCCACCATTTATTGTAATAACCACCATGGGGCCTGCATTACTGTCACAAAAAGATAAATTTCTTGAGATAGCGGTAAAAAAGTTAGGCGGTATCCCTCTTGATTTTTCCGAAAGGATGCAATTTATCAAGGAAACTTTGGGAACTGGCGAGGTCCACCAGGCGGCCGGCGTTTTGCTGCTTTTACATTTCAGGAAAAACCACGAACGGCCAGAGAAACAGGAGGGAGAATTCACTTTCCAGCTCATTAAACGTTCCGCGGCGGTTGCGCAACCTGGTGACCTCAGTTGCCCCGGCGGTTTCCTGCAACGTTTTCTCGATCCTCTTTTAAGACCATTTGTTACCAGCGGGTTCGTGCCAATTTTACGGGGTGATGCATTAACATATGCCCGGAAAAGGGATGCCGAGACCTTCAGGGTAATGACCCTTTTTCTGACCAACGCCTTGAGAGAATCATGGGAAGAGATAAAACTCAGTCCCTGGAATGTCATTTTTTTAGGTCCCCTGCCCACTTATTCCCTTACCCTCTACAGACGGACGATCTTTCCCCTCGTCGGATTTGTGAAAAATCCATGGCCGATTCGACTCAACTCAGAGGCTGACAGGGTTGTGGAGATTCCGCTAAAATCGTTCTTCGAAGAAGGGAACTACGGACTCTACACTGTTGAGGTTTCTGATCAATCAAGGTCAAATTGCGAGGAGTCATCTTATCCATGCTTTATTCATAAGGATGATAAGGGCGGGGAAGAGATCCTCTGGGGGGCAACCTTTAATATTATCGTCAATTTTTTACAAGCTGTCCTTGATTACAAACTTCCTGATATGCATGCAAAAAAGATGATAAAAATGACGCGCCATCCCCGTTACCTGGAGATGATTAGGAGTAACATGGAGAAGCGAAATAACTTTTGTAAGGAGCGTGATCATGAATGTAGAAGTATTCAGGGAGTATGATGTTAGAGGTATCGTTGAGAAGGACTTAAATACCGAGTTCGTTTACGATCTGGGAAAATCTATAGGAACCTATGCGATCCGCTACGGGGTAAAGACCATGACCCTCGGTAGGGATTGCCGTCTGAGTTCAGAAGAATATCATGATGCCATAAGAAGAGGGATCAATGCCACGGGTGTAAATGTCATAGATATCGGCCTCTGTGTCACCCCCATGCTTTATTTTTCCATCAGGCATCTCTCCACAGAGGGTGGCGTCATGGTTACGGGGAGTCATAATCCTCCCGAATTCAATGGCTTCAAGATATGCATCGGTCCCGACACGATCTTCGGACAGGATATTCAGGAACTGAGAAGGATTATGGAAAGTGGTCAATACATATCGGGGAAGGGAACCACACATCAGGAGGATGTTTCAAAAGCCTACGAAGATTACATCTTTAACCATATAGAGATCAAAAGATGTTTGCATATCGTTGTAGATGCAGGAAACGGTGTCGCGGGTTTATTTGCCCTTCCCCTCTTCAAGCGATTCGGATGTGAGGTTACATGTCTCTACTGCGAACCTGATGGGCGTTTTCCCCATCATTTTCCCGATCCCACGATTCCCGAAAATCTTAAGGAATTGATAGCCCAGGTCAAGGAGAAAAAGGCCGATATTGGTATTGCCTATGATGGTGATGCTGATCGTATCGGTGTGATTACAGATAAGGGCGAGATTCTCTGGGGAGACGAGCTTCTTCTGCTTTTTTCGAGGTTTATTTTACAGAAAAATCCTGGCGCTGCCATCATCGGGGAGGTTAAATGTTCCCAAAAACTTTACGATGACATAGAAAAGCATGGCGGCAGGCCGATTATGTGGAAAGCCGGTCATTCTCTGATCAAGGCTAAGATGAAAGAGGAAACAGCCCTTTTAGGTGGGGAGATGAGTGGTCATTTATTCTTCGCCGATAGGTACTTCGGTTACGATGATGCCATATATGCCTCTGTCCGACTACTCGAAATCCTCTCCATGTCCGGTCAAAAAATCAGTGATATCCTCTCCGATGTTCCCAGGACCTTTACAACCCCTGAAATCAGGGTGGACTGCCCTGACCATATCAAATTTCAGGTGGTGGAAGAGGTCAAGGCCCACTTCAAAAAAGATTACAAAATTATTGATATTGATGGTGTGCGTATCCCCTTTGAGGATGGCTGGGGGTTGTTACGGCCATCTAATACCCAGCCTGCTGTCGTCCTTCGTTTTGAGGCAACCACAGAGGAACGTCTCCATGTTATAAGAACGATGATCGAAGAAGTGCTAAACAATGTTATGAAAAGCACAATTTAACCCAGTATGTCGAGAAATATTCGACTTACTATGCTGATTTATTCCATGGAAATGAGGCGGTTGGTTTACACGGCTGCCAACTGGCCGCAGGCGGCGAGAATATCACTCCCCTTGCTGGTGCGTATGATTGCCGTGTAGTGGTGTTTAATCAGGATTTCTCTAAAAGCATTTACATCTTCTTCGGATGGGGTTTTAAAAGGTGAGCCGGGGAATTCGTTGAGTGGAATAAGGTTCAGTTTGCAGCGGATGCCCCTGAGGAGGCGGGAGAGTCTTTCCGCATCATCGGTAGAGTCATTGACGCCTTCCATCAAGATATACTCAAAGGTAAGCTTCCGCCTTCTGGGCATGGGATAGTCCCGGCAGACCCTGAGGAGTTCTTCAAGGGGGTGCTTCCTGTTTACCGGCATCAGGAGACTTCTCGTTTCATTGTCCGGGGCGTTGAGAGAGACGGCAAGATTGACGCAGATATCCTTCCCCAATCGCGGGATGATCGGGGCAAGGCCGCAGGTGGAGATAGTAATCCTCCGCGGAGAAAATACCGGTCCCAGTTCAGTGGTGATTATCCCGAGTGCCTTCAAGGTATTTTCATAATTGTCCATAGGCTCACCCATCCCCATCATCACGATATTTTTGATGTCTTTTCCCTCCGGCGTATTAAACCGGGCCATGGTGACCTGTCCGGTTATTTCGGAGGGGAGGAGGTTTCTCCGGAAACCATGCTTGCCCGTCAGACAGAAACTACAGGCCATCCTGCATCCGGCCTGGGTGGAAACGCAGAGCGTCCAGTGGTTTTTCCCGGGGATGAGGACACTTTCGATAAAGAGACCATCCTCTAACTTAAAGAGGATCTTTTTGGTGCTATCCCGTGAGGTTTGGATATTTACGATTTCCGGCTGGCTGATCCTGGCGATCCCGCTTAGTTTGGCTCTAAAATCCCTGGCAAGGGTGGTCATTTCCCCGAAGGTTGTGGCTCCATGCTGGTAGAGCCATTTTACGATCTGTTTTGCCCTGTATTTCTCCTTGCCGAGGGAAGCGATAAATGCCTCGATCTCCGGGAGAGACATATCTTTCAGGTTCGGCTTATCCATTTTTAAGCTTCTTTTGCAGGCGCAAAGCAACGGCATCAATAAATGCTTCCGTATCCACTTTTTTATTGTTGGGGTTTTTGTCAGCCACGAGGATCAGGTCGCCGGTCATGATACCCATTTCCACGGTCTGTCTGGCCGCCTCTTCCAGCTTGTCGGCAAAAGTAACAACATCAGGCGTCCCGTCCAGTTCCCCGCGCTTTTTGAGACACCCGGACCAGGCAAAGATGAGCGCCATGGAGTTGGTGGATGTTTCTTCCCCTTTTATGTGCCGGTAGTAGTGTTTCTGAACCGTGCCATGGGCGGCCTCATACTCGAAATAGCCGTGCGGTGAAACCAGAACGGAAGTCATCATGGACAGGCTTCCACAGGCCGAGGCAATCATATCGGACATCACGTCACCGTCATAGTTTTTAAGCGCCCAGAGCATTCCCCCCTCTGACTTCATGATCCTGGCCACGGCATCGTCAATGAGGGTGAAAAAGTACGAGATTCCCGCCTCCTCGAATTTTGCCCTCCAGTTTTTTTCGTACTCCGCGGCAAATATATCGCGGAAGCGGGCGTCATAGGTCTTGGAGATGGTATCCTTGGCGCTGAACCAGAGGTCAATCTTCTGATCACAGGCGAAGGCAAAACAGGTCCGGGCGAAACTCTCGATGGAACCGTCGGTGTTGTGGATACCCTGAATGATTCCCGGCCCCGTGAATTCTTTGATCATTTGTCTGATTGGTTCGCCGCCGGCGGGGGTAAAGACGATTTCCGCTTTCCCTGTTCCTGTTATCCGCATTTCCGTATTGGCATATACATCACCGTAGGCATGTCGTCCTATGGTGATCGGTTTTTTCCAGGCGGATACGGAAGGCCGGATATTTTTTACGAAGATCGGTTTCCTGAACACAGTGCCGTCAAGCATCTCCCTGATCGTCGCATTGGGACTCTTCCATGGTTTCTTCAAACCATACTCTCTGACGCGATCTTCGTTGGGGGTGATCGTCGCACACTTGACGCCTACACCGTATCTCATGATCGCCTCTGCCGCATCGGTTGTGATCCGGTCGGAAGTCTCGTCACGGCGCGCGATGTGAAGGTCGTAATAGGCGAGGTTCATGTTCAGATGGGGAAGGAGCAGTTTCTCTTTCACCATCTTCCATATAATCCGCGTCATCTCGTCACCGTCGATCTCGACTATATTGGACTTTACCTTTATTTTTCCCATCATGATATTGTTTTTTTGTCCTGTAGTATGGCTAACGAAGACCTAAATTCTTCGTACTAAGGAACTTCATAAGGGAGTCTCTGAACTCGATTATATCTTCACTTCCAAGGGTGCGCTCATTGGAACCGATCCAATATCGGAATGTATAACTGATTTTACCCGAAGGAAGGCCCTTGCCAGCATAATGCGTCAAAAATTCTCTCCGTTTAACTAAGGTATGTTCGAAATCATCTAAAGCACTCAAGAGTTCTCCATAACTTTTATCAGCAACCCAGAGAATCGAGAAATCGTGCCACGAAAGAGGAAAGGAAGATATAGAGGTAAACTCAATTTCAGGATATATCCTTTTCGGCAAGACGGAATCCATATACAACTCGAACCAGATGATCTGACCGCGATCAACAACTTTATCCAATAAAGGCTGTTCAATGATTCCCAATGAGCCAATTTCCCTTCCGTTGATAAAAATTTTCCCCCAACATCCTGCCTGTTGCCAAGGTTGATTATCGTTGTCAATAGGTATGATATTTACATTTCTATTTTGGCATATAAAAACAGCTCCCTCAAGGGCTCCTTTAATTTCGAAGAAGTGTTCTGTCAAGTTTCGATCTTTTTGCGAAGAGAAGCTAATTCCAGCTAACCGACTCGCCTCAGCCTTTTCGGCTTTCTCATCGCCCCATTGTTCACCAAAGATTTTACCGATCTCAAAAAGCCTAAAATCCTCTTGGTATAATTTATTTATATCGATCAATGCTAAAAGATTTGGTATCAGTGTCGTTCTGAGGATCTTGTTCTGTTGTGTACTTGGATTGGCAAGCTCCAATGCTCCCTCTGGTGGAATAAAACCGATTGTCTCCAGCCAGTTTGAATCAAACCACGCATAAGTGTGCACTTCGATAAAGCGTTTCGCGGAAGATAGAAATCTTCTTACCTTATGCTCTGTGCTAAGAGATAAATTTTCTTTAGTTGGTTCTGTTGAAATTTCAGGTAACCGCATAGGTATATTGTCATATCCATATATTCTCAGAACCTCTTCTACAATATCTTCAGGGATACTTATGTCACGTACACTTCGATAGGGTGGCACTTCCACATGTAACTCTCCGGACGTTAAAAAAAATGATTGAAACCCTAAACGCTTCAATATATTTGTTACCTTTTCATCGGGAAGTTGCGTTCCCGCGCGTTGACTCAAAAACTTTGGTGGAAGAGTTAACTGACGTGTTTCACCGGATGCCGAACCGGAAAATGAAAATCGGCTGGATGCTTTACTAAAATGTCCTGCTGCTTTTAATAGGTACAGGAAGCGTCCAACGCTTTCCCTCACAAAAAACGGGGGGAGGTTTTTCTCAAAACGCAAACTTGCATCAGAACGAAGATCCAACCGAATTGATGTATGGCGGATCAATGCTCCTCTGAAGTTAGCGGCTTCCAGAAGAAGTTTCTTGGTCTTTGTGTCCACTGCAGAATTGAAACCTCCCATTACACCAGCTACTGCTACCGGACAATCTCCTGACCAGATCATCAAGTCGCCGCGAAGCATCTTCCGTGTTTGCCCATCAAGGGTTTCAAAATTCTGCTCCCTATCCATCAAGCCTACACGAATATTACTGGAAAGCTTATCAGCATCGAATGCATGAAGGGGTTGGCCGACTTCGAGCATTACGTAATTCGTCAAATCAACAAGAAGGGAGATGGATCGTTGGCCGATTGCATTCAGACGCCGCTGAATTTTCAATGGAGCAGGACTATGCCTGGGGGCGAGCAGTTCGATACATCCGTAGGCGGGGCAGTCCTCGGGATCATCTATCGAAATAGGATAATACGGAAGATCATCAAACAGGCACAAGTCCACTTTTTCAATTGGTCTTAATTCTCGCCCCAAAATAGCAGCTACTTCCCTTGCTATCCCGTAGTGGCCCCAAAGGTCAGGTCTGTGAGTCAAGCTTTTGTTATCAATATCGAGAAGACAATCCTCTTTCGGCACATAGTTGGATAATAACGAACCATTATGAATATTATCGGGACATTCAAGAATAATTTCGTGAATATCGTTCCAGCCTAATTCGCTGGATGAGCAAAGAACTCCCTCACTTTTATATCCCTCTATTTCTCTTTCCTCGACCAATCCATTCGAGATTTCTGAACCTGCGGGAGCAAAAACTGTTTTTAAGCCAACTCTGGCATTAGGAGCTGTACATATTGATTGGAAAGTTTTACCCCCACATTCAACCGTAACAAGGTTCTTAATGGGAGCTTCGGAAATAGTTACGCATTTAACTATTTCGCCAATTAATATTCCATCAACAAAATGGTTCAAATATTCAACACCCTCTATCTCCGCCATTGCCATAGTAAGACGTTCGGCCAAGGTTTCCTGATCTATACCGGAGATGTCAACAAAATCTGATAACCACTCAAGCGATATTTTCATTGTTCTTTTCTCTTTTCTTATACAGTTGCGATGAATTGAGAATTGAAACGGATGTCACCGCAGTTGAATAGACGAATTTCAGGAATGCTGAACTTCATCATTGCCAGCCTTGTTAGGCCGAGGCCAAACGCGAATCCAGTGTATTTTGAAGGATCGACACCCCCGTGTTTCAAAACCATGGGATGTACCATGCCGCAAGGTATCAATTCTATCCATCCTGTTCGGCATGTAAGGCATCCCTTTCCGCCGCATAGCAAGCACTGAATATCAAGTTCAAATCCAGGCTCTACAAACGGGAAGTAGCCTGGGCGGAGGCGAATTTTGACATCATCTCGATGGAATACCTCGCTAAGCAGGGTTTTCATGACACCTATTAGATGGGCTACCGAAATATCGCGATCAACCATCAAGCCTTCGAGTTGGTAAAAAGTATTCTCATGTGATGCATCAACATTTTCGTATCGGAAACATCGTCCGGGAAAGATTACCCTGAGCGGTGCGCCAAATTTTTTAAGGGCAGGGACCTGATTAGAAGATGTATGCGTTCTTAGTACCATTCCATTTTTCAACCAATAGGTGTCCTGCATATCACGCGCAGGGTGATCGTTGGGGATATTTAATGCATCAAAATTGTTGAACTCGGAAACAACCTCCGGACCGGTCATAGCCGAAAAGCCCATGCCCTGGAATATCGCTTCCAATTCTATTTGAACAAGGTTGACAGGATGGATCGCACCGATCCTTGAATCCTTTCCAGGTAAACTCACATCGATTTTTCGGACTAACGTAACATTGTCCCCGACCAATTTTGCCTCTACTTCGATCAGGGTTTCTTCGAAGTGTTTCTTTAACGTGTTAAATTCAATGCCAAATCGCTTCTTTTCCTTAGCGGACATCAACTGAAAGTCAAAACCGTCTTGTAAACGGCGAAAAACACCTTTTCTACCCATATATTTAACTTTGAGTTTTTCAATGTCGTCAATAGCTTTCGCCTCTAGCACCTCCTTGGCGAATGCTTCGCGTACCTCGTTGAAAGATATTGTTTCCATGTTTTTACCTAACTTCCTTTGAGATAATCTACGCTCGGAATCGCGGGCATAGAAGGTTTGATTCTTTGTGACTATTCAGCCACTAAGACACCAAGACACTAAGATCATATAATTATTCTTTGAATACCCTTCTTGATGAGGGACACATTAAAATTAATAAGAAAACCAAGGCGCTTACCAGTCAATTTCAGATGGCTAAGTATCTGTGCTTCCCACACAGGGTTCATCTCGTCCACTCTATCCTTCGTGTCTTAGTGCCTTGGTGGCTACCTGAACAGTTACGATTCTTTCGTACTAAAGTTGATGTTTTATTTACATTACCATAAAATCTATGAATATCAAGACCAGAAAGATTACCACCCCAACCAAACCGCAAATAGAATTGTTGAAAACACTGGGGTGGGTGTGTGTAACCCCGGAACTTTGAATCTATAGTGAACGACATAAGTAAATTGTCATTTCGACCGAAGGCTGCCACTTTCTTCCCATCCGCTGAAGTGACAGGTTTTGCCAAGTCTATTCGAGTTTACCAAAGACTTTGAACGTATTGATAGTTTAAGATTCTTTTATCCTTTGTAAGAATCGTGGCATTCTCTTCTCGCGCCGTTGCCACAATTATCTGATCTGCTGGATCGTCATGGAAAGGCTTTGGAAGTACTGTTGAGCGATAGGCTATTATAGGTGTAAGATGGACAAATCTGAGTTTTGGCATTTCCAAAGCGGTACTTATCCATTCCTCCGGGTTATAGGAAATACCAATCTTCCCTTTTTCCAAAAGCTTACTGAATTCCCAAGGTGAGATTGCAGATAAAAGAAGCCCATCATATCCGTCTTCATTTTCAATCAGTTTTGTGACTTTCCGCGACAGATTTTGGGGGCGCATGTTCCACCAAACCCAGGTATGAGTATCGAGCAGGTATTTCATTGGCATGCTTCCCACATCCCTTCACCAAGCGGAGTGATTATATCCTTTTCGAAAACAAAAGCATCCGCGAGCTTGCCCAGGGTAGGCTTCATTTCGGATTTGCGATGAGGTACAACTTGAGCAAAAGGCTTGCCTCTTTTCGTTATGACGATGGTTTCTTGGTATTTTGCAACCTCGTTTAGTACTTTTAACGCATGTGCCTTAAATTCACTAATGGCCATTGTCTTCATGTGACCACCTCCTTTTTTCATAAAATAGTCAAATAAAGTGGTCAAGTCAAGAAAAATGTCAAAAGCAGATACCCACGGGCTTACGCCCGTGGCACTTAAAATTTGAAATAGAGCAGAACCGACAAAGTCAGCTGCCGGTGTGAAGCGCAGCGGAACTCCTGTCCGGTGAGCTGACAGGTTCTGCTCGCATGTTCACAAGCTCCTGTATCAGTAAGGATCAAGTCACCTTCTTGGCAAGCAACTCACGCACAGCGGGAATCAGTTCATTCGGAACTTCAACGAAAGTCTGGGATGTATCTTCCCAGGCAGCCTCATCTTCGGCAACCGCTTCCTCCTCAGTCTGGTTTTCATAATGATCAAGAACGCGCTTGATGCGATCTTCATCCCATCCTTTTGGAAACCTACTTTGTTTCATCGTCTTTGTCTCCTTCGGCCTCTACGCCGATATGCTCTAAGACGATGAAAAGATTACAAACCCAGATGACTTTCGACTTTTAAAAAGTGAGATTTTCAGTTTTTTTCGTAACAGTCTCTAATAACTATATTGCAGGCTTATTTAATTATTTGTGGATTCCCGTTAAGTTTGTATTGTTGGGGCCCCATGATGAAGTGTACAGTTAAAGAAAAGTGGACTCCTGTTTCCTCTTATGATAAGAATCGAGTGAGTAAAGATGTTTTCTGAAACAGCACAAAGATGTGGGTTACAAAATAAGATGAGAGAAAATTAGATGGATTGCCCTGCCGGTGTCTCGTGCGATGGTTTTCAAACACGGGGCGCGGACGGGTAAAAAAATAAATAAAAAGGAGGAAGTTTTTGAGATGGCAAAGGAAACAGTATCGAGGTACTGGGAAGACCTGGAGATTGGGGAAGAGTACACAACCCCTTCCCGCACCGTGACGGAGGCGGATATCGTAAGTTTTGCCGGTCTTTCCGGGGATTACAATGAGCTTCACACCAGTGAAGAGTTCTGTAAGAATACCGCCTTTGGAACCAGGATCGCCCACGGGCTTTTAGGACTGGCTCTCGCCTCCGGTCTCTTTACCCGCACGGAATTTTGCCTGCAAACGTCAAAAAACCTTGTCGCCTTTCTCGGCCTGGACTGGAAATTCAAGAGACCGATTAAGATTGGCGATACCCTTACCGTGAAGGTCAGGGTAGTGGATAAGAAGGAGACGAAAAATCCGGGGAGGGGAGTCTATACTCTGAAGAGAGAGGTGTATAACCAGCGGGGGGAGATGGTGCAGGAAGGCGAAACTCAATTGATGATAAAGAGAAGAAGTTAAGTGCCTAAAGTGAGCTAAAGTTTAAAGTGCCTAAAGTTATTTCAAAAGGAAATTCCTATACTATGAACTTAAAGGAGGACAGGTACGATGAGAGTAAAGGACAGGGTGGCAGTTGTCACCGGCTCCGGCAGGGGCATAGGTGAAACAACGGTACACAGGCTTTCCGAAGAGGGGGCCATGGTTGTAGTTACCGACATAAATGAGAAAGGCGCTATCAAGGTAGCCAACGACATAAAGGCCAGGGGGGGGAAGGCTGTCGCTGTAAAGACAGATATAACTAAGATTGCTGAGGTAGAGGCCTTGATGGAGATGGCGGTTAAAGAATTCGGCAGGCTGGATATCCTGGTCAACAACGCCGGATTCAACAGGGATATGCTGGTAAAAGATATGACGGAGAAGGACTGGGACGATGTTATAGATACCGATCTTAAGGGGGCGTTTCTCTGTGCCAAGTTTGCCTCGAAATATATGGTGGAGCAAAAATATGGAAAAATCGTAAACTTATCTTCCCGGGCATGGCATGGGAACCCGGGTCAGGCCAACTATTCATCTGCGAAGGCGGGGATCATAGGTCTGACCAAGTCCCTTGCCTGGGAATTGGGACGCTACAACATAAATGTCAATGCCATTGCCCCGGGTATGATCTCTACCGAGTTGGTGCAATCTCACCCCAAGTTTGAGATGATAAAGGAGAGGATGTTGGCGAATCAGCCGATAAAGAGGATTGGCGAGACCATAGATGTGGCCAACACGATCCTCTTCCTCGTCTCGGATGAATCGAGTTTTATCTCAGCGGAAGTGATTCATGTGAGCGGGGGGAGATTCGGTTAATGGTAACCATACTTAAAGAGGCCGGTGACAGAAAGAAAGGGCAGGAGAGAGTAATGAAGGAGATAGTCAAAAGGGTATTGGAAAAGAATTTCCAGGTAAGGGAATACGAAGGGACGGACAAAGTATGTAAGCTGGGTGAGGCGATCAGGAAAAACGTAAAACCCGGGATGACCATACATTTCTGCCAGACCGGTGTCAGGTGGTGTACGGCGGCCACATACGAGCTGGCGAGGCAGTTCTGGGGGAAAAGCCCCGCTTTTACAGTGGTCGGCATCTCTTTGAACCATCCCATCGCGGTTCTGGTGCACGGGGGTCTTGTAAAGAAGCTTATTACCAGTTACTGTGGGGATCCTTATTATACACCGGGACCGAATGCCGCCTTTCAAAGGGCCTATAAGGAAAAAACAACGGAAATAGAGATCTGGTCTATTTTATCCGTGCCCTTGAGATTGAAGGCCGCCGCCATGGGGGTGGCCTTCATGCCGACGAAATCGCTGATAGGGAGCAGCATGGCGGAAGAGAACAAAGCGGATTTCATCGTCATGGATGATCCCTTTGGAAGCGGGGAAAAGGTCGGGCTGCTCAAGGCCCTCTATCCCGATATCTCCATAACTCACGGCTGGGCTGCGGATAGATACGGCAATACCCTGCTTCTCCCGCCATACGCGGATAACATGTATGGATGTATGGCAAGTAAAAACGGAACTATCATAACGGTAGAAAAGATAGTTTCTACGGATTATATAAGGCAGTACTCCCACCTCATGAAACTCCCGGGGGATTATGTAGCGGCGGTATGTGAAGTCCCCTTCGGGGCGCATCCCAGCGGACTATCCAACAAGGGAATCGGCGATTTCCCCGTTTATTGCGAGGATTATGACTTTGTGGATGCGGTATGCAAGGCGGCGAAGGACCCGGAAGAATTTGACCGGTGGATAAATGAATGGGTCCTGGAATGCAGGGACCATAGTGACTATATCAAGAAGCTGGGCTATGAGAGAATCCTTCGCCTAAAGGGCCGGGTCCATCCCGATTCCTGGCGCTATGATGTGGAGGCGCTTACAAAGGAGTATGACTCTCCAGAATATACACCGTTAGAGATGGCGCTTGTCGTCGCCGGGCGGAAGACAAGAGAGAGAATTAGCAAAAATGATTACCGGACGATCCTTGCCGGTGCAGGAACCGCCAATCTTGCCGCCTGGCTTGCTTACTTTGCCCTGAAGGAGGAAGGATTTGACATAGAACTCATGGCGGAGATAGGGTTGTACGGTTACATCCCTACGCCTTTTGATCCGGCAGTCTTCAACCACCGGAACTTTCCCACCTGCAAGGCAATAACCGACATCCATGATGTGATGGGGATATTTTTGAGCGGTTCGAGAAACAGGTGCATCGGGACCCTCGCGGTGGGTGAGATAGACAAGTACGGTAATATCAATATCACAAAAATCCCTGAGAAACGCTTATATATCGTCGGTTCAGGAGGGGCAAATGATATCGCCAGTTCCGCCAGGGAGGTGATCGCCATCGCTGCCCAGATGAAGGAAAGGTTTTTAGATAAGGTGAGCTATATTACCTCCCCGGGGAAAGGTGTAAAAACCCTGGTATCTACGCTGGGTCTCTTCGAAAAAATAGGGGATGATCAGGAATTTACCCTTACCGGTTATTTCCGGAACCCCCGGTTTAACACCCCGGAAGACTGTATCCGTAACATCAGGGAGAACTGTAGTTGGGATTTAAAGGTTTCTTCCCATCCCCAGGAGATACCGCCCCCCAGCCTGGAAGAACTGATTTTGCTGAGGATGTTTGACCCGAGGAGATACTTCCTGGGATAAAAAGAAAGTCATAAGTCATACGTCGTAAGAGGAGGGCCACGCTCCGTCGTGGCCTAAACCTAAGTCATAAGTCAAAAGACGTATGACTTATGACGTATGACATATGACAGAGTAAGGAGGATGTATGTTGTTGAAAGGAATGAAAGTTTTGGATCTATCGTCATTGCTTCCCGGCCCGTTTTGCTCTCTCATGCTTGCCTCTCTGGGGGCGGAGGTGATTAAGGTGGAACCGTTGGGAGGGGGCGATCCCATGCGGCAGATGATCTCGGGGCTTTTTGCCTTTTTAAATCGTGACAAGAAGAGCATCACCCTGAATCTGAAAAGCGAAAAGGGGAAAGAGATATTTTTCAAGCTGGCAAAAGATTGCAACGTTATCTTGGAAGGCTTCCGGCCGGGAGTGGTCAAGAGATTGGGCGTAGATTATGAGAATGTCAAAAAGGTAAATCCTGAAATTATCTATTGTTCTATTTCCGGGTTTGGACAAACCGGTCCCTATGCGGATCTCCCCGGGCATGATCTCAACTACCAGGGTGTATCCGGTCTTCTGAGCATAAGCGGCGATATTGATTCCCCTCCCGATGCCGTCAGCGGGATTCAGGTAGCTGATATATGCGGGAGCATGTTTTCCCTCTCCTCGATCCTGGCCGCCTACAACTACTATTTGAGAGAGAAAAAGGGCGCTTATATAGATGTTTCCATGACGGATGGGCTGTTTGCCTGGATGGGGCCCCGTATCTGTGAATGGCTTGCCCAGGGGAAACCGGATAAAAAGACGTTTATGGCGCGGGGGTCTTACGGGATATTTCGGACAAAGGATGCAAACTATATCTCTCTCGGCACCGTGGAGACCCATTTCTGGGAAAATTTCTGCCGTCTCATCGGGCGGGCCGATCTCCTGACGGAGAGATACCATACCTGGGAGGATCGTAATAAATATAGTGAAGAACTCAAGCCCATCATGGAAAAGGTGATCGGCGAAAAGGACAGGGATGAATGGCTCAAGCTCGGCGAGGAAAACAATATCCCTGTATCGCCGGTCAACGCCCTTGCGGATCTTGATGCGGACCCGCATCTGGCATCCCGTGGCTTGATTGAACGAACCGGTGCCGGTAATAGCGGATATTTTGTCAATCCGTTCCCTGTAAAATTTTCCGAGAAGAGAGACGCCAAACTCTCCCCGGCCCCTGGGATAGGAGAACATAAAAAGACGCTTTTGCGGGGATTAGGGTATGGAGACGAGGAAATCGCATCTCTGGAGAGAGAAAAGGTAATTTAGTACTACTACGTAACTATTCGACATGGAAAAATATTTATAGATTTATGGAACTAAGTAGTTGTCACAAAATAATATGATCAATTTCGGGTAACGTTTGGCTTAATGGTATAGTTCCACTCACCATGAAAAGAGTCTTTGAGAAGATTAACCGCTTTAAGTTCTTTATCTGTTACTTTGACCCCTTTGGGGTAGCTGTTGGGGTCGATTTCGCATTCAACCTGAAGTCCGGTTTTGGTTGTTGTTGAGGAGATCAGGTTGACAATTACTTCATGGCTAATGAGTGGCTTACCCCGCCAATTCTGACTAATAAAAGAAAATAAACGATGCTCGATTTTGTTCCATTTACTGGTCCCGGGTGGGAAATGGCAAATAAAAATAGACAGTCCCGTTTCATTACTGAGTTTTTGCAGTTCTGTTTTGATAAGAACTCGTTTTTTCCTTGAGGAAGTATAGGGAAGAGAGATTTGTATGTCAAGAAAAAGGAGCAATGATAATGAAAAAAAGGAGAGTTTCTTTGAAGTGAAATGCAATTTTGTTTCTTTGGACTCTTGCTTTCGTCAATTGCAAGCCTCTTTAAGAGTACTGACGATCTTTTCCTGATCGTCATGGGTCATCTTATGAAAAAGAGGTAGAATAATCGTTCGGTCTTGAGCTTGTTCACTATGCGTTATCCGAGCGCAGGTTCCCGACGGGCAGTCACATTCGCCACGGGGAAGGCCACAACCCCAATCCTCCGCTTTATAGGCCGGCTCCCGATGAGCGCACATAACCCCACGGCGGGTGGAAATTCCAGCATTCAACATGGCCTGCATCACTCTTCGCTGGTCGCAGCCATCCGGAAGGCGTACGCAGAAACTCTGCCAATTACTTCTGGCCCACGGGGGTTCTTTCGGCAATACAATCCGGGTAAATTCAGCCAGTAACCTCCGATATTCCGATGCCAGCTCCCGCCTGCGTTCAATAATTTGGGAGAGTTTTTTGAGTTGTTCTTGGCCGATCGCTGCCTGTATATCCGTCATCCGATAGTTGTATCCCACCAGTAGATAAGACTCAAAAAGGACCTGGTTGGCTCCATGCCTCACCGTGTCGGAAACACTCATTCCATGTTGACGAAGAAGGCGGATTTTCCTATCCCATTCCGGATTGGCCGTGGTAATCATACCCCCGTCTCCAGTAGTAATGATCTTGCGGGGATGGAAGGAAAAGCAGGCTATATCGCCATGAGGCTTTCCAATTTTTTCCCATTTACCATTCCAAAAAATCTCACTACCGATAGCGCAGGCGGCATCTTCAATAACCAGTAGAGAACGTCTCCGGGCAATATCGAGAATTTTTTTAAGATCGCAGGGCATCCCCATCTGATGTACGCAAAGGATGGCCCGGGTTCGGTCGGTAATGGCTTCTTCTATAAGCAATGGATCTATGTTAAAGGTTTCCGGCTGAATATCAACAAAAACCGGCATTGCCCCACAATATCGGATGCTGTTGGCCGTGGCGATAAAAGAATGGCTGACGGTGATAATTTCGTCTCCAGGCTTAATCCCCGTCACCAGCAGTGCCAAATGTAAGGCAGCGGTGCAACTTGAAACGGCACAAGCATACTGAGCTCCAACCAGGGAAGCAAACTCATGCTCAAAAGCAGCCACCTCAGGTCCCTGGGTGACCCATCCGCTCCGGATGACACGGCGGACGGCTTCAACCTCGCCTTCATCCATGACGGGTTTGATAATCGGGATCATTTTTCTGCCCCCATCTTTTCATTTCGCCACCAATCCACCAAACGACGTAAACCCTCTTCCAGGGAGATGTGAGCAGTAAAGCCCAATAATTGTTGAGCCTTGCTGATGTCGGCCAACCGGCGAGAAACCGGATTAACTTTTCTTTCCGGGGCATATTCGATAGGCAGTTCAGACCCTATGACCGTCAAGAGACTATCAGCCAATTCCTTAAGGCTCGTTTCGTGCCCACTGGCAACATTAAAAACTTCATTCTGACGTTGCCATCCATGATAGTTAGCTCCGTTGTACTCCACAATCATCTTCAGGTTGCGTGTCACAACATTCTCATCCTTTTAATTCGTTTGGAGGGCCACGCTCCGTCGTGGCCAATTAAATACGAGACAGATAGAGGTAAAACATGGCCCTGTAGAACTCAGTAGGGGTAGGTTTGAAACATATTCCTACTCCCAATAAAAATCAATCAACGGGCAGATATAATTTTATACCCAGTTCCTTGCCGACAATGAAAGACTTGTTGAATGGGATTTTGAAGGGTTGCATAGCTCAACTCCTGACGGCGATGCAAAGGAGCGATCCCCCGATGGGAAAAGAAAGATTACGGTTGATCAGTAAATTTTCCCATGAGCATATTGTTTCGAAGAGAGCATCAATGGATTGGGGCATTGGTGTCCTGTATAAAAATATTCATGAGTTCATGACTGTCTACCTTTAATGCCTGGCAGACCCTTCCAATCTCGTTGGCAAAACAGATTTTTAAGGCATGGAAGACGTTGTCTAAATATTTTACCAACTCCGCATCCCGGATTGAAGTCTTGATCACCGGGGCTGGAAGGGATTCATAAAGGGCCAGCAAGGGGGGGGCGTCACTCAAGTTTAAAAGCCCGATGACGGTCTTGGGGGGATTAAAGAAATCCCAAACCGAACTCCCTTCGCGCAAAAATTCCGGATTAAAGCAGACCCCAAAATCCTTTCCGGCCGATTTCCCGGATTTTTTTTCGAGGATCGGGATCAAAGACTGTTCGGTAGTCCCCGGCAATACGGTGCTTCGCAAGACGATCCAATGAAAAGAAGACTTAGAAGATAGATAGTCTCCTATTTCCTCAAAGATGCGTTGAACATAGGTTAAATCAATGGATCCGTTTTCTTTTCCCGGGGTCCCCACACAAATCAGACTCAGGTCGGTCCGGGCAAAAGCCCAGGCGCCGTCGGCGGTGGCTGTTAATCTTTGTTGTTTCATTTGTTCGGCAATAATCTCACCGATTTCCGCTTCCATAACAGGGGATTGACCCTGCGCGATCATCCCGATCTTATTGGGATTGACATCCACCCCGATCACCTCATGGCCCATCTGGGCCAGACAGGCCGCACTAATGGTCCCCACATATCCTAAGCCAAAAACACTGATCTTCATAAAACCGCCTTTATTGCTGTTGCAGCAAATAGAAGGAATATAAATAGGGATAAGTTCCCTCGGCATCTGCAAAGATCGCGACTTTCATGCCATTGGTCATCGCAGTTAGGGCTACGGCGAGCATTTCCTTTGCTCGGTCATCCGGAGCTAAAAACCACTTTCCTGTGAAAGCTGGAGGAGAATCTGCATCTGTTAACATGATGTAGGTACTTGGCCCTCCGGGACCTGCATAATTGACTGAGCAAATAAACCATCTCTGTTGAGCGCTTGCGCCTATCGTTAGAAGACAGACCATACTGAATACGATTACCACCATTAAACCTATCATCTTTGGTTTCATGTTGACCTCCTTTCTTTGCAGTACGTATTGTCAAAAGTTTTTTAAGTAGCAAACATATCCTAATCATTAAGAAGCAACTGCAACCAAGGCATGGCTTTTGCTTTAGTGGTTAAGGTCTGGTCGCTTCCATAACTTGTCCCGGCGCTGTTTATGGCTACAATCCGATAGTGGTAGGCGGTGTTAGGGCTAAGCCCCGTTATGGCGGCGCTTACCGAGACATCGCTCGTGCCTGCCCCTGCCCACTTAGTCCCTGAAGTCAATCCATAACTCGTGGTCGTCCCATACTCAAAGTAGTATGTCGTCCTTTTCCCGTTAGGATTGACTATGCCGTTCAAAGTGGCAGAACCTGAAGTTATCGAGATGGCCAAACCGGTGGTGACAGTGGGCGCCAAAGCAGGAGCGCCGTATTTGATATCCAGAGTCTGCCAGTAGAAACTACTGTAAAGCGTCCCGTCATCATACAATACGCAATCATAATCCATATTCATATCCACCCGGAAAATTCCGTTTGGCCGGCCGCCTTCGGCTGTTCCCCAACTATTCACCATTATCCAGTAAGAATTATTGGGGTCATTGTCATTATAGCCCACGCATAATACCGCGTGACCACCACCTTCATTTTCGTCCCAGGTATGGCCGCATGAAGAATCAGGATTCCATTTGACC
>Ga0210051_1002403_pt1 | contig 18867 bp, 16 predicted proteins | sample CryGey092014_all_FD_185464 | JGI IMG/M metagenome (GOLD analysis project Ga0210051, IMG submission 185464) | Groundwater microbial communities from aquifer - Crystal Geyser CG23_combo_of_CG06-09_8/20/14_all (SPAdes) (version 2) | ecosystem: Environmental > Aquatic > Deep subsurface > Groundwater... | reverse complement strand
TCGGACTCGCTGCAAACATTTGTGTACGCCAGAATCACTATTACTCAGAGTTAGAACCTTGCTGAAGATTAGAAAAACGGTAACTTGCAATCCCAAAATTTTCAACAATAATTAACTAACCATCCCTTATATAAATATATTATACCATAAGCGCCTTTACCTTAAAAAATCAAACAAAACTTATTCTGGGCGTTTTTCTATAACATAGTCGGCATTCCTCTACCCGCCGGCGTACTCTACCCTCTAACCGGCTGGCTCCTAAGCCCTAGCGTAGCCGCCGCCGCCATGGCTTTCTCATCAGTTAGCGTAGTCCTCAACGCCCTGTCCATGAAAAGCTACAAAGCTTAACTTAAACCCCCTTTAACAAAGGGGGTAGGGGGATTTTACCTCTTGCCATTCCCGCGAAAGCGGGAATCCATTTCCATAGCGTAACAAAAAACTCCCGGCGAAAGTCGGGAGTTTTTATTGATTCGTTTAATAATCTTTGCTATATTCAAAACATGATGGAAGACCCAACTAAAAATGAACGCATGGATTGGTCTGAAACTTTACGGAAATATGAGATACCTACGGTTTATAAAGAAGCGCTTTTAAGACCATATTTTGAAAATGTTGACTTAAAAGAACCTATCCTTGACGCCGGCTGCGGTACAGGATATTTTTCCAATATTTTATGCAAAAGAGGTTATAAAGTTACCGGCATTGACCTAAATGGCGAGCTTCAAAGTAATGATAGATTTGATTTTATGAAAGCAGATATTATTAAGTTTGAAACGGACAAAAACTTTGAAACTATTTTACTGATTAACATACTAGCGACGGCGCCTCCGGCTGAGAGGTTAAAAATGCTTCAAAAAATAAAGGAACTAAAAACTGAAAGTGGAACTGCTTACGTAGTAAATACTAGCGCCGAACTATTCGGCTCGGATTTTGAATCGGACGCGCTATCCAGCCACCCGGTTGGGGAGAATAAAGTAAAAGTAAGGGCAAAATTAGTTGATGGAAAATTTATTGAATTTACCGATTACCTTGTGACCGAAAAGGAAATCAGGGAAATGTGCAAAGCGGTCGACTTAGAAATAGTTGAAAAGCAAGACTTCAAACCCGACGAATTGGAAAAACCTGTTTACGAAATATACTCGCTTAAATAAAATTACACAAACAAAAAAACTCTCGGCGAAAGTCGGGAGTTTTTATTTATCCTCTAAATATTAAAATGAAAATTTTGACACATAGGTTGACATCAATAAAAATTTTTGAACATTATTATGAAATCTCCCAAATAATTTACGCTACCCCAAAATTAATATGCGTTATCTTCACTTACTTCTGCAATTAATGGACGAGGCTAGAACTATCATCCTGCAACTTTAAAATAAATCTTTATAATAAAATCTATATCATACCGATACCTATGCGAATAAACCATTTAATTCGTATTCTGTCCATTTCTTTTTTGCCAAAAAAGATTTTGACAGAACAACTAAACCATAAAGAGAATTCTTTAAACCATTGTCTATCGCCGGCCTTAAATCATCGCCCCAACCAAGCTGAAAATCATCATACCACACCTCGATACCTGCTACCCTAAGTTCTTCGGCTAATTTTTCCACAAATGCCTTGTCCTCGCTTGCGTGGCAAATAAAAACATCAAATTTTTTTGTTTTTTTAGACAAAACACGTGAAACTGGAATTTTTTCGCCAAATTTAGGAATCACCCTGTTTAAATTTATATTTTTAGAAGGAACACCCAGCTTGCTAAGTAATTCAGATTACTGGGTTATCTTGTCTTTAGTTTGTCCTATAGTATTCCGGATAATTTGTTCTAAGTTTGAGTTATATTGATTAACCTGTTTATTTATATGCTCGGCCTGCTCAATTAGGTACTTAAGAATTCTATCTTTTTCCGCCTTTATCTTTTCCGCGTCATTATAAAAATTAATTATGTCAAAAACTATTTCCTTATCTTCTACGGTAACCTCCTCTGTCCACGTAATTCTTGCGGAGGGCACACAATGCAATAAACTTTCATCTCCACTAAATGGTAGATGAAATGAAAAAACCTCTTTCGCATAACTTTTTCCTGGATCAACAAGAAAACCGGAGCCAAAATATTCTGATCGAATCATTTCTTCTCTCGTTGTAACCGTTAAATCATCCTGCCTAAATATTAATGGCTGAATTTTATATTTTTCTAACTGACCATCTATATACTCTTTTTTATTTTCTGGGCGTAAAGTTTTTATTTTTATCTCAACATCTTTTTTAACACGATAAAATTGTGCATCCAAAGTAGCATTTAAATCATACTCATTAAATTCAACCGGCGCTTTTTTAATAATCGCCAAAGGCTGCTGCTCGTTGCCCTCGCCCATGACGAAAACCGCGACCGTGGCCAGGCTATCGGCCACGTTAACGCGAGAAACTTTAAATTTTCTCCCGAAAATATCCGGCCTGCCGCGATAATCTTTAATGCCGCGAAAACCCGCGTAGCCCAGAGCCACGCCGGTTATGCCGGCGCGAAGCGGTATGGTGCGACTGTCGGTAATCAAAATACCCAGATATTTAACACTATATTTTTGCTTGAGTTCAATAGCCGTTCGCTTTTCCGCTAAAGCGACGATTTTAGAGGTAACCACAATCACTGACCGCTCTGGAACTTTTTTGAAGTAGTGTACAATAAAATTAAACAAATTGTCTCCCTCTTTAAAGATACTGGTTTTTATTGGTTGAATAATCATAATTTTAATTACTTTGATTTATACAAATAAAAAACCCGCCCGATAGGGCGGGAATAAATATAAAAATTAACCCTTGCCCTATCGGTCAGGAAGGGCATGGTAAAAAAAGCCGGACCAAGTTTTTATTTGATGATTATGTAGTATGTACCGCTACGGGGAATCGAACCCCGGTTACCAGGATGAAAACCTGGTGTCCTAACCACTAGACGATAGCGGCAGGTGTAAAATAAATAGTCCTTAAAAGGACTAAAAAAATTATAATCTAAATTACCTATTTAGTCAACAATATGATAAAATTACAAATATGAAAAGGTATAATAAATCAGGCTTCACTTTAATTGAACTTCTGGTGGTCATCGCCATCATCGGCCTGTTGGCCGTGGCTTCGGTCGTTTACCTTACTCCGGCCTTAAAAAAGGGCCGGGATGCTAAAAGGAAAAATGACCTGGCGCAAATCGGGCGGTTTTTGTCTTTGTCCTGCTATCTACCTGACGCCGGCGACGGCGAATACGATTTAGCCAACCTGCTCCAAGAATTTAAAACCAAAAATCCGCAGTACGCCAATTTTTTGGCCAAAACGCCCGTTGACCCCTCCAAGGGCGATGATGACCAATCTTATTATTATTATCAAGTGATTGACGGCGGCAAAAAATGCGTTTTATACGCTAACCTGGAAAACCAAGCGGAAGCCGTAACTTTACCGGGTATAACTTCGCCCACGCCCGGCGGCGGCAGCGGAGTTTATGAGACCGAAGCTGCCGGCTGGAACGGCACTGATAAATATTTTCAATTTTCAAATTAACCAAATAAAAAACAGGGAATAAAATTTGCTTCCTGTTTTTTGATTTTTATTTTTTGTCCGCTTTGCCGCCAAACCAACCGCAGCAGCCCTCGCCGCTTTTCTTTTTCATCATGTACAGCCCGACAAAAATTAAAATTAATGGCCAAATCACGGACCAATTCAGCCAGGAAATAAGATTTAAATTTTCCAGAAGAAAAATTAAACCGATAATAATCAATAGCCATGGCATCATCATAAATTTATATTTAAGAGTTAATAATTTATCTATTCAAAATCACCAAGGGAATTTATATATTTTCTGCGAGCCTAGAAAATTTAGTGGAATTTTTCATGAAAACCCTTTTTAAATCACCCTGGCTCGGGGGTTGGAGTTGGCGCCAAGGCTTACAGCACGAAGATAAATCGATGTTATAGCCAATCGGAAACCCCCGAGACTTTTTGCTTATTTTTTGGTCACCCACCCGTACCCAACGGCACGTTCGAGCGGGTAAAAAGTAAGTCCTAGCGAAGCGTCATGAATATCAAATTATATAAACAAGAACAGAAAATGTTTTAATGTTTTACTAAAAAACCAGAGATTGCTTCGTCACTCCGACCAAAGCGTCGGAGCTTCTCGCAATAACATTAAAATTTTTTACCCCAATTCCTTTTTAAACCAATCAACCCAAGGTATTTTAATCGGATTAACATCGTTAAGCATGGCCAAATAATATGAAACCCAAGCGCCAAACTGCAACATTTCAAAAGCTTGCCAAAATTTTGTACTGCCGCTTAACTTATATTCGACATATTGAATTTTATTTTGCTTAATAACCTGTTTAGTTAAATCTGCTCGCTTTTGCACGCGTGCGTGATAAAGTGAAGAATCAACAAATAAAAATATTAAATTTTCTTTATTGCTTTTTGGGTTAACCAAACTTTCTAAGGCATAATGATTCAAGTCCGGAAGTTCCAAATATGTGGCAAAATTTTTGCTGGTTTCGTTTAATTGATTCCTCAAAATATTTAAGTTGCCGGCCAAAAATTCCGCGCCGATTATCACCGGGATCCTGCCATATAATTTAACCGCGATTTTTTTAGCTTGATTAATTTTTAACGGCTCAAGCGGACCTAATCTGCGGCCTGACAATTCCAGCTTCGCGATTATTTCCGCCATATCCTTTTTCTTTATTTCAAATAACCCGGCTTTGGCGAGCAACATGGCCGCACCGAAAACCGAATAACCTAAGCCAAGGCGAGGCTGTCCGCTTGGATTAAATTCCGGCTGAAAAATATAGCCTGGGATATTCTCTTTCATCATTAACCGCGACAATTTGTTGTTGCCGGCTTGGCAAATGCCCAAAATCTTGGCTCTGCGCTTTTTCACTTCTTTATAGACGCTTAAAACTTCTTCAGTGTTGCCGGAATAAGAGGATAGCAAATACAGAGTATTTTCATTTACCGAAGCAGGAACCTGGTAGCCGGGTGCGATGGTAATGGGTAGTTTAATCCGGTCGCTTAAAGCCGCGGCCACTAGGCCGACGCCGATATTTGACCCGCCCATGCCATTAACCACTACCTGCGTCGCGTTCGCGTACTCCCGCGGCACTTTTACCAAATGCGCCTGGTCCAGCATCTGCCTCAGCTGGTCGGCTAAAAATTCAATGGACTTGGCCACCTGGCTGGTATCCAGTTTTTTATAGATTTTTTGCTGGTCAAGATTTATCATATCCTTTTCATTATAACATACTTTTTAAAAAAATGTATCAAAAACCTGGCTTGATTTTTACCCCTGAATATGTTAAATTTTTAGTGTCAGCGTAAGCTGACTTTATTCGTAATTCACCTTATGTCTGGACACAGCAAATGGGCCACCACTAAAAGGCAAAAAGCCGTGGTGGACGCGAAAAAAGGCGCGATTTTTACTAAAATTGGCAAACTGATTGCTATCGCGGCGCGCAAGAGCGGCGACCCGACCGCGAACTTCAGCTTGCGCCTGGCCATGGAAAAAGCGCGCCAAGCCAATATGCCGAAAGACAATATTGAGCGCGCCATTAAGCGCGGCACCGGCGAATCCGGCGGCGCGCAAATCGAAGAGCTTATTTACGAAGGCATCGGCCCGGCCAAAGCGCAATTTATCGTCAAATGCTTAAGCGACAATAAAAACCGCGCGGCCGCGGAAATCAGGCATCTGTTCGCCGAATCGGGCGGCTCGCTGGGAACGGTGATGTGGAACTTCGCCCAGCGCGGCGTAATTATGATAGCGGCCGAAGAAATAAGCGAAAAAAAATTAACCGATGAAAATTTCGAGCTGGAATTAATTGATGCCGGCGCCGAAGACATTAAAAGAGAAGCCGAGGGTATGACGATTTACACCGCGCCCCATGATTTTCAAAAAACCAAGCAGTTTCTGGAAAGCAAAAACATTAAAACCGAATCGGCTGAGATTGAATATGCCGCCAAAGAGCGGATTGATTTAAGCGATGAAGAAAAAAACCGGATGGAAAAATTTATTGAAGAGCTGGAAAGTAACGAAGACGTTTCGGATTATTATACCAACGTAAATTAATAAATTAAAACTTATTTTGTCATTGCGAGCGACCGGAGGGAGCGAAGCAATCTCACGTACTCGGAGCTTAACCAGAGATTGCTTCGTCGCTAGCGCTTCTCGCAATGACAAGTTGCCATAATGACTACAAAAATAATCTTAGGCATCGACCCAGGCATCGCCGACACCGGCTACGGCTTGATTAAAAACCAAGGCGGCAAATTAAATTGCCTGGCTTACGGCTCCATAAAAACTTCGGCCAGGCTCGCCCTGCCCGATCGGCTGGAAATAATACATTTGGAACTCGCCAAATTGATTAAAAAGCATAAGCCCAGCTTAATCGCCATTGAAGAATTGTTTTTTGGGAGTAACGTAAAAACCGCGCTGATTGTCGGCCAGGCCAGAGGCGTGGTCGTGTTAACCGCCAAGCTAAATAAAATTACCAGCGTGGAATTCACGCCCTACCAGGTCAAACAGGCGGTGGCGGCTTACGGCCACGCCGAAAAAGGCCAGGTGCAAAGAATGGTTAAATTAATTTTAAATTTGCGCGACCTGCCCAAACCCGACGACGCGGCTGACGCTTTGGCCATCGCCATTTGCGCCGCCAATTCTTCGCGATAAATATGTCCAAACCTCTTAAAATCGTTTCCGTGGCCGCTGAAGTCGCCCCTTTTTCCAAAACCGGCGGCTTGGCTGACGTGGCCAGAAGCCTGCCCAAGGCTTTAGCCAGGCTGGGCCATGAAGTTATCGTCATCACGCCGCTTTACGGCCAGGTTATTGACGCCAAAAAGCACCAGCTTAAATTGATTCGGGAGAACGTCAAAATTTATTTAAACTCGGAGGATAAGGTGCAGATTAATTACTGGCGCGGCTATCTCTTAAAAGATCTGCCGATTTATTTCATTGAAAATAAAAAATATTTTTCCGCTAAAAAAACCCTTTACGGCTCAACGCACGAAAACGCGCGCTTTTTAATTTTTGACGTGGCCGTTTTGAAGCTGATATCCCTGTTAAAATTTCCGGCCGACATCGTCCATTGCCACGACTGGCATACCGGCCTGATTCCTTACTACCTGAAAACCGACTTCCGCTATTCCAAAACTTTGCGCAAAGCCAAAACGGTTTATACCATCCACAATTTAGCCTTCCAGTTGGGGCATGATTGGTGGGAAGTGCCGGCCCGGAAAAAAGATTATGGCAAAAAGAAAATTCCGCATTTAAACAACCCGAGCATCGAAACCATTAATTTCGCCAAGCGCGCCATTCTCTCCGCTGACATCATCAATACGGTGAGCGAGCAGTACCGCGAAGAAATCATGACCAAAAAATTCGGCCAAGACCTGCACCGCATTTTAAAAAACCGCTCCGACCGGCTCTATGGCATCATCAACGGCATTGATTACAAAGCCTATAGCCCCACCAGTGACCAGGGCTTATTCAAAAATTACAGCCATCAAAAAATCCACCGCAAAAAATTAAATAAAGAGCACTTGCAAAAAATGCTCTCGCTGCCGATGGACCGGGAAATCCCGCTGGTCGTCTCCACTTCGCGGGTAACTTTGCAAAAGGGCTTTGAATTAATCATGAAAATTTTAGGGCCGCTGGCCCATTTAGACGCCCAAATTATTATCATGGGCGACGGCGACAAGCAATATATCGGTGAGCTTAAAAAATGGCAAAAAAAATACCCGAAAAAAATCGTCTTTTTGCCTTTCGGAGAAAACGCCAAGTTAGAAACCATGCTCTACGCCGCCGGGGATATTTTTATTTTGCCGTCGCACTATGAGCCTTGCGGCATCAATCAGCTAATCGCCATGCGCTACGGCTGTATTCCGGTGGTCAGGCGAGTGGGCGGCCTGAATGACACGGTCACAAACTATAACCCTATAACCAAGCGCGGTTCCGGCTTCAGTTTTTCCAATTATTCCGGCTACTCGTTATTCGCCGCTATCGTCCGCGCCCTGGAAAACTACCGCCATAAATATAGCTGGCGCAAACTGGTGGTTAGGGTAATGCGAGAATCAAATAGCTGGGAAATTCCGGCGAAAAAATACGTCGCCTTGTACCGAAAGGCGCTGAAAAACTCTAAATAATTTATTTACCCCGTTAGAAATCGGTCATTTAACGGGCAAACGTCAAAATAATATGGAAAGACAATTAAAAAATATTTCTAACGGGGTGAAAAAAATCACTTGGGTCAATTTACTGCATTTCTACCAGCCGCCCACGGCCGACAACGAAACCGTGGTTCAGGCCGCGGAGAAAAGCTACCGAAGAATTATCGGCGCTTTAAAAAGAAACCCCAACATAAAATTCACCGTCAACATCGCCGGCTGCCTTTTGGAAAAACTGGACCAGCTGGGATTTAATGATTTGATTTCCGACCTAAGACGGCTCTACCGAAAAAAACAGATTGAGCTCACCGGCTCGGCCGCTTATCATCCCATTCTGCCGCTACTCCCAGAAAAAGAAGTTAGAAGAAATATTGAAGTTAACCAGAAAATTTTAAAAAAATATTTCGGGCCGGGTTTTAAAGCTAAAGGCTTTTTCCCGCCTGAACTGGCCTACGACCAAAAGCTGGCCAAAATAATTAAATCATATCATTACGACTGGATTATTTTAGATGAAATTTCCGCCGGCGGCCGATTAGCCGACCTAAACGACGGTAAGCTTTATCTGGAAAAAACCACGGGCTTAAAAATTTTTTTTCGGCCGCGCCGGTTTTCCAGAAGCTACGTGCCGAAAATAATTTTTGGTTTAATCAATGATAATTTTAAGGGAACGGTCATCACCGCTACCGACGCCGAACTTTACGGCCTGAGGCACTCCGACCAAACCGCTACTTTTGAAAAATTGCTGAAGCGCCGAGAAATTAAAACTTTAACGGTTAGTGAATTTCTCGCCGGCTTAGACGGGACCGTCGTTAAGCTCACGTCAGCGGCCGGTTCCTGGGAATCAACCGCGGCCGAACTTAAAAAAGGCCAGCCCTTCTTACTCTGGCAGAACCCGAAAAATAACATTCAACAACTGCTTTGGCGGCTAGCCGATTTGGCCATAAAAACAGTTGGCGCTAACCAGGCTGACGCCAGTTTCGCCTGGGCCAGGCGCCACCTGGACCGCGGCCTGGCCAGTTGCACCTTCTGGTGGGCCAGCGCCCGCGATTTCAAACTGTTCGGCGCCATTTCCTGGAACCCAGATGAAATTGAGCGCGGCCTTAACGAGCTTATAAGAAGCATCCGCGCTCTGGCTAACCCCAAAACCAAACCGGCCAAAATCGCCGGCGAAAAATTATACCTAAAAATAAAACAGCTAACCTGGCATAAGCATTGGCATTATTATTGGGGAAAATAAAGCCTTAAATTTCTCTGGAAATTTGGCTTAGAGAAATTATTTTTATCGCGCATACAAAATTGTAGCAGATTTTTTCTAAAAATTATCATTAATATTTATTAATAAAAAATTTTTAGAAAAAATCGCCCAAATTTCGTCTAAGCAGGAAAAATAATTTCTCTAAGCCAAACATTTAACACTCTTATGAATAAGATTTTACAACTTTTTGATCAAGAGTACGTTGCCGACTTATTTAATGAAAAAGTTCTGCCGCTTTATCCTGATTTTAAAGAAATTAAAAGCATCAAAATCACGCCGATTAAAAAAAACGTCTGGACCACCACTTATCACGTGGTCATAGAATTCCTCACCACCTTTTCATCGCCTGATGGCAGCCAGCTCGAGCTGCCGATTTATGGTTCGGCCCATTCCGACGAGCCCAGAAAAAATTCCTTTGAGGCGCTGTCTTTTCTCTGGCGACGAGGTTTCGGCCAGGGCAATCTAACCGTGCCGCGGCCGCTATTTTTCTCCGAATATTTCAACGGCTACTTCTACCGCGGCGTCCAAGGCAATAATTTATATCATTATATTCGCCAGCAAAATACCCAAGAAACTGAAAATATCATTCCCAAGGCCGCGGCCTGGTTCGCGAAATTGCACGGCCTGCCGGCCAACCGGGCCAAAAATTTTAACAAGCTAAATAGCCGCGTGGAAACGGTCATTCCCGGCTACGATTTAATTTTTACTAAACTTCAAAAATATTACCCCGACCATTGTCAAGCCTATCGACAAACCTTTGAACATATCAGGCGCCAAGAAAAAGAATTTTTAAAAGCAACAAAAAAGCGCTGGTTAATCCACGGCGACGCCCACCCGGAAAACGTCATTAAAATGAGCGCCCAGACCATCGCGGTGATTGATTTTACCGACATTTGCCTGGCGGATTTCGCCCGCGACTTGGGCGCGTTCCTGCAGCAATTTGAATTCATGTCCACTATAAAAATTCCGGACGAAAATTACCTCGCCAAAATAAAAAACTTATTCCTGGACAACTATTTTAAGCTCGCCGGCGTCAAACTGGATGATTCTCTCCGGCAAAGGATTAATTATTATTACTCCTGGACTGCCTTGCGCACCGCCACCTTGTTTTTACTTAAAGAATCGCCCGAGCCGGAACGCGCCCACGCCCTATTAAATAAGGCGCGCCAAGACTTAAAGCTTGATTAAATAATTTGAAACATTAGGCATGAAAAACAATCTTAAAATCTTAATTGCCGCCGCCGAACTCACGCCCCTGGCCAAAGTCGGCGGCCTGGGCGACGTGGTTGGCGCTTTGCCCAAGGCTTTAATAAACTTAGGCGTGAACACCAGAATAATTATTCCTTTTTATGGCCTGATTGACAGAAATAAATATCAAATAAAATTAATAAAAAATAATATTGGCATTGGCCGGCAGGCGGTCAATCTATGGCAAACAATTTTACCCGAAACCAGAATTCCGGTTTATTTAATTGAACACGGGGTTTTTAATGGCAAAAATATTTATCACGGCGCTTTAGCCGACAGCCAAACTGACACTAGAAAATTCACTTTTTTTTCGCAAGCGGTCTTAGCTTGCCTTAAAGCTACTAATTTTCGGCCTGAGGTCATTCATCTTAACGACTGGCATACCGCGGCCATCGCCACCATGGTAAAAACCGGCGGGCAAAACATAAAAACTCTTTACACTATCCACAATTTAGCCAATCAGGGCGTTATTAAAGACAAAGGTCGCAACCTTATGGCCGAAGGCATTTTAAACTCCGGCCTGGTTAACACGGTCAGCCCAACCTACGCCAAAGAAATTTTAACCCAAGAATACGGCTGTGGCCTGGAAAAAATCCTAATTAAACGAAAAAAACAGCTTTACGGTATCTTAAACGGCATTGACACGGATTTTTTTAATCCGACAACCGATAAATTCATAAAACGCCATTATTTAGTCCGGTCTTTGGCGGCGAAATCCGCCAACAAAACCGCCCTACAGAGCCAATTAGGCTGGCCGCGGGATAAAAACACCACTCTAGTCGGCTTAGTCACCCGTTTCGTCCGGCAAAAAGGCGTTGATTTAATCACGGAAAAATTCTCCCGGCTAAATTGCCAGTTTATTTTCTTAGGGACAGGAGAAAAAAAATATGAAAGCGCTTTATTAAGCTTAGAAAAAAAATATCCGGACAAATTCAAGGTCCAAATCAAGTTTGACGAAAAATTAGCGCACCGAATTTACGCGGCCTCGGATATTTTTCTCATTCCTTCTCGTTTTGAACCTTGCGGCCTGACGCAAATGATCGCCATGCGCTACGGCGCCGTGCCAGTGGCGCGCTTGACCGGTGGCCTGAAAGACACGGTTAATGACAATAACGGATTTAGTTTTAAAAAATCCAACCCGGCTGAACTTTATAAGGCGCTGGACCAGGCCTTAACTATTTTTTATCATCAACCGAAAATTTGGCGCCGCCTGCAACTTAACGGCCTGAAACAAAATTTTTCCTGGGAAAAATCCGCCAAGGAGTATTTGAAATTATATAAAAAATTATTGAATAAAAAATAAAATTTATTTTCACGAGCATTGACAAAATCAAAAATTTTTGCTAAAATATAGTTACAGGGTTAAAAATAAACTCTTAGATAAAAACAAAAATCAAAACAAAATGCCGTTATTAAAAAATCAAGCCAATTGCTTCAATTTGGAGCGAGTTGGCTGGAAATATTACAACTCAATCAGAAAAAAAGCAGTGGAGCAGGAGTTCAGCTGGTCTGGACTCACTATCAGCCTGTCCATTGCTTTTTTTATTGTTTTTGTCGGCGCCACAATTTTACATTTAACTTATGTTTCCATAATATATTAATTAATATAAACCGCGGCTCAAACAAATAAATGCCGCGAACCTGGCACCTTAACAACAAAAAGTCAGGAGGACTAAAAAAATAAAAAACATATGTCATAAAAACATATGAAAGCTGTGTTAATTATCCAGCTGAAACCAAAAATAAAAAAATGCCTAATTAACACAGCTCCCTCTCCTGCTTTATCATCATTTATGGTAAGGCAAGCATGGGGAAAGCAAAGACACCGCCGGACTCTAACACGCGGTGTTTTTGTTTTATCTTAAATTATTGTATAATAAAATATATTACTTTTGAGTTTTTCCGCCAACTGGCGGATTTTGAGTTTTGACTTTTTTTATTATGCATTTAGAAAAACTGGAAATCCAGGGCTTTAAATCTTTCGCCAACAAAAATACTTTGGTTTTCCCCGGCCTGCTGGGTCGTGACCAGCGCGGCATCACTTCGATTGTCGGCCCCAACGGTTCGGGCAAATCCAACATCGCCGACGCCGTGCGCTGGGCTTTAGGTGAGCAGAGCATGAAGACTTTGCGCGGCAAAAAAAGCGAAGACATCATTTTTTCCGGCACGGATAAAAAGGGCCGCTTAGGCATGGCCGAGGTGTCGCTTTATTTAAATAACGAAGACCGCCGGGCGCCGCTTGATTACTCGCAAGTGATTTTAACCCGGCGGCTTTACCGCGACGGCTTGAGCGAATACCTGCTTAACAACAGCCGAGTGCGCCTGGCTGACGTGCAGATTCTTCTGGCCAAAGCCAACTTCGGGCAAAAAACCTATAGCATCATCGGCCAGGGCATGGTCGAGAGCTTTTTAAATACCACTCTAGCCGAACGCAAAAAATTTTTTGACGAAGCCACCGGCGTCAAGCAGTTTCAGCTTAAACGGGACGACTCGCTTAATAAATTGATTAATAGCTACGAAAACCTAAACCAGGCCACCATGCTGCTCTCGGAAATTGAACCGCATTTAAGAAGCCTGACTCGCCAGGTCAATAAATTAAAACGCCGCCACGAGATTGGCGCCGAACTGAAAGAGTTGCAAGTCAACTATTACTCTAAAATTTGGCATGAAATCAAAGAAAAATTCGATGACTATAACAAAAAGTTTTTGGAAATAGAAAAAATAAAACAGGAAAAAGAAAAGAAGAACGCCAGTCTTAACCGCGAGTTAAGCCAACTGGAGAGACTTGGCCAAACCAACCTTGGATTCAGCTCCCAGCAGCAAGAATTAAACGAGCGGCAAAACCAAAAAGAAATAATTAATAAACGGCTGGCCAAATTAGAGGCCGAGCTGGAAGTCAAGCTGGAATCAAGCGGTCAGTTCGACCTGTCCTGGCTGATTAATAAATCCGGAGAAATTAAAAAAGACCGGCTCAACACGGACGAAGAAACAACCGGGTTGGAAAAAAATATTGAACGGGAAAAAAAGGTTTTAGTTGATTTGGAAAAAGAAAAAGAGGCGATTAATTCTAAAATAAACCAATTCAACCAGGAACTGCTTAAATCCAGCTCCGGTGCCGCCGGCCAGGGCCTGGGAAAAATCAATCAAGAACTTAAAGGCTTAAACGAACTGCTGAAACAATCCGAGTTAAGCGACGATTTAGCCAATATTAAAAACATCATTAAGCAAATCCGGCAGAAAGTTAAGTTAATTTTAGGGTTAGCCGGCGCTGAGCTGGAAAAAGAAAACCTGGCCGAAACGCAAAAAAAATTAATGGCTTTAACGACGGAAAAGGAAGAAATTATGGTAAAAATCAATGAAAGCACTTTTCGCATTTCCGCCAGAAGCGAGCGGGTTAAACTATTGAAAGAAAAAACCGCTCAATTAGAAAGGGAGCTTAACGATATCGAAAATAAACTAAAAGACAACCAGGGCGCGGTTAAAGCCGGCGACAAAGAAAAAGAGGCCGGCCAGCTAAAACAACAAGTCGCCGAATTGGACGAAGAAATCAACTCCTTAAAAAAAGAGTTAAACGCTTTTAGCGCCAAAGAGGCCGAACAGCGCGCCAAGCTGTTTGCTTTGCAAAAAAATCTTCAGGTCTTGCAAAATGAAACTAACAGCTTGACTAACCAGCTTAGCGAACTGAAAGTCAACGCCACGCGCTACGAAACTAAATTGGAAGATTTGGAAGCGGAAATCAGAAATAGCTATGGCAATTTAAAAGAAGTGATGGATAAATATCCGCCGGCTGGCGGAGACGGACCGGTGGACGTTGAAGCGGCTCTGGAAAAAATTAATTCTTTAAAACGGCAGATTGACCAAATCGGACAATTGGACCCGGAAATCGAAAAAGAATATCTTGAAACCAAAGAGCGCTTTGATTACCTGGCCAGCCAGACCGATGATTTAAGCGGCGCCATTACTTCTTTGGAAAAAATCATTAAAGAGCTGGACGCGATTATTAAGGAAAAATTTGACGAGCGATTTAAAACCATCTCGGCTAAATTCGAAGAATATTTTAAAATTTTATTTAATGGCGGGCAGGCCAAAATTATTAAAGTCTTAACCGAAGACTTAACGGAAAACCAAGCGGAAAAAGAGGAAGGTAAAATCGCCGAAGCCGCGGTGGCAGCCGCGCCCGCGGAAGACAAATACGCGGCTAATTTAAAACGCATAAAATATCTGCAAAAATATAACGCCACCGGCTTGGCCGGAATAGAAATCATGGCGACGCCTCCGGGTAAAAAAATTAGGGCTATCACCATGTTGTCCGGCGGCGAACGCGCCCTTACCGCTATCGCCTTAATTTGCGCTATTATCAGCTGTAATCCGGCGCCCTTTGTAGTTTTAGATGAAGTGGACGCGTCCTTAGATGAGGCCAACTCGGAACGGCTGGCCAAAATTTTAGACGACCTGTCCCATAAAACTCAATTCATCGTCATCACTCATAACCGCGCTTCCATGCGCCGCGCCAACATTCTTTACGGCGTCACCATGGCAGAAAGCGGCATCTCAAAATTATTAAGCATCAAATTGGACGAAGCCAAGGCGGTGGTAAACCAATAAATTTTTATGTCCTCAAAAATTCTCTCCGCCGCCGTGGTCGGCCTGGATGCCGAACTGGTGGAAGTTGAAGCGGATATTTTAAATAATCCTTTGGGCGCTTTTTCCGTCGTCGGCCTGCCGGACGCGGCCGTATCCGAATCCCGCGAACGGGTCAGGAGCGCCATAAAAAATTCCGGGCTGTATTTTCCCAAAAGAAAAATCACGGTTAATTTAGCGCCGGCCGATTTAAAAAAACAAGGTCCCAGCTACGACCTGCCCATTGCCATCAGTATTTTAGCCGCCACCAAAAAAATCAAACGGGAAAATTTCGCCAACCTCATGTTCGTGGGCGAGTTAGCGTTAAACGGCGAGCTTAGGCCGATTAACGGACTCTTACCAATCGCCCTTAAAGCCAAGGCCAGCGGCATGACTTCTTTATTCGTGCCCGCGGCCAACGCGGCCGAAGCTAAATTGGTTAAAGACCTGGAAGTCATTCCAGCTAATAATTTAGTTGAATTAGTAGCCCACCTGGAAGGATTTAAGCCCATTCTGGCCGCGCCTGATACGGAATTTAATTTTTCTAACGCTCCGATTGAGTTTGATATGGCGCACATCAGGGGCCAAGAACATGTTAAGCGCGCCGTGGAAATCGCGGCCGCCGGCGCGCACAACATGCTGATGAGCGGACCGCCTGGCGCAGGTAAAACCCTAATCGCCCGCACCATGCCGTCAATTCTGCCTGACCTGACTTTAAAAGAAGCCTTGGAAATTACCAAAATCTACAGCGTGGCCGGCGAATTGCCGCCGGCGACCGCGCTCATGACCACTCGGCCTTTCCGCACGCCGCACCACACGGCTTCAGGCGTGGCGCTGGTGGGCGGCGGCTCCTGGCCCAGGCCGGGCGAAATTTCTTTGGCGCACCGCGGCATTTTATTTCTGGATGAGTTCGCGGAATTTCCCCGAACCGTGCTGGAAAATTTGCGCCAGCCCTTGGAGGACGGCGTGATTCACGTCAGCCGAGCGGCCAGCAATTTAAGTTTTCCGGCCAAATTCGTCTTAATCGCGGCTACCAACCCCTGCCCTTGCGGCTACCTGGGCGACGGAGAAAAAAACTGCGTCTGCTCGGCCGGCCAAATCATGAATTACAAAAAGAAAATTTCCGGTCCGATTCTAGACCGAATTGACCTGCATATTGAGGTGCCTCGGATAAAATTTGCCAAGCTGGCCACGACCGCGGACTCCGAAAGTTCGGCCGCGATTAAAGAACGGGTGCAACTGGCCAGGCTGAAACAGGCTGAACGCTTCGCCCAAACTAATTTCATCACTAACTCGGAAATGTCGTCCGAAGCGGTTAAACGTTTTTGCCAAGTTGACAGCGCTTCGGCCAATTTACTCCACCAAGCCGTCGACCAAATGCATCTATCCGCCCGCGCTTATTTCCGGGTTTTAAAACTGGCCCGCACCATCGCGGACTTAGCCGGCGTTGACAAAATTATCACCGCCCATATCGCCGAGGCCCTGCAATACCGACCGAGAGTGGAGTAGAAGAAGAGATTGTGTTATAATATAAATAATAAACACTCAAAATTTTCTATGAACAAAAAACTATTTATATTATCCCTGCTTTTCATCTTCCTCCTGACCTCCGGCTTCGGCTGCAAACTGGTTGACCAAAAAACCCAAAACGCCATGAAGCCGGTCACGCTGAATTATTGGCGAGTTTATGACAGCCAAGACGCTTTTGATGAAATTATCGCCAATTACCAGAAACTTCATCCTTTCATCACCATTAATTACCGCAAACTCCGCTACAGCGAATATGAAAGCGAGCTTTTAAACGCTCTGGCCGAAGACCGCGGCCCGGATATTTTTTCCCTTCATAACACCTGGATTAAAAAATACCAAAATAAAATCGCGCCCATGCCCGCCTCCATCACCATGGCCTATCCGGTGACTAAAGGCACGATTAAAAAAGAAGTGGTGCCGGAATTAAGAACCGCCAAAAGTCTGGGCCTGAATGACATCAAAAATAATTTTGTTGATACGGTTTATTATGACGTGGTCCGGGAAACGGCTAACTCCGAAACCAAAGAAGTGGAAAATAAAGTCTACGGCTTGCCTTTATCCGTTGACACTTTAGCCATGTATTACAATAAAGACCTGTTTAACAGCGCCGGCGTCGCCCAGCCGTCCGCCTACTGGAACACTGAATTCCAACAAAACGTCAAAAAACTTACCGCCCAAGACACCCGGGGGGAAATTACCCAGGCTGGCGCCGCCCTGGGCGGTTCAACCAATATTGAGCGCTACAGCGACATCCTGTCGGCTTTAATGATGCAAAACGGCGCGGTGATGATGGATGACGCCGGCGAGGTAAAATTTAGCATGATCCCATCAACTATTAAAGACAGAAGCTATAATCCCGGGTTGGAGGCGCTGCGTTTCTACGCTGATTTTGCCAATCCGGCCAAAGAAGTTTACTGCTGGAACAAAACGCTTGATGGCTCGTTAAATATGTTCGCGCAAGGCAAGCTGGCGATGATGTTCGGCTATTCCTACCACTTACCGATGGTCAGAGCCCAAGCGCCAAAATTGAATTTTGCCATAGCCGAATTGCCGCAGATTGAGGGCAATCCGCCGATAAATTTCGCCAATTACTGGGTGGAAACCGTTTCTAATAAAAGCAAATTCCCGGCCGAGGCCTGGGACTTTATCCAATTCGCCGCCAAGGCCGAACAGGCCAAAACCTATCTTGATAAAGTTAAAAAACCAACGGCTTTGCGCTCGCTAGTTAACGAGCAAATTGACGATTTAGACGTCGGGGTTTTCGCCAATCAGGTATTGACGGCCAAAAGCTGGTACCGCGGCGCGGATTCAGCCGCCATGGAAAAAATCTTCGCCGAGATGATTGATAGCGCCGTTTTAACTCCTGATCAAATTGATAAAATAATTAACTTGGCGGCCAATCAAGTTGGGCAAACAGTGGACACACCAAGCAGCCAATAGCATCGTCATTGCGAGCGACCGAAGGAAGCGAAGCAATCTCACGGACAAAAAACTTTATTAAATATAGCCACCCTAATTTAAACTAGTCATTTGTGAGATTGCTTCGTCGCGAACGCTCCTCGCAATGACAAAAAAATAAATGTTAAAATTAATAAAAATTTCTATTACACTAATACTCCTGATTAATATTTTTTCGGTTGGTGTTTTAACGGTTAGCGCAGCTGGGCTTTTGCCGGACACAGAAACTGGCAGTGGCCCAACTTGCCCTGCTGGCTCAACAAATTGCGGTAAGTATACTTTGAATGAAATGGTAAGTGTTGCCATAAAAATTGCCAATTTTATTCTAGGCATTGTCGGTTCTTTAGCATTACTCGCTTTCGTGGCCGGCGGAGTGATGATGATGTTATCGGCCGGCAACCAAGAATGGGTGACGCGCGGCAAGCAGACAATCATCGGCGCGGTTATCGGCCTAGTAGTTGTCTTTACCAGTTATACTATCATATACTTCGTTTATAAATCGCTAGGCATCACCGAACCATTAAGCAAGTCCAGCTGGTTTACTGCCGATTGGTTTACCGAAAAATATAAAA
>Ga0210051_1002402_pt1 | contig 18867 bp, 20 predicted proteins | sample CryGey092014_all_FD_185464 | JGI IMG/M metagenome (GOLD analysis project Ga0210051, IMG submission 185464) | Groundwater microbial communities from aquifer - Crystal Geyser CG23_combo_of_CG06-09_8/20/14_all (SPAdes) (version 2) | ecosystem: Environmental > Aquatic > Deep subsurface > Groundwater... | reverse complement strand
TTCACCCGTACAATTTTTATTGGAAAAGCAGATAAAAAGAAAATTTCTTTATATTCACTTATCCTCGAAGCTCAGAAAAGAGCAATTGATAAAATAAAAGATGGTATGCCTTGCAAAAAAGTAGATGCACAGGCCCGAAGCTTAATTGAGAAAAAAGGATATGGCAAGTATTTCGGACACAGCCTTGGACATGGGGTCGGTAGAAATATTCATGAAAAACCACATTTAGGAAAAGAGAATAAATCTCCCTTAAGAGAAAATATGGTGGTCACTGTGGAACCAGCTGTTTACATTCCTGGTAGATTTGGAATAAGAATTGAGGATACAGTATTGGTTAAAAAAAATGGATGTGAAATCTTAACCGATTTTCCCAAAAATATAACAGAGATTTGAAAAGGGTTCAAAAATGATTTCAGCAGGAGATGCAAGAAAAGGTATAGTGATAGGGTTTGAGGATAGGCTCTATTATGTAGTTGAATTTCAGCATGTTAAACCTGGCAAAGGCGGTGCTTTTGTTCGCCTGCGTATGAAGGATATTAAATCAGGGGCAGTAATAGACAGAACATTCAGACCCCAGGATACATTTGAAGAAATTTATATTGATGAACGCAATTTTCAGTACCTGTACAAAAATGGCACAAATTTTATTTTTATGGATACGCAGAGTTATGAACAAATTTCATTTAGTGAAGCGCAGATTGGCGATGATGTGAGATTTTTAAAAGAAGGTCTTGAATTAAAAGTAATGTTTTACAAAGAAAAAGAAGCAAAAGGGGATGAATTACAGTCACTTGGTATTGAATTGCCTAAGTTTATAGAACTCAAAGTAATAAATGCGCCTCCAGGACTGAAGGGAAATACGGTTTCATCGCCCACAAAGGAAGTAATATTAGAGACAGGTTTCAAGTTGCAAGTTCCCCTTTTTATTGAAAAGGGAGACCTAACCAGGATTAATACAAGCACTGGCGAGTATGCTGGAAGGGGATAATCCTTGACTTTTTTATAGAAAATGATATATTAAAATGGGGGTTATAATGAATCTTAAAGAATTAAGGGATATTATTCAAATAATTCAAGAAGCTGATATCGATGAGCTGGAAATTGAAAGGGAGGGAGTGAGAATCAGGATTAAAAAGAGGCCTGGAGAATCAAGTCGTCTTTCCCAGAGCATTCCCACTGTCCCGGTTGTTCCCGCTCCAATTCAACCTTCGATATCAACCTCAGTTCCTCAAACTCCTGAAACTCAATCTGTTTCAGCTCCAGTGCCACCTCAGGCTAAAACAGAAGGAAAGGAATTGGTGTCCGTTATTTCTCCTATGGTAGGTACATTTTACAGGACACCCGGTCCAGATGCGGACCCATATGTGGAATTAGGTAGTATTGTTAAAAAAGGACAGGTAGTTTGCATTGTTGAAGCAATGAAATTGATGAATGAGATTGAATCAGAAGTAGATGGGAAAATTGTTAAGATTTTAATTGAGAATGGACAACCTGTTGAATACGGACAGGTATTATTTCAAGTTGAACCGACACAAAATGTTTAAGAAAATACTTATTGCGAATCGTGGAGAAATTGCGCTTAGAATAATCCGTGCATGTAAAGAAATGGGCATTGCTACTGTGGCCATTCATTCCAATGCAGATGAAGAATGTCTTCATGTAAGATTTGCTGATGAAAGCATTTGTGTTGGTTCATCTGCTCCCAGGGCAAGTTATCTTAATATACCCAGCATAATTACAGCTGCCGAGGTGACTGGAGCAGAGGCAATTCACCCTGGTTATGGTTTTTTGGCTGAAGACCCTCATTTTGCAGAAGTGTGCGAATCCTGCGGGTTGAAGTTTATCGGGCCTTCCTCTCAAACTTTAAATATGGTTGGCAACAAGTCACAGACACGCCGTATTATGATGAAAGAGGGAATACCTGTAATTCCTGGTTCCAATGATTCTGTAAAAAATGAAGCCGAGGCATTAAAATTTATTCGTTCAATAGGCTATCCCATGATAATTAAGGCTTCGCTGGGGGGTGGTGGCAAAGGCATGAGGGTTGTTCAAAACGAGGAGGAATTGAAGAGGAATTTTCCTGTTGCTTATGCAGAAGCGGAATCTGCTTTTGGCAATGGTGCTCTTTACCTGGAAAAATATATTCAGGAACCACGACATATTGAGTTTCAAATTCTTGCAGATAGTCAGGGAAATATAATCTATTTAGGAGAGAGAGATTGTTCAATCCAGCGCAGACATCAAAAACTGATTGAGGAATCACCCTCAATGGTTGTTGATACAAAATTACGCAAAATAATGGGAAGGTTTGCCATAAGGATTGCTAAGGCAGTGGGATATGTGGGTGCGGGTACTGTAGAATTCTTGCTTGATCGTGAAAAAAAATTTTATTTTATGGAGATGAATGCAAGAATTCAGGTTGAGCATCCTGTAACTGAATTAGTTACGGGAATAGATTTAGTCAAGGAACAAATAAAAATAGCCAGTGGAGAAAAACTAAAAATAGCTCAGGATGAAGTTAGTATAAACGGACATGCTATTGAATGCAGAATTAATGCAGAGGATCCACAGAAAAATTTCACGCCTACCCCTGGCAAAATTACTGCATTTCATATGCCTGGTGGACCAGGAATAAGAGTTGATACTCATCTCTACGATAATTATACTGTTCCCCCCTATTATGATTCACTGCTGGCAAAACTGATTGCATGGGGGCAGGAACGCGAGGAGGCGTTGAGTCGGATGCAGCGCGCACTTGACGAATTTATCATTGAAGGAGTTCCTACTACAATTTTATTTCATCGGAAGATATTAGATAATGCATTTTTCAGGCGTGGCGAAATATATACTAATTTCATTCAGAGGCGGATTTTAGGAGAAACATAAAAATAGGGGGAAATATGCTGGAGAGAAATGAGTTAGGAGTGGTGAAAATTTCCAGACAAGTCATTGCCGGGATAGCCTCTCGCTCGGCAAGGGAAATAAAAGGTGTACAGGGAATAGGTGGGGGTTTCTTAAACAGGATGGGACACATTTTTGGAATTGATTCATTTCAGAGCGTAAAAGCCGAGATTCTTACCAATGGCGAAGTCATTGTGTCCATTCCAATAATAATTGAATATGGGAAAGAAGTTTCAAGCATGGCCCAGGAAGTACAGGAAAAAATCAGAAAAGATATTGAGGAGCTAACAGGATTGGAAGTTGCCAGGGTAGATGTCCGAGTTGAGGAGGTTAAATGAAAGGGTTAGTAAAGTTTTTCTTGATATTGGGGGCAGTTATTTTTTTTCTGTTTGCGGTTTACACGTTTCTTATCTCAGTGAATATCTTGAACCTTAAGGAATCTCAGAAGGTTCTGAGCCTGTGGATGGAAAATATCGCTCAGTTAAATGCAGGATTAATTGGAGGTATACTTGCACTTCTTTCACTTCTCATAAGTGCAGCTATATTTTATGCATCGCTTAAGGAAAAAATTATCAAGAGGGAAATAGCGTTTGGCAATCCTCTTGGAGAAGTCAAGGTTTCGCTTGCAGCAATTAGTGAATTTGTGAGGAGGCTTGGTGATCAGATTGACGAGGTAAAAGAGATAAAACCACGTGTAGTGGTTGGAAAGAAAGGATTGGAAATTTACAATAAAATAATCCTTTTCTCTGATAGCAATATTCCGGAAGCAAGTGATAGGGTGCAGACAATAGTGAAAAGGTACGTCCAGGATGTTCTTGGGATTCAGGAGGTGCAGGAGGTCAAAGTGTTTGTTGAAAAAATTATACCCCGCGAGGCAAACACTGGAAATGTGTAACTCAAACCTTCTCGAAGATCCGCCAATCGGGTACCCACAAAGTGGGCGAGAGAAAGGTTTGATATAGGGAGGAAGAAAATGGGAAATGAGATAAGTTCAATTCTAAAAGGAAAAAATGGAAGGGTGATTGGGACAGTTATAGGATTTATAATCGGAATATTAATTATAATTCCCAAAATTTTCTTTTTGTTAATCTGCGTTTTAATTGGATATTTTATCGGAAGATACTTTGATGAAAAGAAGTAACGGAGTTTTAAGAATAATTGATGCCAATTTAAACCGTGCCCTGGAAGGATTGAGGATAATTGAAGAAATAGTGCGCTTTATCCTGCAGGATAAACGTCTCACAGGTTATTTGAAAGCAATTCGTCATCAAATAAAAGAGGAAATTGAAAATTTATTCATCGATGGGCAGAGATTGCTTGTGGCAAGGGATTCGAGGGGAGATGTGGGTGTATCTGCCTATGTTAAAGATGAGTTTCGCCGCTCAGATTTAAGGGAAATTTTGAAAGTTAATTTCAAGCGCACTGAAGAGTCTTTGCGCGTTCTTGAAGAATTTACGAAGTTGTTTAGTAAAAATGTGGGCGAGGTTTTTAAGGGTTTGCGGTTTCAAGTTTACTCTATGGAAAAAGATATATTGATTAATCTAAAAATTTCTAATCACCGATTAACTGGTCTCTATGTTATCCTTGACCAGTCTGTGCGACAAGACAAAACTCATTTTCAAATAGCAAAGGATTTAATTGCAGGTGGAGTAAAAATATTGCAATTGCGCGAGAAAAGGCTTTCTGATAGAGATATCCTAAAAATTGGCCTTAAAATCAGGGGTTTGACCAGGAATCGCAAAGTGCTATTTATCATTAATGACCGTGTGGATTTATGCTTAGCATTGAATGCTGATGGAGTACATTTAGGGCAGAGTGATATTCCTGCTAATTTAGCTCGCTTAATTCTTGGAAGTGAAAAAATTATAGGGGTCTCTACGCACAATCTTTATCAGGCAATCAAAGCACAGCAAGGTGGGGCAGATTATATATCTATCGGTCCCATTTTTCGCTCAGCTCTCAAACAGGATTTAAAACCTGCAGGAGTGGATTTTATCAGAAGGGTGAAAGATAAAATTAAAATTCCGTTCTTTGTCATAGGGGGAATAAACAAGGAGAATCTGAGATTGGTTATGGGGGCTGGCGCAAGAGGAGTCGCGGTTATTTCTGCAATAATGCGTGCGGAAAATATCAGGCAGGCTACAAAAAAACTTGTCAGAATGATGAAATAACAACTATGTAACTCAGGGCTTTAGCCCTGATTCAGTCTCTGGTGTGATAGTATCAGCAGGAAATGGAGACTTGTTTGACATAGCAAAAGGATAAGCCTTTTTCATAAAGGTTGCCCAGATAGGGAGTGCAACAGCGCTTCCACTCATTCTTTGACCCAGACTTTTTCTCTCGTCGCATCCCACATAAACTGTTGCAACAAGTTCTGGCATAAATCCAACAAACCATGCATCTGTGTAATCGTCAGTGGTCCCTGTTTTTCCACTAGCTGGATATGTAAATCCATATTCTCTTGCCCACCTTCCAGTGCCATATTCTATAACTCCCTTCATTAGTTCAGTGACCAATTGACAGGATTGTGGGTTTAACGTTCTTTCCTGTTTGGGTGAGGTTTCTTCTAATATTCTGCCATCATGGTCTTTAATCATTCTAATTGCAAAAGGTTCTGTTTTTATTCCATTGTTTGCAATGGTTGCAAAAGCCCGTGTTAATTCTATGGGAGTAACTACATAAGTACCAAGTGCTAAGGATAGATCAGCACCAAGGAAGCTATTGATTCCTGCAGCTCTGGCATACGGAATGACATTTTCCGGACCTATTTCTTCAAGGAGTCTTATAGTCGCTACATTTATTGAATTTGCCAGGGCATCCCTCAGGCTTACTTCTCCGCGAAACTTTCCGTCATAGTTGCGGGGTGCCCACTTGCCAGTTGTTTTTGTATAATAGATGACTTCTGTGTCTATAATTGTATCATCTGGTTTAAATCCTCTGTCCATAGCTGCAAGATAAACAAAGGGTTTGAACGCAGAACCTGGCTGCCGACTGGACTGGGTTACACGGTTGAACTGACTTTCCTGGAAATTATATCCTCCTATTAATGCTTTTATTTCACCAGTCCTGGGGTCCAGAGCTATGAGAGCACCGTTTAAATCGTTCTTTTTAAGTTCTTTACGCAGGCGACCAATGTTCTCTAAAAATACTTCTTCAGCTGCCCTTTGCATGTTTAAATCAAGGGTAGTGTAAATTTCCATTCCACCTTTATAAAGGGCATTGCTTCCATATTTTTCTTCAAGTTGGATGCGCAAGAACTCGATAAAATAAGCAGCTTTAACATCTTTGTTCTTTGGACTGTGAAAATAAAGGGAGGCAGAGCTAGCAGTTTTTTCTTCTTTAGCAGTTATAAAGCCACATTCTCTTATTTTTCTCAATACAATTTTTTGCCTTGTCAGTGCTTTATCTAACTGGCGATAAGGAGAATAGGCTTCTGGTGCTTGCAACAAACCCGCTAAAAGAGCGCTTTCAGCAAGATTTAAATCTCTGGGTTGTTTTCTAAAATATGAATAGGATGCAGAAGCTATACCGTATGTGCCAGCCCCCCAATATACCTGGTTCAGGTACATTTCTAAGATTTGTTCTTTTGTATATCTTCTTTCAATTTCCAGTGAAAGGAGTGCTTCCCTCATTTTCCTTATTAATGTTTTTTCGCGAGTAAGGAATAGAGAGCGTGCCAGTTGCTGAGTAATGGTACTTGCACCTTCTTTAAATCCTACATTAAGAAGATTTTTCAAGATTGCCCTGGTGATTCCACGAAAATCTAACCCACGGTGCTGAAAGAATCTTTCGTCCTCAATGGCTATTACTGCATCTTTCAGGTGCTGGGGTATATTCTGAATAGACACCAGAGTTCTTCGTTCAGGTCCAAACTCAGCAAAGAGAGTATTGTCTGCTGAATAAACTTTACTGGAGAGACTGGGTTCATAATTTTCCAGGACATTGAGTGGAGGGAGTCCAAACAAGGAAATTCCAAGAAGTGCAATCAATACGCCCAGGATTGTGAACACAATTATCAAGAATATTTTTGTGCCTTTTTTCATATCTACATATTATATCCTTTATTGGTAAAAAGTCAAATTTCCCAGAGGAAAAGATGGACATAGAAGAAGAGTTGAGGATAATTAAAAGAAACGTTGTTGATATTTTACCTGGCCTGGAAGAATTACGAAAGAGATTACAGGAGGCAAGACAGCAGGCAAGACCATTAAAAATCAAGTATGGAGCAGACCCTACTGCACCAGACATTCATTTAGGACATACAATTACACTGAGCAAGTTACGAGAATTTCAGGACCTTGGGCATATTGTTCAGTTTATAATAGGGGATTTCACTGCAATGCTCGGCGACCCCTCAGGCAGAAATGAGGTAAGAAAACCCCTTTCAGAGGAATCAATCAGAAAAAATGCCTCAACATACCAGGAGCAGATATTTAAAATTCTTGACAAAAAAAGGACAGAGCTCCATTTTAACAGTGAGTGGTTTGGAAAGATGAGCCTTAAAGATACTTTGAAAATGGCATCATACTATACTGTTGCCAGGGTTCTTGAGCGAGCAGAGTTTAAAGAAAGATTTAAGAAGAAACAGGAGATAAGCCTCCTTGAATTTATATATCCCTTATTACAGGGTTATGATTCTGTTATGCTTGGGAATGATATTGAGATAGGTGGAACTGACCAGACTTTCAATTTGCTTGTGGGGCGGGATTTACAAAGGGATTACGGAAAAAAGGAACAGATTATTCTTACTTTGCCGCTCCTTGTAGGAACAGATGGTATAAGAAAAATGAGCAAGAGTTATGGTAATTATATCGGTATAACCGAATTACCTTTGGAAATATATGGCAAAACGATGTCTATTCCGGACGAGTTGATATTTCCGTATATGGAATTATTAACTTCCATATCAGATGAAAAAATCAATAATATGAAAAAAGATGTTCGGGACGAGAAGATGAATCCGAAAGATGCAAAGGCATTTCTTGCTAATGAGATAGTTAAAAGATACCATGGTATAAGTGAGGCAGCCAAAGCAGGAAATGAATTCGATAAAATATTTAAAAAAAGAGAATTGCCATCAGAAATCCCTTCGCGGAAATATGAAAAAGAAAAAGTATGGATTATTGATGTGCTTGTGAATGAGGGGTTAGCTAAGAACAAAACAGAAGCTAATAGACTTATTTCACAGGGAGCTGTTGAACTGGATGGAAAAACCATAACAAGTCCTGATTTTGATATTCTGATGGACAGCGAGCATGTTTTTAAAGTTGGAAAACGCAGATTTCTGAAGATAAAAGGAGAGTAAAGTAGGGGTCAGGTCTTGAATTGTGAATTAACAAGAAAAATGAATTTATGAACTCACAATTCAAGACCTGACCCCATAGGAAAACTAATGTAAACTTAACACAAAAAACTGGATATCTTGAAAAGATTTATAGTGATACTATTATGTATTGCAGGAAAACCTTAAAAAGAATCAAAAGAACTCAGGATAAAGAAAGAATTTTGTTATATTGGGATGTGGCTAATAAAATTTGGGAGTATTTGGAAATGTCAGAAAAGAATGGGTTTTTTCTAAATAATTATTATAAGCATTTTATTCGCGACCTGAAAATTTCAAAAGAAACAACAAAACGATTATTGAGACTGAGGAAAACTGTAAAGGAAAGAACAAATTTAGATGTTACAAAATCTTGGGCATACTATACCCGGAGATATTATCGTCTGAGAGCAATGAAAGGCGAATAGAGAATGTTGATATATTTTGATGAATCTTATGATGAGCAACATGCTTATTTACTATTAGGAGCTTTGTTCAATCCTCATCCGCGATTCCTTCATAGAAAGATATGTGAGATTAAAAAAGAAAATAAATTTTACTTGAGAAACGGAAGGTTCCGCGAAATAAAGTATTTCTATTGCAAGAACGAAGAGAGCCTCAAAGTTTCAAAATTAGCTATTGATGCCTTTTTTGAAAGTACAAGTTGGTTTAGATGTATCGTGATCAAAGAAATGAATCTTTCATACTTCGGTGCTCCTTATGAGTCAGAAAATATAAAGAAAGCAAGGGCTTATAAAAAATTTGCAGAACTTTTGCTTGCTCATAATACAGAAAAAACATATATGGGAATTTTATTAACAGATCGTTTGACAAGATGCCGGGGTGACCTTTTTGTAGAGAGAATGAAAGAATGTTTCTGTGTACCGAATCAAAACTATTCAATGGGTAAGCCAATTCCTACTCTCACCAGAATTGAAGAAGTTGATTCATGCTTGGACCAATATCAAGTACTGCAAATTTGCGATTTGCTATTAGGGTGTGTAACTAATAATTTGGTTCCTCCAAAAAATAAGTATAAAAAAGCCCTTCGAGAATATCTCATAAAAAAATTAGGTGCCAAAGATTTATTACCTATTACTTGGGATAGATATTCAAAAACCTATGTAGAAACCTATTTTCCCAAATTTAACATTTGGTATTTTAAACCATCAGAAAAAGAAAAACTCAGGTGTGATAGTGGTAGTACCGATAGTCAGGTTAACCCAACATCTCCCACTATACCCTGAGTCTAATAATAGTATATCACATTTTTATCAAAAGTCAAGAAAAATGTGCATTTGTGTGCATTTTCTATTAAGTTAGGAACTATCGGACAAGGGGAGATATGAATCTTAAGAAACTATCTATTTTAACGATTTTTGGCATTGCGATGGGATGGTGGGAAGGAGTGGTGGTTGTTTACATAAGAAAGATTCTCCAGCTTTCTGCTATAGATCTTACTAAGATTGTAATGGAACAGGTTCCACGCAGTCTCCTCATTATTGAACAAACCAGAGAAGTTGCCACAATAGTAATTCTTGTGACAATTGCATTGCTCCTGGAAAAAAATTGGATACGAAGGCTTGCAACATTTTTGTGGGTATTTGCTATCTGGGATATTTTTTATTATGTGACTTTAAAAATTCTTATAAACTGGCCTCCGTCTTTGTCCACCATTGATTGCCTTTTTTTGATTCCATGTCCTTGGACTGCACCTGTCTGGATACCATTGATAACAATGGTCGGATTCTTGGTTTTGTCTGGTTATATTTTTAAGAAATGTAGGGCAGACCATTTCGAAGACTCGCCAAGGTATTGATGGAGAGAGGTCTCTAATAAGGAAGAAAAGTGACTTCAAGAGAAAGAGTTTTGAAAGTGCTTAGACATCAAGAGCCTGATAGGGTTCCTGTTCATGATGGTCCGTGGGCGGCGACAATTGAGCGATGGAAGAAAGAAGGATTGCCGCCGGATGTTGGCGTAGAAGATTATTTTGGATATGAATTCGCCGGTTTTGGAGCAGACTGTACACCCAGATTTCCGACCGACATAATTGAAGAAAACGAAACTTTTATTATTCAGAAGACACAGCAGGGCGGTGTGCGGAAGAACTTCAAGGACTATTCCACTACTCCTGAAATCATAGACTGGCCGATTAAAGGTAAAGATGATTGGGAAAGGATAAAAGAAAGGCTTCAACCAGATGATACCCGACTGGAATGGGGAGGTCTTAAAAATGGAATGGAACATCACAGGAGTAAAGGCAGATTTATTACTTATAACGCCGCTATCGGATATGACCTTATGCAATCATATATTAAAAGTGAAGAATTGCTCGTGCTGATGGCAACCGAACCCGATTGGGCAAGGGATATGTTTATGACAAATGCTAAGCTAGTGCTTGAAATGTGTGACAGGATACTCAAAAAAGGATTTCATTTCGATGGTGCATTTATGTATGACGATATGGGTTACCGCAATACCTCTCTTTTTTCGCCAAAATGCTATAGAGAAGAGATATTTCCTTCTGACAAAATGTTATGCGATTACTTCCATGAGCAGCGTATGCCAGTGATATTGCATAGTTGCGGTAATGTGAAAGTTTTGATTCCGCATTTAATTGAAGCGGGCTTTGATTGTCTTCAACCACTTGAAGTCAAAGCAGGAATGGACGTCAGGGAATTAAAAAAGGAGTACGGCGACAAACTTGCATTTATGGGCGGGATAGATGTCAGAAAGATGGCTAACGAAAATCCTGCAATTATAGAAGATGAAATAGCAAGTAAATTTGCAGTTGCAAAAAAGGGTGGAGGATATATCTATCATTCTGACCATTCCATTCCAAAGGATGTGAGTTTCCAGCAATACCAGAGAGTAATGGAATTAGTTAAAAAATACGGGAAGTATTAAAAGAGGTTTTAATGATTCAGAGTATGACGGGCTATGGACAATTCAAAGTTAAGAGAAATAAGCTTTCTTTTCTCATTGAAGCGCGTTCACTTAACAGTAGATTTTTGGATATAATAATAAAGATGCCAGAGGGAATCGTTCAATTGGAAGATAAGATTAAAAAGCTTGTTCAGAATAGGATTAAGAGGGGACGGATAAATCTTACAATAAACGGAGAAAGAAATTCATCTAACGAGGTTCAGGTAGATGTTGCAAAAGCAAAGAGATATCTCGCTATTTTTAAAATGCTTAAGAATAAGCTGAAAATACCTGGAGAGATAAATCTGAACTTTTTACTGAACTTTCCCCAGATTTTTAATCTAAAAGAAAAAGAAGTGGTGTTGGTTGAGATTTGGCCGTTGTTGAAAAAAGGAATAGAAAAAGCATTGGATTCCCTTATTAGTTCAAGATTGAAAGAGGGAAATAATATTCACCAGAATCTTTTGAAACATATAACAATCATTTCAAATTCATTGAAAAAAATAGATGAACAAATTCCACTTACAGTGAAATATCATAAGGAAAAACTTGAGCGTACACTTAAAGAATTTTTGCCGGAATTGAATTTGAACCACCCCCGACTTGTTGAAGAACTAACTCTTTTTGCTACAAGGGTGGATATTTCAGAAGAGATTTCTCGATTAAAAAGCCATTTGCAAGTTTTTGCGGACACATTGAATAAAATTGGACCAGCAGGACGGCGTTTTGAATTTATAATACAGGAAATGGGCAGAGAAATAAATACACTTTCAGCAAAAGCTGATGATTTTTTAATTTCTTCTGAAGCAATTATAATCAAGGAAGAATTAGAGAAGATGAGGGAACAAGTGCAAAATATTGAATGAGGTATAAAGTGCAGTGTGTAAAGCAAAAAGAGAAGGGAAAATATTTGTAATTTCAGCACCATCAGGAACAGGAAAATCCACAGTGGTAAAATACATAATGAAAAAAAATCCATATATCAAACGTTCTATTTCATATACCACGCGTTTTCCTCGAGAGGATGAAGTAGACAAAAAGGATTATTTTTTCATTACCCCTCTAGAATTCAAGAGAAAAATTAAAGAGGGATTTTTTGTGGAATGGGCTATGGTTCATGGACGTTATTATGGAACCAGCTGTTCGTTTATAAATGAGGTGATAAAAAATGGGAAAAAAGCACTTCTTGTGATTGATGTTCAGGGCGCACTTCAAATACGCAGGAAATGTCCTCGCAATTCAATTTTAATTTTCCTTCTTCCACCATCTCTGAAAGAACTGGGGAAACGACTTAAAAAACGAGGGACAGAAACAGCAAAAAATTTCATTCAGAGGTTGCGGACTGCGAAGAAAGAATTTCATAAGATTAAATATTATGATTATCTAATTGTTAATGACAGGATTGAAGGAGCGGCGAAAGAAATTAAAAAAATATTAGATTCAGGAGGTAAAATTGGAAAAAATAACAGTTGACGAACTATTAAAAAAAGTTGGTTCAAAGTATGGTCTTATCAGCCTTGTAGTAAAAAGGGCACGGGAAATGTTAAATGATAGTGAAAAAACTATAAAGGCAGGCGAGATAATTAATAAAATTTTTGAAGAAATTGTTCAGGATAAAATAACAATTAAGCAGGAGGAAGTAGATGAAAGTAAACAGAAAGAATCTGAAGAAGATAAAGAAGACGTTCGCAGGGTATCTCGAAGGGAAAAAGATTGATGAATTTATGAGATGTTATGAAATTAATTTTGCAGCCGGGCACTGGTGTGCAGGGGATTTTTTAGATAGATTCGCAACTACCGGATATAATCCTGACATTGATTCAGGAATAATATCCCAGATAAAAAGAATTGCTGAAGCTGGAATAAAGGGGATAGAATTTCACGAAGCAATTTTTATAGATGAGAATTTCAAAATGGATGACGGTAGAATTGCATTGGTAAAAAGCGCACTCAAAAGATACAATCTTATGCCGACTAATATGAATACTAATCTTTTTACTCATCCAAGGTGGAAATTAGGTGGTATTACAAATGTTAACAAATCAATTCGTGAGGATGCGATTGCAATTGCTCTCCAGGGAGTTGAGATTGCGAAGGAACTTGGATGCTCAAGCGTAGCTCTGTGGCCCGGTTCAGATGGTTGGGATTATAATTTTGAGGTTAATTACGGGAAAATAATTGATAGTTTTATAGAAGGTTGTATTAGAATAAACAAAAAGGCGAAATCTCTGGGATTAAAGTTTGGTATAGAAGCGAAATTGCATGAGCCCAGGGAGGGGAATATGGTGATACCCACTACACACCTCGCAGCAATGGTTGCCCGGGAAGTTAACGAAGAATGCGGTAGTAAAAATATGGGAGTGGCAATTGATTACGGGCACGAGCAGATGTATGCAGTTGACCCTGGATTCACTTTGTATGCAGTTCAAAGATTGGGTGTACCTGTTGTGAATTTCCACCTGAATAATGCAAAATTGCACTCCAATGATGAGGACAGAGTTGCTGGCACAGGAGATAACTGGCGACTTGCTGATTTTTGTTATGCTGCAATTGATACCGGTTATGATGGATGGTTTGGCGAGGACCAATTTACATATCGTTTGGATCCTGTAAAGGCAATGTCTCTTTCAAGAGAATTATTTGCAAATGTGATGAAAAAGGCATTGTTGATATATGCAGAAAAGGATAAACTTGAGAAAGCCCGTGCTACAGGCGATGCTGCAAAAGTTATTGATGTAGTCAAAAAAATTTTAATATAGGGTGTCAGGTTGACCTGACACCATTAAGGAGGTTTTTATGAAATTAGGAGTGATGATGGCTTTGTTCGGACAGAGGAAATTAGAGGAAGCTCTTGATTATGTAGCCAGGAGCGGAGTTGAAATGGTGGAGTTGTGTGCGGGCAATTATCCAGGCGAGCCCCATTTCAAAGTGGAAGAACTTTTGAAAGATGACAAGAAGGTGGCAAGTCTTGAAAAAGTGCTGAAGGACAGGGATTTAAAAATAAGTGCACTTTCCTGTCATGGCAATCCACTGCATCCAGACGAGAAGATTGCTACGGCACATTGCACAGCACAGAGGAATGCCATTTTACTTGCAGAGAAATTGGGCATAGAAAGAGTTATTGGTTTCTCGGGTTGTCCTGGAGATTGTGATACAGCGAAATATCCCAACTGGGTAACCTGCCCATGGCCAGATGACTACTCAAAAATTCTTGAGTGGCAATGGAAAGAAAAAGTAATTCCATTCTGGAAAAAAGAAGCAGAATTTGCAAATAAGCATAATATTAAGATGATTTGTTTTGAAATGCATCCAGGTTTTGTCGTTTATAATACCGAAACACTCCTTAAATTACGGTCTGCTGTTGGAGATATAATCGGTGCTAACTTTGACCCAAGTCATCTATTCTGGCAGGGAATTGACCCAATTCTTTCACTGAGAAAATTAGGTTCTGCTGTTTTTCATGTTCATGCAAAAGATACAATGATTTATGAAATGAATTCGAAAGTAAACGGAGTGCTGGATACCAAGTCCTACGGCGACAAGCTCAATCGTTCCTGGATATTCAGGACGGTTGGCTATGGACACGGCTATGATTTCTGGAAGGATTTTGTTAGCACATTGAGAATGATTGGTTATGATTATGTGTTAAGTATTGAACATGAGGATAGTCTTATGTCAATGAATGAGGGATTTCAAAAGGCTGTTTCATTTTTGAAGGAAGTTCTTCTTTCTGAAGATAAAACTGCTATGTGGTGGGCATAATAATATGGGTGAAAAGGAGGGGTGATGACTAAATCAAAAATTGGTGTACAGCTATATACACTTAGAGATTACACAAAAACTCCCAGTGATATAGCCCAAACTTTGAAAAAAGTGCGGGAAATGGGTTATGAAGTTGTTGAGGTTTCTGCCCTTGGTCCAATTGACCCAAAGGAATTAAGGAAAATTCTGAATAGCGAAGGATTGTATGCCTGTTCTACTCATGCAGGCTATGATACAATAGTTAAAGAAACTGGAAAAGTTATAGAGGAGCATAAGATTCTTGGAGCTCCACATGTAGTTTGCCCTGGCCTGCCAGGGGAATTACATAATGCGGATGGATATAAAAAGGTAGCGCAGGAATTAACAAGAGCAGGTGAAATATTAAACAAGGAGAAACTTATTCTCTCATACCATAATCATGGTATAGAATTTGAAAAATATGCCGAAGTAGGCTCTGTAAGAGGGGATAAACTTGGAATAGAAATTCTTTTTGGAGAGAGCGACCCGAGATATCTAAAAGCAGAGCTGGATACATACTGGGTACAATATGGTGGGGCTGACCCTGCACAGTGGTGTTTGAAATTAAAAAACAGGTTACCTCTTCTTCACTGCAAAGATATGGGAATAAAGGAAAATAAACCGATTATGATGGAGGTTGGAGAGGGAAATTTGAACTGGAAGGCTATATTTGAAGTTTGTAAGAAAGCAGGCGTTGAGTGGTATTTAGTTGAACAGGATATTTGTCAAAGAGATCCATTTGAGAGTCTTAAAATAAGTCTTGATAACATGAAAAAGATGAACTTGATGTAATATAGTGGTCAGTGACCCCATAATAAGAGAGGGAAAATTGGGCACACGGGTGGATTTAGGTAAATTGGAAGATATTTTTTCTAAGCATCCAGAGCGGAATAATACAAATTTGGTTATTCCTGTTCTGCAAGAAATTCAGCAGATTTACGGTTATCTTCCTGCCGAAGCGCTGAAAAAGATGAGCAGACATTTTAATATCCCCTTGAGTCATATCTATGGAGTTGCAACTTTTTATGCGCAATTTTCCCTTGAGCCCCGTGGGAAAAACCTTATTAAATTATGCCAGGGAACTGCCTGTCATATCAGGGGCGGAAAAGAAGTGTTGAAGGCAGTCGAAAATCTGCTGGGAAATGGACACAAAGGTACCACATCAGATTTCAAATTTAGCCTCGAAGTTGTCAGGTGCCTGGGCACCTGTTTTCTTGCTCCAGTAATGATGATTAACCGTAATTACTACGGAAAGCTTACACCTGAAAAAGTGAGACAGATATTGAAATCATATTAAAAAATTTAGGTTAATTTTATGAAAAAAATTAATTCAATTAAAGAGCTTAATAAGTTAAGAAAAACTCTTAAAGCAAAGTATAACCCAAATAAACTCAGAGTGCGTATCTGTATGACCGGGTGCAGGGCTAGTGGTGCTGAAGAAGTGATGAGAGCATTTGAAGAGGAAACTAAAAAGAATAATCTATGCAAAAAAGTTGAAATATTACCTACAGGTTGTCATGGATTCTGCGCAATGGCTCCTGTACTCGTGGTTGACCCCTTTGACATATTTTACGGGAAAATTACTCCTGAAAATGTTTCAGAAATTGTCTCACAAACCTTACTTAAAGGCGAGCCAGTTATGAATTTGGTGTATGAGGACCCTGTTACTTACCAGAAAGTAGTTCATTCAAAAGATATTCCTTTCTATAAAGAGCAGAAAAAAATTGTTTTGCGCAACTGCGGAGAGATTGACCCCACAAATATTTTCCATTATATACGACGGGATGGCTATCTGGCAATTGAAAAAGTTCTTGATTCAATGTCGTCCAGACAGGTGATTGAAAAAGTTAGAATTTCAGGATTGAGAGGTAGAGGAGGAGCTGGTTTTCCAACATGGAAAAAGTGGGAACTTGCTTCCAATGTTAAATCAGAAGAGAAATATCTTGTTTGTAATGGTGATGAAGGTGACCCCGGTGCATTTATGGACAGGGCAGTACTTGAGGGTGACCCGCATAGCGTGATTGAAGGAATGCTTATTTCTGCTTATGCAACGGGTGCTACTAAAGGGTTTCTTTATGTGCGGGCTGAGTATCCGATTGCAGTTGAACATCTTGGTATAGCTCTGGAGCAAGCAAAAACACTGGGGTTAGTGGGAGAAAATATTTTGGGTAGTGGATTTTCATTTGATATTTCTATTAAAGAAGGAGCAGGAGCATTTGTTTGTGGAGAAGAAACAGCTTTAATTGCTTCCATTAAGGGGAAACGCGGGATGCCACGTCCAAGGCCTCCGTTTCCTGTGGAATCGGGATTGTATGGAAAGCCAACCTGTATAAATAATGTTGAAACTCTTGCAAATATTGCTCCAATTATTCTCAATGGTGGTGTTTGGTATGCAAAAATAGGGACAGAGAAAAGTAAGGGAACAAAAGTTTTTGCTCTTGCTGGAAAAGTTAATAATACTGGACTGGTGGAAGTTCCTATGGGCATTACACTACGCAAAATTGTTTTTGATATAGGTGGAGGAATTCCTGACGGAAAACAATGTAAGGCGGTCCAGACCGGAGGTCCTTCAGGTGGTTGTATTCCGACAAAAGAGCTTGATACAATGGTTGATTATGATTCCTTAGAGAAACTTGGAGCAATAATGGGTTCAGGAGGGCTTATTGTTGCTGACGAAAACACCTGTATGGTGGACCTCGCAAGATTTTTTATGGATTTCATTCAGGATGAATCCTGTGGAAAATGTGTGCCCTGTCGCATTGGAACAAAACGAATGTTAGAAATGTTAGAGCGAATTACACAGGGAAAAGGAGAGGTTGGAGATATTGAAAAATTGGAGATGCTGGCAAAAATAGTCAAAGATTCTTCTCTGTGCGGACTTGGACAGACCGCTCCAAATCCTATTCTTTCTACCATCAGGTACTTCCGCGACGAGTACGAATCCCATATTATTGATAAACGCTGTCGTTCTTCTGTGTGCGAATCGTTATTTACTTCTCCCTGTCAGAACACCTGTCCTGTAGAACTCGATGTGCCTGGCTACATCAATTTTATAAAAGAAGGAAAATATGAAGAAGCAGTTAAGTTGATTAGAGAAAAACTTCCTTTTCCGGCGGTTTGTGGCAGGATTTGTCATCATCCCTGTGAAAGAAGATGCCGCAGGGGAGAAATAGATAAAGCAGTGGCAATCTGCGCATTAAAACGGGCTGCAACAGATTATGCAAAACATTACAAGCCAGTGCGACATAAAATCAAAGGAATAGAGGTGGCAATTATTGGTGCAGGACCTGCGGGCTTGACCTGTGCTTTTGAACTTGCAAAGCTCGGTTATGCACCAGTTGTTTTCGAATCACTTCCAAAACCCGGAGGGATGTTAAGAGTGGGAATTCCAGATTATCGCCTGCCAAAGAATATCCTTGATGAAGAAATCAAATGGATATTGTGCGCAGGCATTAAAATTAAAACAAATACAAGAATCGGCAAGGATATAAAATTTAAGGCTTTATTGAAGAAATACAGAGCTACTTTTATTGCTGTTGGTGCTCATTCCGGGTATAGGTTGGGTATTCCTGGCGAAGATAAAAACGGTGTGGCTGAAGGAATTGGATTCTTAAGAAATTTAAACCTCGGAAAAAAGCAAAAAGTGGGCAATGTCATTGCTATTATCGGCGGAGGAAATGTAGCAATTGATGCAGCAAGGTCCTCGCTGAGGAGTGATGCAAAAAAAGTTTATATTATTTATCGTCGCACTAAAAGTGAGATGCCGGCAATGGAAGAGGAAATTGAAGAAGCGATAAAGGAAGGAATAGAAATTATATATCTTGCATCTCCCAAAAGAATTTTAGGCGAAAATGGAAAAGTAGAGGGCATTGAGTGCCTGCAGATGGAACTTGGCGATTATGACGAGAGTGGGAGGAGAAAACCGATGCCGATTAAAAGTT
>Ga0210051_1002396_pt1 | contig 18885 bp, 17 predicted proteins | sample CryGey092014_all_FD_185464 | JGI IMG/M metagenome (GOLD analysis project Ga0210051, IMG submission 185464) | Groundwater microbial communities from aquifer - Crystal Geyser CG23_combo_of_CG06-09_8/20/14_all (SPAdes) (version 2) | ecosystem: Environmental > Aquatic > Deep subsurface > Groundwater... | reverse complement strand
TCAACATCGCAAATAATCGAAAGAAGTAAGGGCATATGAAGATAACGATCATCACACCCTCCTACAATCAAGCACATTTTCTCCCTAAAACTATCGAGAGTGTCATCTCTCAAGAGGGTAATTTTGAAATAGAATATATAATCATTGATGGCAAATCAAGCGATAACTCAATTGAAATTATTAAAAAATATGACCGTTTACTTAAGAATAATAAACTGCAAATCAAATGCAATGGAATTAAACTAATTTGGTGGAGTAAAAAAGATAAAGGACAAGCCGATGCAATTAACCAAGGGTTTAAAAAAGCTACGGGAGATATTATTGCATGGATAAATAGCGATGATTATTATGCAAAAAATACTTTTACAAAAGTACAAAATAATTTTATACTAAATCCAAATAATTTATGGTTAACTGGGTATTGTAATATTGTAAATGAGTATAACCAAAAAATTCAAAAATATATTACTAAATACAAAAATTGGTGGCTTAATCATTACAGCTATAATAAATTACTAATAACAAATTTCATCCGCCAACCCGCCACTTTTTGGAGAAAAGAAATATTAGATACAATCGGATTATTAGATGAGAAATTAGATTTCACGATGGATTACGATTATTGGCTTAGAATTGGTAAGAAGTATCAACCAGTTGTTGTAAAAGAATGTTTATCAAATTTTAGAATTCATACCCAATCAAAAGGGGGGCTTGAATATAAAAAACAGTTTTCCGAAGACCTAAATCTATCAATAAAATATTCGAAAAATAAAATAATTCCTTATTTACATTCAATCCACAATTTAGTAATAGTATTAATTTATAAAATAATAAAATGAAAATTCTAATAGTAATACCATATTTTGCTCCAGCATGGGGTTTTGGAGGACCAGTTAAGGTATCTTATGACCTATCAAGAGAGCTGATCATTCAAGGGCATAAAGTAACAGTTATTACTACTGATGTTTTTAGCTATAAACAAAGAGTTAGTGTGCTAAAAGAAAATATCAACGGCATTGACATAATACGTTTCAAAAACTTTTCTAATTATATCGCCAAATGGTTAAATATATTTTCTCCGATAGGTCTAAACAAATGGGTAAAAAACAACATCAAACAATTCGACATAATAATATGTCACGATATCTACAACTATTTTAACATTGTTATTAAACACTATTGTTTAATAAATCAAATCCCATATATCATTCACCCTCATGGAGTACTGTCATCTGTCAGCCAAAAATCTCGTTTTTTCTTAATGAAAAAACTGTTTCTTTATTGCTTTAAAAAATTTTTATTAAATGCTGATAGTATTATTGCGTTAACTGTATTTGAAAAGCAATCTATACAATCTGTCGATTTAAGACTCAAAAATATAATTCATATTATTCCAAATGGAATATATTGCAAAGATTATTTAAATATCAAGAAGATTAGTCTTTCAAAAAAATATGGATTCAGTGACAAAACAAAAATAATTGCTTTCCTCGGTAGAATTCAATTTATTAAGGGTATTGATTATATTCTTAAAGTTCTTCCTAAGATAAAAACAAATCATAAAGTTATATTCTTGATTATTGGACCTGATGAAGGTGAAAAAATCAAGCTTATTGCTCAAGCAAAAAATTTGCAAATAGATAAGAAAATACTGTTTGTTGGCCAGTTAAACGGGAAAGAAAAGTTAGAAACAATAAAATCGTGTGATCTTTTTTTGCTATTATCACGTTCTGAAGGACTACCAATATCAGTACTAGAAATCGCAGCGTTAGGAATACCACAGATTGTTTCAAAACAATGCAACATGCCAGAAATTGAAAAATATCATGCTGGATATATAGTAAACAAAAACAACAGTTTCTTGATCGCACAAAAAATAGCAATGATACTATCTGATAAAAATGAATGGCACACGCTATCAACTAATGCAAAAATAATGTGTAAAGAAAAATTCTCTTTTGATAACATAGTATCCACTTATGAAAAAATGTTAAGTAAAATTTATCATGAAAAATTCAACTAAAATATTTTACAATACTAAAGTAAATAAAAATGCTAAACAACTGGGACTTCTTAGTCGCTTTTACTATATACTTAATAGATTTGAAACTCACCGGTCTCAAGCAACAATAGATTTAATCAAAAATGATAAATATGATTACATACTTGATATAGGTTGTTATGATGGATCATTACTTTATAAATTAAATTCATTGTTAAAACCGAAAAAAATTTTTGGATGCGATATCCATAAAAATGCAATTATTAAATGTCAAAATATATTTCGTAACACACCTAATGAATTTAAAATAATTGACATAAATGAAAATTTAAAATATCCTTCAAATTATTTTGATTTAATAACAATAATTGCCGTATTAGAACACACATTTAATCCCGTCTCTATAATCAAAATGATCTATAAGATGTTGAAAAAAAACGGAATATTAATAGTTGAAGTCCCTAATATCGCATTTTTGAAACATCGTATTAACTTATTTTTTGGATTAAGACCCCGCACATCGTGGGATTATGGTTGGGATGGAGGGCATATGCAATTATTTACTTTTAAAGATTTATCAAAATTACTTGAAGATAATGGATTTACTATTATCTCTAGTACTGGTTCTGGAATTTTTGCTAAATTGAGAAATATATGGAAAAGTTTACTGTTTTCAGACATTATTATTAAAGCAAAAAAATGAAAATCATTGTTTTACATAATATAATCAGTCCTATTCGAAATTATCTATTTGAAGAAATGCAATTATTTTTCAACAAAAATAATATTCAATTTAAGGTAATATTTCTAAGTGCTTCTGATAAAAATCGTGATTGGAAAAATAATAAATTAACATATTGTCATAAAATATTAAAAAACTTTGCTATACGGGTAGGAAAAAAAGATCTTTTTACTTTTTTTATCAATCCTACGATTGTTAAAGAATTAGAAAAAGAAAATCCTGATATTATTATCTGTTTTGGGTGGGATCATTTAAGCTCATATTTTGCTAATTATTGGTCTCGGAAGAATAATAAAGTATTTATACTATGGTCTGGTAGTACCGAATATGAAAAAAGCTGGCGGCGAATGTTGTTTACTCCACTTGTCAAATATCTTGTTAAACATACTGACTATTTTATTTCATATGGAACACGTTCGAAACACTATTTAATACGACTCGGGGCTGATCATAGACTTATTCATATATTTTATAATGCAATTGATAATGTTTTTTTCACTACTGCCTCAAGAAAATTAAGTCACGAAAAAGACAATATAAAAAGGAAACTCGGAATTTCTACAAAACACATAATTCTATTTAGTGGTCAATTAATTGAGCGTAAGGGAATATATGATCTGATAGAAGGATTCAGATTGTACTCCGAAACAGATTCCAATGTTAGTTTATTAATTATTGGATCGGGCAAAGAAAGAAAAAAAATTGAAAATATTATCAGTAAAAATAGTATCTCTAATGTTAAAATCATAGGATTTGTCCAATATGACAATTTACCCCAATATTATTCAATAGCAGACATGTTAGTACTTCCTTCTCACGAAGAAGTATGGGGATTGACGATAAATGAAGCAATGGCGAGTGGTTTACCTGTAATTACCACTTATGCAACTGGGGCTGCTCCAGACCTAATAATAAGTGGAAAGAACGGCTATATAATAAAAACCCAAAGACCACGTTCTATTGTTTCAGCTATTAGAAAAATCTATAATAATAAATTAGACATATCAAACAACTCATTGCAAATAATTCAAAAAACTAATATCCAGGAAGAAATTAAACGCCTTTGGGAATGGATCGTTTAGCAATTATTTTTTGATAATCAACACCCCAAACATATTCTCTACCCCATATTTCGAGAACAATCAATTTGTATATTTCAAACCAAAAGAATGGTTGAAGATACCATGTATGAATAATTAAATTGATCTTCCTATTAGTTAACAATTTATTTTCAGCTATAAAACCATTTTGTAATAAATATATATAACTTTGAATAGTTTTTTTTAACCAAAAATAAGCTGGAGGAGAAAAACCTTTTTTAGGTCTATTTAATGTATTGTCAGGAACAATTTTATTTAAAGCTTGTTTGAGGTAATATTTCGGGCTCATTTTATAAGACATAATGTTATTATAAGACCCTAAAACCATTTTCGATAAATTAATATCAAGAAACGGAGAACGAGTCTCGACCGAAAAAGCCATTCCCATCCTGTCGTTTAGCGTATTACAATTACTTATTAACCATTTTTCTCGGATATCTTCAACTGTCGCCATTACCAAACTTATTTCATCGTCAACAATTCTACCTTTTTTTTCTTTATCGTATTTTTTTTGTATGAAATATTTCTTTCTAAAACTCAGCGCCCTATTGAAACTGACCTGCCCATCAAATGTATTATAATGCATTATAGGCAATGACACTTTATTTTTAATTATATAATTGTTTACCCACGGATATCCCCAAAAAAGTTCATCACCACCAAGCCCCGAAAGCAATACTGGAACATTATATTCTCTAGCAACTTTTGAAACTGAATATATGCTAAAAGCTGCTAAATCGGCTATGGGATCATCTCCCCAGTAAATAACTTCTGGAAATGCGATTATTAAATCATCGCTTGAAATTTCCTTTCGAACATACTTTACATTTAATTTTTTACATAATCGCTGGGCTTGTACGCTTTCATCATTTTTCGATTTATTACTATAACCAATTGAAAAAGCAATTAGGTTAGACTTTGATTGTTTCGCTGAAAAAGCTAAAATAGCGCTTGAATCGATTCCTCCCGATAATGATATACCTACCGGTACATCAGATCGTAATGATATTCTGCAAGCTTCTTTTAATTTATTTTTTAAATCAGATGTGGTAAAAACTTTTTTATTAATTGGAATAGCATCAAAGTTCCAATATTTATTTAACTGATATGTTATTTTATTTTTTATATTAACTACCATTACATGAGAAGATGGTAGCTTATATATATTCTTAAAAGCAGTATCAGGCTCAGGAATATAATTATATATAAAATAATCATAGCAAGACCCGATATCTAATAATTTGTTAATTTTCGGCACCTTAAGCAAAGATTTCAATTCCGATGAAAAGCAAAGCGTGTTTTTCCCAATCTGTGAAAAGTATAATGGCTTTTCGCCATATCTATCTCGTATTATAAATAGTTTTTTTGCTTTGATGTCATATATTACGATGGCAAACATTCCGACTAAATCGTCAATGCATGATATCCCCTTTTCTTCATATAGGTGTACCACAATTTCAACGTCGCTCTTGCTTACAAATTGATGTTTTTTATTCAACTGTTTTTTTAATTCAATATAATTATATATTTCTCCATTTCCCAGAACAACAATATTCCTTTTTTCATTAAAAAACGGTTGTCTGCCATTTTCCAAATCTATTATCGACAATCTGCGCATTCCTATTGATACATTACTATTATGATACACCCCCTCGCCATCCGGCCCTCGGTGAAGCAGAGCATTAAGCATTGAATACAAAATTTTTGTATTGGATATTTGGTTATCTGCTGAAATTATTCCTGCTATTCCACACATATTATAAATATTTGATAATTAATATTATATTGATTATAATTACCAATATAATATTAATCAAGATATAAGTAAATGTCATTTCTTAATACAAGTAAATATAGCAATTGACTATGCATCATCATCAACTATTGTTTTCAATAATCACCTGTTCGCTTGATAGTGGAAAGTATATAGATGTATTGATTAGATCTGTTGAAGATCAGATTTATACTAATTACGAACATATTTTTATTGATGGTTTTTCGAAAGATAATACGCTACAAAAAATAAAAAAATATCAAAAAAGACATTTTAAATCGGTTAAGTTATTTCAAACTCCAGCCAAAGGTATTGGAAATGCTATGAACGTAGGAATCGAAAAATCTTCGGGAAAATATATCATACATTTACATTCAGATGATTGTTTTAACAACAGGTTTGTCTTAAAAAATATCGCTAATATTATTAATCAAAATAAAAATATTGATTTAGTTTACGGAAAAGCAGAATTTATCGACGAACATTCATGTAGATATAAAATCATTCCTCATCGGAACATATATCATAAATTACATTATTTATTACTTCTGCTTACTAATTATATTCCTCATCAAGCAGTTTTTATTGAAAAAAGTGTTTTCAATAAGTACGGTTTATTCCGTGAAGATCTAAAAAATTCGATGGATTATGAATTATGGCTAAGATTATCTCGAAAAAAAATAATGACTATTTTTACCGATAACATTATATGTAATTTTATAGTAAGAAATACATCACAGAGCGAAACTGGAAATGCGTTGGGCGAAAATATAAAAATAATTAACGATATGAAAATAAATTACTTTACAAAAAAAATTGTATTATTTATTCATCGATTAAATAGTACAAGAAAATTATTTTAACAGATCTTTTTGCATCCGACACAACATATAATTACCATCGTGCAAAATTATCTCGAAATACTTTGGGTCACAACTCGAATCAATTTTATAATCAGTATTTTTTGTTAGACTTACCGTTGACAGTTTAAAATAATTATTATAGGGGACTAAATCGTAAATATTGGTATTTATTAAACTATTTTCAGGAATTATTTTTTTTGAATTGAAATAGATTTTATAAACATCAGCACTAATCAACACGTTTTCGAGTTTATAATCATTTGATTTAGTAATATCAAGTATTGTTCTAACTAATGGGTATTTCCCTGGTTCAAATAAAAAAAATGGGATGATAAAAATGACCAGAATAATTAGGTTGTTAAAAATTACTTGTGAATATTTCTTTTTTATGATGAATATAAAAAATAATAAAATAATAAATAATAATAAAATGTTAAATGCTAAAGTTATTTTACCCTGATAAAAACTAATATCTTTATATAAAATTATCACGGATGATAGATTATGTACTAATAATTGAATAATTTTGGATTTTAGCGACAACAATAAAACCACAATCAGCAAAAACCAAAACAAAGTTTTATATCGATGACTATCTAGTAAGTTTAACAACCAAGACATTATAATTTTCCAATAATTTACAGCAATTACCAAACCTAACAGAACTACTAAAGAAGAATATTTTGTGCTACCATACAAAACTATTGCGCTAGATGACTTATTAAAGTTAAATGGATCAATAACTAGTAGATAATAAATAGAAATAAATAATAATATCGTTCTTTCGGGGTTATTTTTCCAAATACTTTTGAAAAAATTTATACACGCTAATAATACAAACCATCCGTTCAAACCATAATATCCAAGATTCGTAAATATTTGAAATTTACCTTTAAAATAGATATCCGCAAAACTCGTCATCGCATATAGCGCATTATGCGTATTATCTTTGATCACAACACCATGAGCCGTAGATTCGATTATTTGGTCTGGCAATGCAATGTCCCATTGATTTTGAACTATTGTGGAAAAATGTTGACTATACAGATGATTGAGCTTACTATAAATAACGCTGACCACTCCGTTGCTCAATAAACCAGCCAGAACAACTGATTTAAACATTGTGATAATATCAAATGCGCTGAATATTATTGCTAAAAATACACATACAATAATCTGCCGTATTTTGTTCGTCCAGTATCCTTTATAGCTAAACAGGCTTATAAATAAAATTATTGCAAAAATAATTATTCCATGAACATTTACAAAAATATTTAATCCTAATATTATCCCATGCATTATTATTAAAGATTTATTTTTGCTTTTATCACTTATCATCTTGGCTAAAAATGCCAATGATAATAAGGTAAAATAGAAAATTGTTGTTTCTTTAGCGTTAAACATTGCTGCCCTTGTTAAACCCCAAAAAAATATAAAAATTATTGAACAAATAAAAACATTTTCTATGGTTTTTTTTCTTGATACAGACAAAAATATAAAAAGAACAAATAACAACAAATAGTAGTAAAAAGAAAATAATTTAAATAAAAAATAATTGTTATTATTAATATTTGAGTTAAAAAGCAGTGTAGATGCGTAGTAAAAAGGAATACCCGGCCTAACAGCTGAATTATATAATGTTTCGTTTTTACCATCGGTAGTGATTATCGGGTCCTTTTGAATATCGGAACGATATTGGTAAATTGCCTTTCCTTGATTAATATAAACTGACTCGTCACCATAAGCGGGATAAAACAAAGCTTGAACGCCAATAAAACCAAAAGCAAAAGTGATAAATATTATCCAATACCATATTTTTTTATCCTGAACAATAATCTTAATTATTTTTTTGGATAAATAAGAATAATAATTTATTAATTTGCTGAAACTACCTAGCGAAATTAGCAACAATACCAGTAAAAGTCCGAACAAATATGATAAGTAAAAAATGTTTTCTTTACCAGGGTAGAAATAAAGTAAATAAAAATAAAGCAACCCAACAAATAAAGGCCCTGCGCCATAAGAAAATAAAAATGTTAATACTTTACTTTCTTTCCATGTATTTTTAAAATATTTAATCGAAAAGAGAAAAATAACATTGCTAACAATAACAAAATAAAAAATTGCGATCAATAAATCAGTTAAACTCATAAAATATTTTTATTTATTAAGAATTGACTTGAAAATAAAATTAAAAAACTTATATAATCTGTAATAAACCTGTTTTTTAACTATTTTCTCTTTTCTTGCGTAATGTACTTTTTGGATAAAACCAATAATCTCACTTTTTTGCTGATTCCACTTTTTATACCCTCTTTTCGCTTTATTACGAGCATTTTTGCCAATATTGCTATAATCTCTAAGGTCAATCGTTTTCTTCCAATATTTAGTTAATAAACCATTTTTTCGATCGACAATATACTCGTTCATTGTAGCATTATTATGAGCTACGACACAATGTCCGCTTGCTAACGCTTCTAAAAAACTCATTCCGATGCCTTCTTGTCTGCGCGGGGCAATATATATATTTGTTTTTGAAAGCAATGATCGATACATCGCTTTACTACAATGCCCATTCATTACTTGAATATTATATTTTTTTATATCTTTGCCCGAAGGCATCATATTATTTCGGCTTGGGTCTCTATCAATTTTGATAATAGTTGATTCAATCTTTTGATCACAAATATTAGTTTTTACATCGTCAAAACTAATATCACCTCTATCCCAAAATAATATTTTTTTTCTTTCGTAAGTTACTTTTTGAAATTTATTTGGGTCAGGATAGTATTGGATGTAGATGCCATCAAATCCAAGCTTGATCATTCTAAGGTGCAGTTTTTTGGAAAATGAAATTACTTTTATTGGAAAAGTAGCTAATAACTTATAATACAAAGTTATATTAATAAGAAAAGGATTCGTTGTTTCTGAATCATACATCGGAACCCAAATAATCGGTTTATTGATTTTTAGCAAATCAGGATATTCTGGCAATACTTGGAAAAATATTAAATAATCAAAATTATTTAATATTGAAACATCTACTCCCCTTCCTCCCCGCCAAGAATAATCCCAAATCCTTGTAACATTAAAATCTTTTTTTAATATATCTACAAAAAAAACCGTTGATCTCGTTTTTTTATGATATGAATGGTCAATAAAAACTAATGTTTTTTTGCGTCTCATTATATAATTTAAATGTTTTTTTGCAGAGCTAATGTAAATTTTTTCCTAAAGTTATTAATTGAGAAATTCATCGTGGCATGTTTATAAGCTTCGTAAGATAATTCTTTTAGTTGTTTTTCGGAAATTTGTTTAGTTCTAATCAGTAATTTTTCGACCGACGAAAGTTTAAAATCTTCTATAATAAATCCATATCTATTTTTTATATTAATTCCCGTCTCTCTGGTAGTTACTGGAATTAATCCAGACATCATGTTGGTAGCTATTGAGCTACTCATTCCTTCGCTACATGAAGGTAATATGGTAAATGCACACTTCGTAACTATTGATAAGTATTTACTTGAATTTGGCACTATCCACCCAACATAATGAATATTGGGAGTATTAAATAGTTCATTTTTATATATTTTCAAAAACCGTGTTTCTATCTGAACTCTCCCACAAATATATAAATGAAGTTCTGGATGTTTTGGAAAAATATCTAATAATAAATCTAAACCCTTATGTACCGCACCACTACTCCCAAACCAAAGGAAATTTTTTGATGCTTTGCCCCATTTTTTTTGTCTTGTTATTTTTTGAAAAGAAAAATATTTTAGTGCTGAGACGGGAATACAAATGATTTTATTGCAATGACCTTTGTATGTTGATTTTGTCCAGTCATTTCCAATACATATTACACTATTTGCGATATTAGACGAATCGTGGGGTATAACTTTTCGAACCTGAGGCAAAGCAATATTCTTTCTTTTTCTTAACTTTTCTATCTGTCGGTTCTCTGCATTATTTTGGAATTCCCAATACGCTCCAGTTGCATAATAAATTGATTTTCTCGGCTTGAACACTTCAACTGCTCTTAAAAAATTTGGCTCAATTCCAAAAACGACATCGTAATTAACATTATTAAATAATTTTTTATTAAATGGTGAGTTATATTGGTATACATCAACTCCAAATCCTAACTTATCAAATACTTTTGCGATTTCAACTGCTTCTAAATAATTACTATGCGCAATAGGTATTTGTTTAATAAATGGGTCCGTAAGATAAGTTATTAATACTTTTTTTTCTCTTTCTTTATTAAACACATCCGATACAAATGGTTTTGGTTTGTTAAATTGAGATTTTATGATACGAAAATATTTAGTTATATTGATTACAGAAAAATTTTTTATGTTAGTTAACATATTATTTTCTCGCTACTGCAATTAACGCTTGAGTTAATATCTTCGGATTATTGTGGAATGTACTACCACGTAAAATTTTGATTAGCTCAAAATATATCGGCATAATTATATTTTTAGCTATTAACCCTTTAATGTTAAATCCATAGATTGGTTCTTCTTCTGCATAGAAATTATATTTTTTGAACCCACCATAATTGAAAAGCTGTGACAATGAATGCTCTGTAAAACCAAGAATATGAGTAGGGTCAGCATAGAAACCCACATTAAAAAATGGTGATTGGGCGTTTGGACTTTTTATTACAACTGTTCCATTATTCTTAAGAGATTTATACACTGATAGCAATAAAGAATAAAGATTATCTTGAGGTACATGTTCTAAAATGTCAGAAAGATTAATACAATCAAATGTATTACGATTATTATCTAAATACTCAATACAATTTTTGATTTGTTGGCAATGAAATCCTATTTTATTAATATGAGACACGACTTCCGATGAAATGTCAATTGATTTAATATTTTTAAATCCCATCTCCTTCCAAGCGATAAGCGTTTCGCCAAGTCCCGGTCCAATATCTAAAATATTCCCTTGTTTACTTATATTTTTATATATATGATCGAAATTATAATGTATCCATTTTATTTTCCAACCCATTGGTATCTTATCACGCATTTCTGGATGGATACTTAAATAGTTTTTATATGATATTTTACTCATATTATATTCTTTAATTTAATGATTTTATCGTATAGTTTTTTCTTTATTATTTCTTTTAATATGTTGTTTCTTTCAAACTTCCTGTTTGCTAATGAATTCTGAACTATTTCATCAGGATGAACAAATGGAAAAATTAATTCTTTGGTATCGATAAATGTGTTTGGCGTTTTTTTATTATTTCCATGAGTTGAGTCTGGTCCAACACCAATATTTTTTACTAAGTTAACATTTGGGATAATCGATAACAAATTCTCTTTCCATAATAATAAACTAAACTGGTAATCCAATGTATTCAGTAGTCCCATTTTTACATTTAACAATTGCTTAGAATAATATTCAGATACTATTTTATTTGAAAATGTTTTACATACAATCTCATTAATTTTTTCGTCTTTAATATTATCTATATCGGAATAATACCTCTCCCAAACTCTACGCCATGTTGCCCAACCCCAAATATGAGCATGGTTTGAAAAATAATAGCTTGTGTTCCCAATTTTTTTACTTTTTTGAAAATTATCTCCACTTATCATTCCGATACGATTATTATATCGATATTTTTCTAACAATTCTTCACAAAATTTAAAAAATGATTGATTGGGCAAGCAATCATCTTCGATGATAATTCCTTCTTCTTCATTTTTAAAAAACCAATCTATTGCCGAACTGACTGCTAATTTACATCCTAGATTATTTTTACGAAAAAGTTTTTTTACTTCGCACCTCCAATCAATTTGATTAATAATATTTCTTGTCTTTTCGCACAATTCACTTTCTCCTGTTTTATTATTTCTCGGTCCATCAGAGGCAATATAAAGTTTAGTAGGTTTATATTTTTTTATTTCATTAAAAACTAGTTGAGTAGTATCGGGTCGATTAAAAATTAAAAATAGAATGGGTGATTTATTTAAATTTCTCATTATATTTAACTAGTATTTTTTAATATGCTTTTATGTAAATTATTCATTTGAATACTCCACTCTTTTCTTGAAAATATTTTTTGGTAGTTCTTGATAGTTTTCATAGACATCGTGGTATAAATCTTTTTATTACTTAATAATTTTATTATTTTATTTTCCATTTCAATTTCATTAAATGGATCTACAGTATATCCATTTTTCTTGTTTTCAACACATTCTGGCAGACCACCTGCATTACTTACAACAGATGGAAGACCAAATTTCATTGCTTCTATTACAGATATTCCAAGACTCTCAATTATACTTGGTTGAAAATAAATATAGGCTTTACTATAAAACATCCCAACCTCTTTCCTATACCCAATAAATTTAATATTTTTTTTGTACTTTTGTGGAATCATCTCACGACACTTTTTAAGCAAAGCACCATTTCCAACCCATATAAATTGTGTGTTTGGTTTTTTTAACACAATATTTTTGGCTACAGTTATCCAGACGAAAGGGTTTTTATATTGCTCTACATGCCCAAGCGTCAAAACAATTTTTTTGTCAGTATATCTATTATAGTATGATCTTTTAGATGATGTATTTATAATAGTATGATAGATAACTTTGATAGCCCTATCAAATTTTCCGTCTAAACAATAATTCAGTATCATTTTTTTAGAATATTTTGACACTGTTAAAATATTCATGTTCTTAAATTTGATAGAATACCTAACAATACACCTATAAACAATAGCTAATTTTTCCAAAGGATATGTATGGACTACATATAGAATGTTCTTGCACACTATTATAAGCCCAATAAAATTTATCAATGGACCGTCTGATATCACTAAAATATCCAATTTTTCTGTTTTAATAATCGGAAATAATTTAACAATATCAAAATATATATTAAATGGAAATTTTTGAAATAAATATTTTTTACTTGGAATAATAATATTAGTAAATCTATACTTTCTAATTAAATCAGAAACATCATTTGTCAAATGAGATTTGTCTTGAAATACAATCACGTTATGTCTTTGAGAATAATAATACTCTAACAACATTCTCATGTACGTCTTTGTCCCCCCGAATTTTCCAAATTGAGCAATAATTCCAATTTTTTTCATTGTTTTTTTCTAACAATAAGAGTTCTCATGTCATTTGTATTATTTTTCCACCTCTTCCAAATTTTAAGATCTCTCCCAGTTTCACGACAAACCAAGTAATCCTCTTTTTTTATTATTTCGGTGTCATTTTGGAGTATCTTTTCTATATAATCCCATTCAATATGGTCGCTTTTTTTGACATGAATGTCACCTTCATCAGAAAATTCTTCATTTTTATTTTTGAGATTTTGAAATAAAGCTAACCATGATTTAAATTTAAATATTTTAGAAGCTTTATAAATATATAACTTTATGTTGTCTAGAAGAGATATTTCAATCCCTATGAGTTTAAAATGATTTATCAATTTATCTTGCCCAATTTCAAGTAAATATTTAAAATAATTAGGATCAGATATCCAAAAATTTGGAGAAACCTCATGCTCAATTATTATGATCCCTCCTGGTTTTACAACTCGAATAAATTCTGGGATTAACTTTAAGTAATTTGGAATATGGTGTAGTACAGAATAAGTAGCCACAACATCAATACTTGAATTACTTATTCCCGATAAATCTTTACCATTCAGTAAGAATGTTGATAAATCCTTGTTTTTACAATGTTTTTTTATTATTTCACCTAAACACCCGTTAGATACATCTGCTGATATAACCTTGAATCCTAAATTCAACATGATGTTTGTTAGATTTCCCGTCCCAGACCCAAAATCAAGCGCTTTGTATAGCCTTGACTTTGTCATTATATTTGAACGCACAAACTTAAATTCACGATATAATCGATTTTGTTCAGTTGGATTGAATATTTCAGGATGCATATCTTCATAATTATCAACTATCCTGTCATAAACTATTTCATTATGTTTAATTAGTTTATTTTCTTTCATATTTATTTTTTTCTAGATATTTTCCAAAATTTACAATATATATAGATAATATTTAGAAGATTCTTCAACCAAAGCTTTAAAATTAAACTAATATTCTTTTGAATAATATATTTTCCTTCTGCAGACAAATTGACTAAATCACTCGATACTCCCCCTGTAGTAAACTTCACTATTGGTATTGAAATTATATCTGCTACTGCATCTTTTGAAAGAACTCTCAACCAAAACTCTGCATCCATTGCAATTTTATATTTTTCATTAAAACCATAGTTGTCAACTAATAAACTCCTTCTGATTATTGTGCTCGGGTGTGGTATCCAAACTGGAAACGGTGGCCACATTAAATACATCGGTGGTCGCTTAATTATGTTTTGTCTATTTTTTGTTTCAAAAATCACCATATCGGCTGAAGTTTTTTTAAATAATGAAATAAATAGTTCAATATTCATACCTTGTTTACACATATCTCCACCGTTTAAAAACCAAATCCATTTTTTATTTGTCTTTTTAATCCCATAGTTAAAGGCTTGAGCAATACCTTTTGGTTCTTGATAATAATAGCTAATACCTTCTTTTCCAAGAATAAATTTTTGTATTAGTCTACTTTGGTGATTACTACTTCCATCAATAATCGTTTGATGAGTTGATTTCGCCATTCGTAAACTTTCTGTGCTTAATACAGTATTTACTAATCCATAATAATCGTTTTTTGTTACAGTTATTATTTCAATCATTCTAAAATTTTAAATATTTCATTATTAGTTTATCTACTATGTTAACAAAACGGTTTTTAAAATATGGCTGGGTAATTTTTAACCATATATGAATAAATTTTTCGTAATATGTCCTTGGGTCCTTAAAATTATCTAGTTTTCTATACTTATATTCTTTCGCTTTTTCTACCCAATCGAAATCCCAGATCTGTTCTTTTCTGAAAGCATCAACTCCATTATCATTAATCATATCAAGCACTAATTTATCCCAATAATTACTTGTATTATGCATTTTTACTTTAAAATCAATTCCTTTTCTAGTATAATCATCAAACCAATTATTTGGAACAATCCCAATCATTTTTTTTGGTACTGAATCCATATGGTGATATTGACGATAGATGTCAACAGCACTTCTTTCTAAATTGTTTAATCTTTCCCAACACTGATACCACCTATGTTTACTTTTCATCCTTTTTATATTTGTATATTGCATATGCATTACTATTAATTTTGAATAATACTTATTACTTTTTTCAGACAAGGGAATTCTTGGGCTATGTATTGGACTTCCTTTATGTAAGCTACCATCATCTACAAAGCCAAATGGCATATTGTCTAAAGCTAACCAATATTTATCACATCCATGTAATATATTTGCCCATTTGAAATAAATCACTGTTCCAGGTTCTAAATTATATAATTTTTTCCATTCATTGCTTTTTACAGCATCTGCTGTAAACGCCTCATCGGCATCCAATGCAATGATTATTTTTTTTCCTTTTATTTTCCTTGCATTATTAATTAAAATCTTTTGTCTCTCTGGTTCATTAAATTTAGGATTATTATTTTTTACAAGTACTACTTTATTATATTTTTTTGCAATACCTATAGAATTATCATCTGAGTTCTGATCAGCAATAATAATTTTATCTGCCCATAAACTAGTACATTTAAGAAAGTTATCTAATATCCATTCTTCATTTTTTACTGGTGTAATACAGACAATTTTAAATTTATTCATATTTTATACTTAGTACGAAAAACAATTAATAACTACTATTTATAAATAACACATTTCCTGCGCTTCTCCATCTTAATTCTTCCTTTAGAACAACAAACCCCTGCTCTCTCAACCAGTTTTTGAATTCTGGATACAATATTGAGCCAGAATAATTTTCCTTTAAAGACACTTCTGTATATATTAATCTTACTTTTTTTAGTATTCTCTTGCTTTCCATTAGCACAAACGGTTCATTACCTTGTAAATCTAACCACAATAAATCTACTTTATTTATATTTTTTCTTTTTATCCAAGACTCAAGAGTAATGGTTTCAACTTTTATTTTCTTTTTGAATTTTACATTTGGGTGTTCCTTAAGATGCTCTTTCGGAAACAATAAGGAGCTTGATCCATCCGATGCACCCGAGCTGATAAACATTTGTTTTTCCCCGCACGCCACGTCTAGTGCTTTATCAATGCAAATAATATTTTTGTAGCACGATGTATTTTTTTTAAGACATGAATAAATTTCTGGAACTGGCTCAAACGCATAGATAACACTTTTTGGCCATTTTTTGGCCATTTCAATTGTATCCACCCCAATATGAGCTCCTGCTTCAATTATTATCGGGTTGATTGGAAGATATTCCCCAATTAAATTTTTTTCAACAATTCCTGTACTTTTATTTTTATGCAATTTACTAGTAATAATAGCAAAATATGTATTCATGAAATATTTAGTGTTTATTTATTGATCGATAAATTCCATTTCAGTTTCGGGAAAACACTCCCAGGATGATTAGTTTCATTTAATACTGAATGAAAGTGGTTTTCTCCAAAATGTATTTCTGAGTGAAATTTAATAACTGGTTCATAAAAATCAATTAATGATTCAACGCAATGTATTGAAAGTAATGGTCGAATATAATATTCACCCGCATTTAATAAATTTGAAGGTATCGTACTCGAAAATACATAGCGTATATTTTTTTCTAACTTGTGAAAGTCAATACTATCAACTTGCTCAGACCTAAAAACAATTGTGCCTTCTTTGATCAAATCAAAGCCAATTTTTACATTATCTATATCGTGTTTTGCATAAACAGTAAAATTAATTTTTATATCTTGATTTGAATAAATATAATCTGATTGTTTGTTTTTTAGATTGGTTATTGTTATTTTTTCTAAGTCTATACCTTTTCTACCTTTAATTTTATTTATCCAAATTCCTCCGGTTTTTCCAATGCGAACACTAGTGTTTTCATATAGATCAATAACTTCGGAAGTTTTTCCAAACGATATAATATTCCCATTTTCAAGTAAAATAGCTTTATTACACAACCTCTTTACTGCTCCCATATTGTGACTGACAAATAAAACTGTTCGTCCCTCTTTTTTTGTCACCTCATCCATTTTTCCTAAACATTTTTTTTGAAACTGTGCATCTCCGACTGCCAAAACTTCATCAACTATTAAAATTTCCGATTCTAGGTGGGCAGCAACAGCAAATGCTAATCGAACATACATGCCACTAGAATAGCGCTTAACTGGAGTATCTAAGAATTTTTCAATTCCGGCAAAAGCGACGATTTGATCAAATTTTGATTTAATTTCCTTACGTGTCATTCCTAGTATTGCACCATTCAAGAAAATATTTTCTCTTCCAGTTAATTCTGGGTGGAAACCAGTTCCAACTTCCAGCAAGGATGCTACTCGTCCACGCATTGTAATTTTTCCGGTAGTTGGGGGTGTAATTTGAGATAATATTTTTAACAATGTACTCTTACCTGCTCCATTACGGCCTATTATACCAATAGCTTCTCCATGTATTATCTCAAGATTAATATTCTTCAACGCCCAAAATTCTCGCGATTTACTTTTATTAAACAACTTCAAAGGATTTGCCAATTTATCTCGCAAAGTATAGTAGTTTTCTTTATCTCCAATTTTGTATTTCTTGTTTAAATTTTCTACTTTAATAATTGGTTGCATAATTTAATCATAAAATATCCGCAAAAAAACGTTCGGTTTTGCGGAAATAGCTAATTCCAAAAAATAATAAGATAATTGCCGATATTAACGAAATACCCAGCAGTCGCCAATCAGTAGCAACGGTATGTAAAAGCGAACTGCGCGCCAATGTGATTACTCCCGCCATAGGGTTGATAAAAATCAGCCACTGAAATTTCTGCGGAATAAGGCTGACTGGATAAATAACAGGTGTAATAAACATAAATAATTGAATAAAAAACGGCAAAACATAACGGACATCACGATATTTAACATTAACCGCAGCACAAAACAATCCTAATCCGACCGCACTTAAAAAAGAAATTACCAATAATGCGGGGATTAAAACAATACCCAATATACTGGGTGTAAAATGATAGAAGATCATTAAGGCAAATAAAATTATCAAAGCAAAACAAAAATCAATGGCCGGTGTCATCGTGGCTGAAAACGGTAAAATTAACCGGGGAAAATATACTTTTTTAACTATGCCTTCGTTTTCAATCAAACAACTGCTGGCGTTAGTCAAGGCAGTAGAGAAATAATTCCAGAGCAGCAGACCGGTATACACAAAAATCGGATAAGGGATATTGTCTGAGGGCATTTTAGCTAGTCGACCAAAAAAAATAGTAAAAATCAGCATTGTAAACAATGGTTGAAATATTGCC
>Ga0210051_1002393_pt1 | contig 18910 bp, 13 predicted proteins | sample CryGey092014_all_FD_185464 | JGI IMG/M metagenome (GOLD analysis project Ga0210051, IMG submission 185464) | Groundwater microbial communities from aquifer - Crystal Geyser CG23_combo_of_CG06-09_8/20/14_all (SPAdes) (version 2) | ecosystem: Environmental > Aquatic > Deep subsurface > Groundwater... | reverse complement strand
GGGTATTGACACAAAAGTTCAGCAGGTTTCAATTCTTTCCGATGAATTCAAAAGCAAAGTGGATTATCTAAATAAAACACCGAAGTCAAAGGCATCCGAAATGGAACATGCCATTCGTTGGCACATCAAAGTAAATTTAGATAAAGACCCAACGCTTTATAACCGTTTTAAAGACCGGCTTGAAACAATACTGAATGCATACAAAGAAAATTGGGAGGAAATTGTAAAACAGTTGGGCGAATTGAGAGATGAAATGGGTGAAGGAAGAAAGCCGGAAACAGAAGGTATCTCCATAATAGAAGCACCTTTTTATGATTTGCTGAAAGTGAATTTGGCAACAGAGAATGAAACTGAAATTCGCAAAGCAAAAGAACTCACTCATACTTTGATGTTGATTCTAAAAGAAACAGCACAGATAAATAATTTCTGGACAGATAAAAAAGCAGAACAAAAAAATATTGCTGGAAGAATTGAAGATGAAATTCGTTATTCAAGAATTGAAGAGTTACCTGCAAGGGCATCAGAACTTACAACAGAATTAATGAAACTTGCAAAAAATCGTGAGGATGATTTAAGATGAAGTTAGAGGGCATTGATATTATTATTGAGAAAACAGACCGCAGAAAAACGTTAAGTATTTTTATTGAACGCAACGGTTCAGTGAAAGTGCTTGCGCCTGTTACAGCGTCAGATGAAAAAATTGAAGCAGCAGTAAAATCAAAAGAGTATCAAATATTCACAAAGCTTGCAACGTGGAAAGAATTGAATCAGGGTAAAGTAAATCGTGAATATGTAAATGGTCAATCATTCCTTTATCTTGGTAGAAATTATCGGTTGACGCTTACGGACAATCAGGAAATACCGTTGAAAATTAGCGGAAGGTTTTTTCATCTTGACAGAAAGCATATTAGCATAGCAGACAAGGTTTTTAAAGAATTTTACAAAACGAAAGCGTTACAGAAAATCAAAGAACGAATGAAACTGATTGAAGAAAAGTTTCAGAGCAGACCGACAGCGATAAAAGTTTTGGAACTTCAAAACCGTTGGGCATCGTGGACACCAAAGAACGGATTGAACTTTCATTGGAAATGTATCATGGCTCCTGTTTCAGTGCTTGACTACATCATCACACATGAGATGGTGCATTTGAAATTTCCAAATCATTCAGCCGAATTTTGGAATGAGTTAGATAAAAAAATGCCAAACTATCGTGAACAAGAAAATTGGTTAAAACAAAACGGAGTAAAAATGTCATTGTAATATAAGCCAACGCATTTGCAAGCACATTGCCAAAGCCCCACAGGCCAACGCTTCAACCAAAGCTTTGTCAAAGAGCTTGCAAAGCCGACTCAAAAGAAAAATTGTTTTTAAAAAATTTTCAGACCCTTTAAGAAAAATAAAAAACGCAAACACACAAGCCGACACGGACAGACAAGAAAGTAAAATGACAATGACAGAGTAAATTAATATTGACAATGGTTTGCAAGGACAGACGAAAGAACGCCATTGCATAACAGGCGGTATATTTTATTGCCGAGATAGTGCGAGTTTCAGCATTTCTTCATCAAATAAACTTTCGTGTAACTTGACAGTGAAGTGCTTCGAAATCGGCAACAAAAACATACACGCAAACTGTTACTAGAACATTGCTTGACGCATTTATCACACATGGAAACGGAGGACATTATGTAATTAATAGAATGAAAAATGCAGATCAAATTCTTACATCCAAAATAATTGATAAAATGAAAGAATTATGTCAACAATTTGAAGGCAGAGATTATGATTTGACATTTGAATGGTTAGATAATCGAAACGCGGTATAAAACATTGCCGGGTCAGATGGTTATTCAAGGGTTGTAGCCCGCTTCAACTTTTATGTAACTGGATAGGAAAACAGCCCGCTATCCCCCGCTAATCTGCATTTGCAATGCCTCTTTAAATATAATTGATTTTGTAAATCAAAATTTAATGTTTTCAAAAGCAAGAAGTAAAAAGTTTTATAAAAGCTTTCGCTTATAATGCAAAATAGCATAATAAAATTCGCATTTAGAAATCAACACTCCCTAAAGTAGAAGTAATAAATTTTTATATTTCAGTTTTGGGTATTATAAAAAATTAAAGTAGGTTTGTATCGAAATTATTTTTTTAATTTTATATCAATTTATAATGGTTTGGCGTTTCTGATATGTTTAGTTACAGTTAAAGGCTAAAACCAAAATTTTAAAAATTACGTTAATGCTGGCAAAAGATTTAATAAGCGATTTTATAGTTCCTCTCAAAACATCAGACACTGGTTTGATTGCCTTAAACGCAATGGATGAATTGAAAGTAATGCATTTGCCCATTGTGAACAATACTAAATTTTTAGGTCTTATATCTGAAGCCGATATTTTAAATCTAAACACTCCAGAGGAAGCGTTGGGAAATCACGTACTTTCGCTAAAGAAGCCTTATGTAATACAAAATCAACATATTTATGAGGTGCTTAAGATAATTTCAACAATGGATCTAAGCCTTGTTCCTGTATTAGATGAAAAGCAAAATTACATTGGTGCTATTACTTTAATTAATTTAGTGAAACAATTCTCAAAAATCTCTGCGTTCGAAAATCCTGGTGGAATCATTGTCATTGAGCTTAATGTGAATGATTATTCTTTATCAGAAATAGCACAAATTGTAGAATCGAATGATGCCAAGGTGTTGAGTTTATACATTACTTCTTATCTTGATTCTACAAAGCTTGAAGTAACAATTAAAATAAATAAAATTGATTTAACGTCCATTTTACAAACTTTTTATCGTTATAATTATAACATTAAAGCTTCTTTTTCGGAAAAAGACGATACTGATACTATTCAGGAGCGATTTGATTCTTTAATGAACTATTTAAACATTTAAAAGGAATAGTTATGAAAATAGCATTTTATGGAAAATCGTTTGGCGAAGAAGCAATTGCTTATGTGCAGCAATTATTTTCCAAATTAGAATTGCTCGAAACAAAATTGTTTATCTACAAACCTTTTTATGAGTTTCTTAAAAAAAATAACATTGTATTTATTTCCGAAATATCTTTATTTTCAGCAGCCAAAGAATTAAAAAAACCTATCGACTTTATGTTTAGCGTTGGTGGTGATGGAACTATCCTTGATGTTATTACCATTGTTAAAGATTCGGGTATTCCAATTCTTGGTTTAAACACGGGCAGGCTTGGTTTTTTATCAAGCATTTCTAAAGACAATTGTTTAGAGGCTATTGACAATTTAATCAATAAAAAATACACCATTGAAAATCGTTCTTTGATACGATTAGAAACAAAAGACAGTTTTTTCGGTGATTTAAATTTTGCCTTAAATGAAGTAAGCATTCAAAAGGTAGAAAGTGAATCACTGATTACGATAAAAGTTAATGTGAACAATGAATATTTAAATTCGTATTGGGCAGATGGTTTAATTATTGCAACTCCTACAGGTTCCACTGGTTATTCGCTTAGTTGTGGAGGTCCTATTGTTGCTCCTGAATCCGAAAACTTTATTATTACCCCCATTGCTTCGCATAACTTAACAGTAAGACCAATTGTTATTCCTGATGACAATGTGATCACCTTAACGGTGGAAGTACGAAGCAAAGTTTTTCTATGTGGCTTAGACGCTCGTAAACAAACCATCGATTCATCGGTAACCCTTACTATAAAGAAAGAATCTTTTAAAATAAATCTGGTAAAACTCGAAAACGAAAACTTTTTTAGCACCATTAGAAATAAGCTAATGTGGGGTATTGACAAAAGAAATTAATTGCTGTTACTATGAATGCGATAAATCCAATATTTGAGAAAGCAAATCCTTATTTAAAGTTGGTACTTTTTATAAGCATTGTGGTTGTTTCTTTTATTATTTGTATGGTTTTAGGGTTTTTTATTGCAATACCATTATTTAATATTAATTTTTCTGAACTTCTAAACGCCCTTGCTCAATCGACCAATCCAGAATATACTTCAATTATCAAATATTTTCAAGCAGTAAGCCAATTGGGACTTTTTATTGTGCCTGTTTTTCTTTTTACACTGTTAGTAAGTAAAAACACAAAAGAATATTTGTAGTTAAATCAGCGAACAAAGGCGTTATCCATTGCTATTTCTTGTTCAATAATGGTTGTAGCAATTCCAACGATCAATTGGCTTGCGGAGATGAACTCCAAAATGCAATTACCCTCCTCCATGAGCGGAGTGGAGCAATGGATGAAAGAATCTGAAGCAGCAGCAGCAAAAATAACAGAAGTTTTTCTAAATGTGTCCACCATTTCTGGTTTATTCACCAATATTTTGATTGTTGCTCTGATTGCCGCTGTTGGTGAAGAATTGTTTTTTAGAGGAGTGTTACAAAAATTATTGTTTCAATGGTCTAAAAACATTCATGTTGCTATAATTTTTACTGCTATTCTATTTGGAGCTTTTCATTTGCAGTTTTATGGTTTTATTCCTCGTGTGTTGATGGGTGTTTTGTTTGGTTATTTGCTTTATTGGTCTGGTTCTATATGGCTTCCAATATTAGCACATTTTACAAACAATGCATTAGCAATTATTGTAGATTTTTTTACGCGCAAAAAACAAATAGATTTTGATGTTGATAAAATTGGAATTGATGAAAATGCTATTTTATGGAGTTCTATAAGTTTTGTTTTAATTGGTACTTTGATATACTTATTCTATCGAATAGAAAAAAACAAACCCTCCATGGCAAAATTATTATAAACCCTTTACTTTTGGTTTGCCTGCTACAAAGTCCTTTAAATAAAATGGTTCAAAGTAAGCAATGCTTTCAAATGCAGAATTTTTAAATTTAGTTTCCGCTAAAGAAATCATATATTTTGCGGAGGCTTCGAAATTAGTAAGAAACGATGCGTTTTGGTTTGCAGAAAGAAAATCTCTGCACTTTTCGGAACCATTACCTGCAAATAACACTTGCTGTTTAGCTAAAATATCCGCATAAGAATGCTCATCAATAATATCTGCAGAGGTTTCTTTCACTACTTCGTTGTTTTGGTTATAAAAAGCAGCATAAACTTCCATTCTGCGAGCATCTATCATGGGACAATAAAGTTGGTCAAAAGGTTTATCATCGGTATTCGAAAATGAATTTGCCATTCCCCAAGCCATTGCTTGTAGCGTATTAATGGCAATTAATGGTTTATCAAGCGAGTAGCACAAACCTTTAGCAGTTGATACTCCTATCCTCAACCCAGTATATGAACCAGGTCCTTTACTAACAGCCACCGCATCAATTTCTGTAAGCTGCATATCAATTTCCTTCATTGCCTCTTGAATAAACAAAGTGATTACAGAAGAATGCGAATAACCAAGGTTTGTTTCCTTTAATGACAATAAAATGTTGTTTTTGCTTACTGCAACAGAACAAACAGAGGTCGAAGTTTCAATATGTAGAATGGTTGCCATAAATTTGCTTGTTGTTTAAAGCGATTTAAAATTCGCTGGATGCAAAAATAGAAATTCTTTGCAACTATGAACCAGCAAATCTTTATCTTATGATCGTAATTTTTTTGGTGTACATTGTTGCTTCATCTACCAACAAACAAAGATAATAAATGCCACTTGGTAAATTTTTAGTATCCATAAGTAAGTTGTTTTTAGGGTTGGTAATTGAAATGGTTTGCATTTTCTTACCTATTTGGTCAATGATTGCCATGCTTGTTGTTCTGCTTGTTTGAGCTATGTTGTAATTAACATAAATGTAATCTTTTGCAGGATTAGGGAAAACATCCATATAAAAGTTATTCGATGGAGTTTCTTTTACCGAAAGTGTAATGGTATTATTTTTTGATATGAGCCACAAATCGGGGTCAAAGAATACAGAATCTGCTTCAAAGTTAAGATTTACATTAAATAGTTGACCGTTATAGCTATTGTTAATAATCACCATTGTATCTTTTCCTAAATTGTTTTTAAATTGAATGGGTAAAAGCATTTTAAAAAATGAAACGGATGGATGCGATTGTGTTTGGTTTACGGTAATATTTACAATGTTTGCGTTTTCTTTGATACACGTTATTTGATAGGTTGGGTAACCTTGTCCGTAAAGCCAAGTATCGAAATATTCGGTTAAAGTGGTATCGCAAGTTTGCTCCAAGTGCTGTATTAAATCGTTCGTTCTTGCATAACGGTATTTTAAAGCGGGGTCGTTTAAATAACTTCTTATGGATTGATAAAAGTGGGCATCGCCCAAAATCCAACGCAATTGATGCAAAATATAAGCTCCTTTTTGATAAGACAAACGCTGATCAAAAATACGGCTCACAGAAGTCGTATCTTCTACATATACCGAACCATCGGGCAAACTGACCACCTCCGCTAAAGTGCCCGACTTCCAAGCATACCACCAATAGCCATTAGAAACTTTTTCGTGGCATAAACCATTGAGGTAAGTGGCAAAGCCTTCGTTCAACCAAATATCGTGCCAACTACCACAGGTAACCATATTGCCAAACCATTGATGAGCCAACTCGTGCCAAATAATGAATGCACTAAATGAACCCATAAAGGTCATGGTTTGGTGTTCCATGCCTCCCCCCACACTAAATTGGGCATGTCCATATCTTTCGTTAATAAAAGGGTAAGTGCCAAATAAACTATCATAAATATCCATTCCAAAAAAAGTTACAGGTGTAACAGTTCTTAATATGGCTGAATCTTCGGGATACACATAATTTAGTATTTGAATAGAATCGTTGGCATAATGAAAGTAATCAGAATAAACGGCATAGTTGTTAACCGCAATTGCAATAAGATAAGTGGCTATTGGGTAACGGTGTTTCCAATGTGCAATTTTATTACTGCCCTGTATTGTTTCGCTAATGAGCATCCCATTGCTTGCTGTGCTAAATTGAACAAGTGTTGTAACAAAAATATCAATAGAATCAATTTTGTCGGTTAAGTCGTTTTTGCAAGGAAACCACTCTTTAGCACCATAAGGTTCTGACAAAGTAGAAATAATAGGAACGCCATTATGAGTGTCTTTAATAAAAGCACCAAAGCCTGTAGTAATAGGGATACCGTGATAATAAATAGCTAAAGAATCAAATTGATTTAAGGGTAGGGTAGCAGGGAAATTTATTAACAACTCATCGTTGGCTGAATGAAGAAAAGTAATGAAGGAATTATGATAGCGAACTGAATCAACCACCAAATTATGCGATAAATCGAAGGAAATAGCTGCCGCATTTGCTTGTGTAATAACAAAGTGGGTTGTAACTTCTCCTTTTATAAATAGGATGTTGGGGTCCACTTGCCATTGAAAGCGGCTGTATTTAATATCATAATTGTTTACTACGTTTTTGGTAGGCTTATATTTATTAATGGAAAAAGATTTTTGTTCCATCAAAGCCATGTTTCTAATTGCATCGGGCTCATATTTATAGGTATTTTGAGCGATTGCTTGAACACTTAAAAACATGAGCAATATTAGTAAGTTGTTTCTCATTATTTTTGGGTATTAATTGTTTTTCTTTTCTGGGTTGGAGCTTCCGCAATCTAAAACATATTTCCAAGTCCCATCGGTTTGTTTTTTCCATATAGTAGCATAATTTCCTTCGTAAATGAGTTCTTTTCCGGTGCTATCTTTAGCTGTTAATTTCCAGTTGCCAAAAGTATAGCCCAAATCATTAGATTTTGAAATTTCTCCTTTGGTTGGTTGCCAGGTTAATATTGTTTTGGTTCCTTTTTTTTGGTTAAAGTGATTGGTTAAATCTTGTTTCCCAATGACTGGGTAAGAATTTTCATTCATAAGAATGACTTCTTGGGCAGCATAGGCAATAAATGCATCAGGGTAACCTTTTTTGATGGACATTTCTGAAAATTGTCGGTCGGTTTCTAAAAGCTGTTCCACATTTTTTTCCATGACTGTTTGTTTGTTTTGGTGGCACGAAAATAAGAAGATGAGTGAAAGAAAAAAGAAATTTTTCATGTGTTTTTGGTTTAAAGATAATATTTCGATGCAATTGGTTGATAAGATCTTAATGCAAATTTTTGGAAAAGAAAATGAATCGCATGGCATAGTATAAATATTTAGCTAATTTATGTTTTTTTTAATTCCTAAATTCAAGTAATTAATGCAGCTTCTGAGTGCCTATTCGGGGCATTTGTTGCCGTATTTCACTTACCAGTTTTAACAGAAAAGTGTTTTCTAACTGTCCATGTGCATTGCTTTGTTTATAGTCATACCAAGCTTGTCGACTCTTCCCAAACAGCGAACAGATTATTCCTGTTGATATACTAGGATACATCTGCTTTATCTTTGTTACTGTTTGGGGCCAGCTTTTTTTCTGATCGAAATGTTAAACTGTTCTTCTGCCACATCTATCATTGTTTCTATAGCTATATTCTTTAGCTTTGCCATATCCAATGCTTTCTCTAGTGCTTTTATCCGCTTTTCTAATGATGCTTTTTCTAGCTTTTCTTCTGGGGTCATAAGACACAAAGATAGTTCTTTTTCTAATCCATAAATATGAATCCATTCATAAATTGTACGTACCTCTCTTTCTATTTTATAGCTTTCTATTGCTTCTCTAACGCTTATTTTGCTTGACTCTATCTCCCGAGATATCCATCGCTTAAATGTTACTGAATAGTCATCTTGTTTTTTATTATCTTTTTCTGTTTCTTTTGTTTCCATTTTACTCGTTTTTGTGTCAAGCTATTTCAGTATAAGACATGTTATACTTTAAAACCAATCACCAAAATATCGTCTAATTGCGAATAAGTTTTCCCCATCCATTCTGCAAGTCGTTCTTCTAAAATTGTTTTTTGTTCTTGCATTGGTTTTTGATAAATTTCCATTAAAATATTTCTAAAATTGGTTGCCATCATTTTATAGCCCTCTTCTCCCCCAAATTGGTCTTGGTATCCATCAGAATTTAAATAAATGGTCATAGGCGATTCAATGGGAATAATGTGATTGGTAAAAGTTTTTACTTCTGTATTTTGTTTGCCACCAATGCCGTAACGATTTCCTCTAATAACTTTCATTTCTCCATTTTGAATATACGTTAAGGAATTCATCGCCCCTGCATATTCAAGCGTTTTTCCATCATCTTTAATAACCACAAGGGCTACGTCCATTCCATCAGCATTGTCGTTGGTGTCTTGTTGCAATGAAGTTCGGATAGCTGAATGTAATTTGCTTAAATATAATGCGGCATCAGGTGGATTACGTTCAACGATGTCGCTTAATAAACTATATCCTATCATAGACATAAATGCACCTGGAATACCGTGCCCAGTGCAATCAACTGCTGCAATTACTTCTACTTTTTCTTTTAATTTCCCTTGCAATGAAAGCTTTTCTTCTATTTTTTTGGTAAAAAAATAAAAATCGCCACTTACAATATCTCTCGGTTTGAAGAAAATAAAGTGGTCTTTAATTGCCAAATTGCCAAAACTACTAACAGGCGGCAGCATTGCTTGCTGAATTCGCTTAGCATAGTTGATACTGTTGGTAATATTTTCGTTTTTAAGTTCAATTTCATGTTTTTGCTGAGTAACTTCTTTCGTTCTTTCATCCACAATTTTTTCAAGATGTCGTTTTTCTTTAACTAAACGGCGTGAGTTGATTTTAATTATCAAAACCACCAAAGCAGTAAGAGAAAGAACGTAAAGAATATATGCCCACCAAGTTCTATACCAAGGTGGCAATATTTTAAATTTAAATTCGGCTATGGTACTTTCGTTGTCATATATATTGCGTGCTTTCACTTTAAAAACATATTTACCGGCAGGCAAACTGCTATATTCCTTTTGGTGCTTGGTGGTCCAATCAGACCATGTGCTATCCAGACCTTCTAAGTAATATTGAAACATTGTTGCAGATTCATTATCGAAAAAAGGAGCGGCATAATCAATGGTTAAGGAATTTAAATTATATTTTATTTTAATAATTTCATCCTTATTTTGGGTATGTGAAACAGAATAGTTTTGAGAAGACTGATTGTAAGTAAAATTACTTCCACCATAAATAACGGAATCTTTTCCAATTACTACTTTTCTGATGAGGGCATTAAACTTTTTATTTAATTTTGTTTGGATGTTGCTGTTAAAAACAAATAAACCCTCAGAACCACTCACCCAAACAATGCCATCTTTGTCAGGATATACTGTTTCGATGGTCATTTCGGGAAACAATTTAATTGATTCATCGTGTCTTCGGAATGTACCATTCGTGTTTTTAATAAAATAAACTATTCCTGTATAGAAATCGCTTTTAACGCGCATCCAACAATTGCCATTCTTATCTTGGACTATTGATATTATTCTATAAGTGCCGTCAGAGAATTCTGTTCCAAATCTATTATCAGGTTTAAAATCAATTTTGTTAGTTCCTTTTAATTGGTAGTTGTATAGCCCCTTTTTGGTCGAAAATACTGATTTGCCATCTAACAAAAAAACGCCAGCTTCCAAAAGAGTTGGTAATCCATTAGATTCATTAATCTTTTGAATAAATACATTTTTAGGAAACAATTGAAACTTCAAACTGTCTTTTTTATTGCCATATTCGGAAGGTGTTTTATAAACAATATTAGTATCAGGGACAAAAACGCTTATAGCTTCTCCATTATTGTTTGCTAACCAAAGATTGCCAAGCGCATCTTCGGTAATAGTAGTGATGTTATCCGTAATTTTTTCTATATTGCCTTCATCTATCCATTTTCCATTCTGATAACTAATAATTTCGATACCATTATTCAAAGCCAAAAAAATTCTTTGTTGAAATTTTTTTGAACGGAATATTTTATTGATACCCAAAGGGAAATCTTTGGGAGGCTTGGTAAGGGAATAGGACTGTTTTTTGCTTTTGGGGTTATAAAGCACTTTAAAATTCGGCTTTATGGTAGAAGATTCATTGCCATCAATCAATTGTAAGCCATTTTTTGAGCTAAGCAATATTTGTTGTTCGCTTTTTGTAGGTGGTTTAGTCTTTTTATTCCATTTTTTGAAAAGTTTTAGTTTTTTATCTTCTTTAAAAATAGATACTTCAACAGGGAAAGTAACCCAATCGGAGGTTGATGTTATTTTAGGAATTTTAAGAAACTGGTGATTATCTAAGGTGTCTTTCAAATAATAGACTTCCCCAAGTGTTCTAACATAAAGTGTTTTTTCATTTCTAATTATATCGGTAATAATATCTTTTACTTCAGAGGCTTCGTTTATTTTTCTAATAGTAGAATTAATTTGTGTTTTAGAAATGCCATAAGCAGAAGTCATCCAAAGGAGATTATCACCATAGTTTCTGTTGTTGTATATAAAGTTAATTTGCTCCGTTGGTAAACCTCCCATTTTTGTATATTGTTCTACTAATTTTCTCTTTTTACCAATAAGTTTTCTTGATATCACCATGGTTCCTTTGTTGAGGGTAGAAAAAACGAATACTTCAGGTAAAATTGTAGCACTTAATATGGATATTTCATCTAAGTAGAAATCTGTTTCTGAATCAAAATTGATAAAACCTTGATTAAACTTATAAAAATAGATTCCCTTCTCGGTGCAAACCACAACCCTGTCAGCAGAATATGGAAGTATTGCCACTGTTTTCCATTTTACAAAATTTTTCTTTTTAACAGGTATCAATTGATTATTGATTAATTGAGCCAATCCTAAGTCTTTTTGTTCAACAAATATTGCATCATTGGCTGCATAAGCATTGTTAAATTGTGTTTTTGTTTTAATAATAATGGGTTTAGAAATATCAATTGATTTTTCTTTTTGATTATAGGTAACATATTTAGGATAAATTATCAAAGATTGGCTTGTTTGAAAACATACTGTTTTAGAAGTAACAAAAACCTTTCCGATTCCTTCCATTTGAAAGTCGCTAAGTTTAAGGTCTTTTGAAAGTGAAGTATATTTTAATAGTCCAGAGGCATTGGGCTGCAAAAAACCAAATTCAATACCAGTGCTTAGATAAATAGTTCCCAAACTATCAATAGCCATAGAGCGAATAGGATAATCTCTTTTAACATCAATTTTTCGCCAAACCACCCCGTCGAATTCCAATACACAACCAATATTACCAAAATAAATAATACCTTGTTTATCTTGCACCACACTAAAGTTTTCGGCTGATGCCAAATAATCTTTAGAAGAATAATTAAAAATTATGGGAGTACCAAAAGGTACCGATGAATTTTGAGAAAAAGATTTAGCAGATATTAGAAATACCAAGTGAAATGTAAGAATAAAAAAAGTTTTTTTAATCATAATCGTCCGTAATAAAATTATGGATAAATTTAGTCAATAATGTCGAATTTTATCAATTTAAAAAAATAATTTTCATTGACCATATTCCTTTTGCAAGTAATTCAATGTTTTTTTAAACTTAAATAGATGATATTGCATTCTTTAATTAGTAAATATCAATTAATTAAAAAAAAACAACTATCTTTGCCGCATAAATTAAATATTGTGATTTCGGTCAAGCTATTTTGCTTTTTATTCCTTTTCTCGTGAAAATTCACATCTTTAGGAGAAATAACATTCAGACTTAACAAGGAACACATCACTAACAAAAATAAAATGACATTCGAAGAATTAAACGTTGCTCCTGATATTAGAAGAGCAATACTTGAGCTTGGTTTCGAGAACCCCATGCCTGTGCAGGAAAAAGTAATCCCATTATTGCTCGATAAAAGAGTTGATGTAATTGCCCTTGCACAAACAGGTACTGGCAAAACTGCCGCTTATGGAATTCCGCTTATTCAAGAAGCAATTCCCAATAGTTCACTTCCACAATCATTGATATTGTGCCCCACTCGCGAACTATGCTTACAAATAGCTGGAGATTTAAATGATTTTGCCCTTTATACCGATGGTGTTAAAATTCAACCAGTATATGGTGGTACAAGCATTGATACCCAAATTAGAGCCATTAAAAATGGTGTTCAAATTATTGTTGCTACTCCAGGGCGTATCCTTGATTTGATTGAACGTAAAGCGGTGAAGCTTGCAAAAGTTGAAAGAGTTGTGCTTGACGAAGCCGACGAAATGCTAAATATGGGTTTTCTTGATAGCATCAATGCAATACTTGCCGAAATACCTAAAACAAGAAACACCCTTCTCTTTTCTGCAACTATGCCTAAAGAAGTTGCTTTGATTTCGAAAAAATACATGACCAATCCAATTGAAGTTACTATTGGTTCGCGTAATGCTGGTGCAGAAAACATTAAACATATTTGTTATACCGTTCAAGCTAGAGATAGATATCTTGCTTTAAAAAGAATTGCTGACTTTAATCCAGGAATTTATGGAATTGTTTTTTGTCGTACAAGAAAAGAAACACAAGAAATAGCTGATAAACTTATACAAGATGGTTACAATGCCGATTCTTTACATGGAGACCTTTCGCAATCTCAACGCGACTATGTAATGCAGAAGTTTCGTGTTCGCAATATAAGTTTACTTGTTGCTACTGATGTTGCTGCTCGTGGATTAGACGTGGATGACCTTACCCATGTAATTAATTATAATATTCCTGACGAATTGGATGTTTATACACATCGCAGTGGACGTACAGGAAGGTCAGGAAAAGCAGGTATTTCTATTGTTATTGTGCATCTAAAAGAGAAATTCTTATTAAAACAAATTGAAAAAAAGATAGGAAAAACATTTATACAAGGCAAAATTCCTACAGGAAGAGAAATTTGCGAAAAACAACTTTTCCATCTCATCGATAAAATGGAAAAAGTAGAAATCGACCATTCGGAAATAGAACCCTATTTGCCTGTTATTTTCAAAAAATTAGAATGGTTAGATAAAGAAGAACTAATTAAACGCTTTGTTTCCTTAGAATTTAACCAATTTCTCGAATACTACCGAAATGCTAGCGACCTTTGTATCCCCGAAAAATATAGCGATGAAAAGAGTGGCGAAAGCAAAAGAGGGAACAGCAGAAAATCGGAAGAAGGTTATACCCGTTTGTTTATAAACATTGGCAAAATGGATGGATTAACCCCAAACCAATTGATAGATATTATTAAGTCAAATGTTACCAATCGTAAAGTAAAGATTGGCAAGATTGATTTGATTAAAACTTTTTCTTTTTTCGAAGTAGAAAGTCCTTATGCATCCGATGTTATCAATAGTTTGAAAGGTATTGAATTTGGGAGTCGAAGAATATCTGTAGAAGAAGCTTCTGATAAACCTGCGGGTGAAAACAGAGGCTACGAAAGGAGCAACGATAGAGGCAAAGAAAGAAGTTACAATAAAAGTAATGACAGAGGTAATAGTAGAGGCAAAGAAAGGAGTTACAGCAGAGGCAAAGAAAGTAGCAATAGCTACTTTGATAAAAGCAACGATAGAGGGAAAGATAGAAAAAAGGAAAGCAGTAGCGACCGTAATTTTAAAAAAGAAAGAAGTCCTAAAAATAAATATAAACCAAGAAGTTAATTGAGGTTAATACAACTTAATATAGCACTCGTTTTTATGAGTGCTTTTTTTTGTTCTCAATGGTTTGCTTTATAACTTAATATTACGCCCAAAACCCTTAGAAACATTGATTAATTCTAAAATAGGAATATTATTTATTTATAGGAAATTCACAATTACTCTTGCTGGCTCGGATTTGTAATCCGAGTCCTTTTTTATTGAACCACAATATTCTTTATTTTATTAAACAATGATTTTTGATGTAGCATTCGCACGGATTATAAATCAGCATGAGCTGGTATTTTTCTCATTTTTTTCTGTCAAGTCTCTGTATTGCTCTGATGCATCCATTTTAAATAATTTTACCAAAGGTCAAATTTACGTTGTTCTGCTGGTATCTTTCTCACTTTCTCGATGTTTGTCAAAATTTTCTCAAGTACTTTTTTAAAATCTTGTTTTCTCGGCGTATCGTCAAAGAAAACATCCATGATTACTTCTTCTAAATCCCAATTAGTCAACCATTCTTTAATTATTGATTCTGACTGGTCAAGATATTCATTGTCTGTCTTGCAATCACTGGCTAATACGCCAAATTGCAAGGTCAAATCATGATGAAATCTCTCTGCCGTATCAATAATTGCAGTATGTGTCTCTCTCGATAAATCATTCGTATCCATATGCTGTGTCGTTTTTCTTCTCCTTGTTGCTAAAATATTATCTATACCCCTCAAACCTCAAAAGGTACACAATATTTCCTTTAGTTGTCTTGCCTTGAACATCTTTTTCTTATTTTGAGGTATATCATATTTATTACAAATCTACTTCATTTTTTATAAATCCAAGAAAAAATTTAATTTCATGCTCCCTTACTGCAACTGTCCTCTCGTATGCTAAGTATAAAAAATAAAACAAAGACCATTGCAATCGTGCGGCAGCAGCATTTTTATCATACATAAATATTTTCCTAATCAGTTTAATTCCTAAACTTTGTGTGCCTTTGTGCAATCCTTTGTGCAACTTGGTGGTATGGCATTTTCAAATTATTATTCCCCTTTGTGTGCCTTTGTGCAATCCTTTGAGAAACTTTGTGTAATAGCTTTATCACATAGAGCCACGAAAATACACACAATTATGATTTATAAACCAAGTGAAACAAATCACCTACTTGTATGCAAGTCGGCATTAGCTATTTGCCAACTGACAGGCATTTGCCAATATGCCAAAAATAAACACATGAAAATAGTATGGTCATTCAGTATTTTTACACTAAATTTACAATCAAATCATAAAATATTTAAAAAATGAATCATATTATTAAAAGGAAAACAATAACAATTATTTGTTTTTTGTTTATAAGTGTAGTTTTAAATTCGGTTTTTGCTCAAGAAAAGACGGATGTTTATCTATTTGAAAATTTAACTGAAGTTAAAACCACTTCCGTAAAAAGCCAAGCCCAAACTGGAACCTGTTGGAGCTATGCTACTACTTCGTTTATTGAATCAGAAATGCTGCGATTAGGCAAAGAACAAATGGATATTTCAGAAGCATTTTTTATTTATCAGAATTACCTCTTAAAAGCAGAAAAATATATTCGTATGCACGGAAATTATTCGTTTAGCTGTGGTGGACAGGCTCATGATGTAATGAATGTGTTAAAATTATTTGGTGCATTGCCAGATGAATTATATAGTGGGCTTATGAATGGAGAAAAGTTACCCGATCATTCAGATATGGACGATATGTTAAAAGCCGCTGTAAATAGTATTGCTATAAAAGAAAACATTATTAAACCACAATGGAAAGAAGCTATTGACGGTATTTTAAAAGCTTATTTAGGGCAAATACCAAATAAGTTTGACTATAAGAATAATACTTATAGTCCCAAATCTTTTGCAACAGACATTATTGCAATTAATCCTGATGATTACATTGAATTAACTTCCTATTCGCATCATCCTTTTTATTCAAAATTTGTATTGGAAATACCCGACAATTGGTCGGGTGGCGAATATTACAACCTACCTATTGAAGACCTGATGAATGTTATAGAAAACGCTTTAAAGAAAGGTTATTCTGTAGCATGGGATGGAGATGTAAGCGAAAAAGAGTTTAAACACAAAAAAAATGTTGCCATTTTGCCTATTCTCGAGTGGCAGGATAGAAGTAGCGAACAAAAAGAAACCATTTTCGATAAACCCGAAACCGAAAAAAAAGTTACGCAGCAAATGCGACAAGCCAGTTTTGATAATTATTCTACTACCGATGACCATTTGATGCACATAGTAGGAATAGCCAAAGACCAAAATGGAACAATTTATTATTATGTGAAGAATTCGTGGGGAGAAAAATCAAATACGTTGGGTGGATTTTTATATATGTCGGATTCTTATATACGCTTAAAAACAATTGCAATTATGGTGCATAAAGATGTAATTCCTGCAGATATTAAGAAAAAACTAAATTTATAATTATTGCAATCATTGATAATAGGCGATCTAAAGATAATACATTAAAAGAGATACAATTTATTATAAACGTTTTAAAAAAAACGCTTAAAAAAAGTAAATATTTGATTATATTTGAAAGGTAAATTTCGATTAAACACATACAATAAGAAAGGACTCTATTATGGCAATCAATCAAGACGATATTATTTATTTTGTATTAACAGATAGATTTTTCGGAAAAACCAATCCAGATTTAAAAGACATTGATAAAACCAAACCACGCGCTTTTCATGGTGGAAATTTCGAGGGCTTAATCAAGAAAATACCTTACCTAAAAAAGCTTGGAATTACGGCTGTGTGGATTACTCCAGTTTATCTTCAAACACCAAACATATCTCCCGATGAAGCGGGCTACCATGGCTATTGGACGTTAGATTTCAATGCCGTTGACCCACATCTATACATTGATAATGGGAAGTATGAAAAAGGAAGCAAGCTCTATTTGAAAGATTTAGTTGATGAATTACACCGAAATGATTTAAAAATAGTATTAGACATGGTCGTAAATCACACAGGCTATGGTCATCCTGCTATTACTGGAGAATATAACCCTACTCCTATTAAAAAAGAGTGGTTCAATTCGCAAATGGATTTTGGGAGCGATACTATTAAAGGACAATTGTCTGGATTACCTGATTTTAATTTAGGTATGATTGATGTTTCCGATTATCATATTACTACTATTTTATCTTGGATTGAAGAAACAGGCATTGATGCTATAAGAATGGATACTGCTCGACACGTTGAAAAAGTATTCTGGACTTATTTTAAAAATCAGGTTAAAGGAGACCATCCTGAAGTAACCCTTATTGGAGAAGTGCTCGAATTTGATATTGATTCCATTTCGCAATACCAAGAACATTTTGCGTTTGATAGTTTATTTGATTTTCCTATGCAAATGGCAATGAAGAATGTTTTTATATACGATAATCCACTAACCACGTTTGTTACACCCTATAATTCTGGTTCAGGAATTCTTGAAAGAGATACCCATTACACAAACCACAACAAATTGGTTACCTTACACGATAATCATGATTTAGAAGCTCGATTTATGAGTCTTGCCTTGAAACATGTGGGTGGCGATGAAAATCGCGAAAGAGCAGTTTGGGTTGTTAAGCTTGCATTGTCATTTATGTTTACTATTAGAGGAATCCCTCAAATTTTTTATGGTACTGAGTATGGGATGGAAGGATGGGGAGACCCAGACAATCGCAGAGACTTTAATTGGGAGTTGTTTGATGATAAATACGACGTAAAACCTCAATTCAAATTTGAGAAAGAAATGTTTGAGCATACCCAAAAGCTCATAAAAATAAGAAAATCGAATGATGCTTTAACTTGTGGAAACTTTGTTTGTTTATATGTTGATAGTTTTGTTTTAGTCTTTCTAAGGTATATTGAAGAAAATGTTGTAATTACCATCATTCATAACGGCTGGTTACCTATGTCTGACCCATTAAGAATTTCTATTATCACTAATGATCAAGTGCCCAACCGCATTAAAGAAATCCTTGATTATTCTGTATTGACTTGCCAGCTTACAGGCGAAAAAGTATCTGTTAATAACGGCGTTTTCAAAATTAAAATGGAACGTAAAAGTGCTATGATACTCAAATAGGGTCTGGGGAATAGATATAAAGTCATTTAAAATGTTTTGAAATTCATCGGGGTTTTGAAATATATTTCTAATTAGGGTCTGCTGAATTAATATAATACTTTTGATAACAAAGGAAGAAATGATACTTTCACAGCAAATCAGTGCAAAGGAAAGCAACTAATTTTAGAAAAAACCATGCACTTAAAAGGTTTTAATAACAAATCTAAAGGTCGACTAAATTAGCAAATTTTCAAATTCTCTTTCTTTTAGCGACCCGTGTGTAAGCCCGAACGACAAGCGAGCGGGCTCTTGCGTGAATGCCAATTTTTTAGAATTTGTACAAATGTAGTCCTGCCATAATATGACAGGCTAATTCAT
>Ga0210051_1002392_pt1 | contig 18918 bp, 18 predicted proteins | sample CryGey092014_all_FD_185464 | JGI IMG/M metagenome (GOLD analysis project Ga0210051, IMG submission 185464) | Groundwater microbial communities from aquifer - Crystal Geyser CG23_combo_of_CG06-09_8/20/14_all (SPAdes) (version 2) | ecosystem: Environmental > Aquatic > Deep subsurface > Groundwater... | reverse complement strand
TAAAATGGGTGAGTTTGGGCTTAAATGCATAGGCGTGCCAAAAACAATTGATAATGACTTGCCTGGAACAGATTACACCTTTGGCTTTAACACTGCAGTCGCCATAGCCACAGAAGCCCTTGACAGACTCCACACAACAGCGGAAGCACATCACAGAGTTATGATCCTTGAGGTTATGGGGAGATACACGGGCTGGATAGCACTAGAAGCTGGATTAGCTGGCGGTGCAGACATCATACTAATCCCTGAAAAGCCCTTCGACATAAATGAAATATGCGATTACATTAGACGTAGACAAGAAAGGGGGAGAAACTTCAGCATAATTGTTGTGGCTGAAGGAGCCAAACCAAAGGGTGGAAAAGAAATCGTGTACAGCGAAAGCATAGACGAGTTTGGACACATACGCCTCGGAGGCGTCGGCTATTACCTTGGAAAAGAGATTGAAAAATGCCTTAGCATCGAGACCCGGGTTGTGGTTTTGGGGCATCTTCAACGGGGTGGTTCCCCAACAGCCTTCGACAGAATATTAGCCACGAGATTTGGAATAGCAGCAATAGACCTTGTTCACGAAGGAAAGTTTGGATATATGGTTGCCATCAAAGGAAACAAGATAGTTTCTGTTCCATTGAAAGATGTTGCCGGTAAAAGGAAGACGGTGGATTTAGAGCTTTACGACATAGCAAGCGTATTTTTCGGTTAACTTTCACCTATAGCCTAGAGATTTCAAAAAGTCGATTAATTTTGTAGGTAAAGTGAGGGGATGATTATGTTGCTAGTACTCTTGCGAGCTTTAGTAGGTTCAGGTCTAAAGTCTTTTTCGTTGTGCACGATTTCTTAAGCTCTATGCTTGTTATTCTGCCATCTTTCAGCCCCACTATTCTACTTCCTTGTCCTTCCGACAATAGTTCAACCGCTTTGTCCGCGAACAAGCTAGCTAAAAGCCGACTTCTCGCCGTTGGGTTGCCACCTCTTTGGGCATAGCCTAAGATGCTAAGTCTAACCTCTGCCCCAGTGTTTTTTTCGATTTCTCTTGCAAGTTTGCGGGTGTCTCCTATTCCTTCTGCCGCCACGATTATGCCTGACCTTTTTCCTTTGGCGCTGTTTTCTTTTATAGTTCTGAAGATTTCTTCTCTTTCACGTTTTTCTTCCGGGACTAGGATTATTTCGGCTCCTACCGTTAGGCCTATGGTCGACGCGAGGAAACCTCTTGTTCGACCCATAACTTCGACTATGAAAATTCTTTCATGCGAAATTGCTGTGTCTCGAATTTTGTCGATTTCTTCGACTGCTGTGTTTACAGCTGTGTCGAAGCCGATGGTTTCATCCGTTCCAAAAACGTCATTATCAATTGTTGCTGGCACCCCTACTATTAAGCTGTCGGTTTCTCTGCTTAATTCCAAAGCTCCTCTGAAAGAGCCATCACCGCCAATAACAATTAGACCGTCGACATTGTTTAAAGCAAGAGTTTCAGCTGCTTTTTTAATTCCTTCTTTCTTTTTAAACTCTGGGCATCTCGATGTACGAAGAATAGTGCCACCCAATTGTATTATCCCACCCACGGAGCGGGGAGTCAATCGCCTAAAAGTATTTGTTAGTAAACCTTCCCAGCCCTTTTCGAAACCAAAAACTTGAAAATTCTTTGAATAGGCAATGCGGACAACAGCTCGAATGGCAGCGTTCATGCCAGGCGCATCACCGCCACTTGTAACCACACCTATATTTCTCAATTAGAAACCTCTCTTTAACCGCTTAGCTTGTTGCTGGTTAAGGTTAATAGAAATTGCTGTTGGTTGGGAGTGAAGTTTTATGGTTTTGAAGGGTTATGGAGGGGTTTGTGTTGTTTGTGTGTGCGTGCGTGCAACGGTTGTAGGCCCCTCTATTTGGATCCAAATATGGTTGGTTGGATAAAACTTTACCCCGCGCACACGAACAATTATTAAGCACCATGGACAATACAACATTCTACAAGATAATCATCGGAATAGTGAAATAAGAAAACAAAGAAGATTGAAAAATGACTTATAAGCGAAGTAATCGAAAAACTCGAAAGATTCATCGTAGGCACTCTAAAAAAAGGTGAATAGATTTGAGACAAAACAAAAGAGTGGTTAGAGAGCGAAGATAGAAGCTAGAGCTTGTTATTTCTTGATAAACTCCTTGTATTTGCCGAAATCTTGTTTCCAATAGCGCGCGCGCTCGTGAGCTCGAAGAGCTCTCTAAGAATGGATGGTGCACAACTACTGAGACTACTTCTTTAGGCGTTTTTCCTTGTGCTTTTTTCTTTTCTCTTCTCTTTCCTTTTTAGTCATTGGTTTCTTCTTTGCACTTCCCATACTCAACAGAATCACCACAATCAAATAGTCAGAATAGGGAATTAAATTTTTGTGCACGCAGAGAACTAGAGGGTTTCAAAGAACTAGAGGTTTAGGAAGCGCGCGCTAGATGTCGACTGTTCCGTCATGGCGCGCACATCTCTTTTGGGTTTGAGAGTAAAGTTTTATAGTTTTGAAAAGCTTCTGAATCTTTTGGCGGTGGGTCTTAGGCGGGGGGATAGGGGTCCCCTGTACCGTAAACCCTCTATATGACGGGCTGACAGCTGAGGATGAGGCGTCTAAGGCCGCTGAGACCTCCACTTCCGAAGCCATGACTATCCGTCCCTTGGGGCTGGCGGTCGCTGGGCAGCTTCCGTAGGGAAGCCGTCTTCAATGTTTACCAGGCGAATCCGGCTAGGCCCGGGAGGGAGCAACCTAAGTCTGGACGTTCAGCGCTCAGGGGGGTGCGGGTACGAGTGTAGGGCTTGAGGGTTCTGGCGGAGTCTGGGCGTCGAACCTCAGTGGTCCACCGCCTTTCTCAGTCAAAACTTCAAACCTAAAGTTGAATCTATATATAAGGGAGGGGGTAGAGGCTCACAGAGCAAGAGAAAACCAAGTAACCACGGCAAGGACGGAAAGATTTTGGAAAACGCTAAATGTTGTATGCGTTAATTCTAGTGCTGTTGGAAGTTTAACCATGACCTTTAACGAACTTCGTAAGGATTATTTACTAGACCGCTGGGTTGTCATAGCCACGGAACGCGGACGCCGACCCACAGACTTTGCCAAACAGCAAAGAGAAAAAGCCAAAATTAGTATTTGTCCCATGTGCCCAGGCAACGAACACATGACACCACCAGCAGTCTTAGTCTATCTCAAATCAGACAAAGGCATTAGAAGAACCAAAGATAAAAACGGCTTTAGACATAAAAACTGGTTAATTCGTTGCATGCCAAACCTTTATCCAGCCTTTGCCCCACCAAAAGAGAAGATTAGCCGAAAGAAAATCATGAAATGCAGCGATTTAGTTGCGGCTGTTGGGCACCACGAGGTTCTGGTTGAATCGCCAAATCATGATGAACACCCTGCAAATGCGAGAATTTCGCAACTAGCGCATGTTATTAATGCCTACGTTGATAGACTTCGCGAACTTTCAGCAAAACCATACGTGCGGTACGTCTCCATTTTCCGCAACCACGGCATAGAAGCTGGAGCCTCACTTTCTCACGCTCACAGCCAGATAATTGCAACACCCTTCATCCCAAAGATTGTTGAAGATGAGCTTAAAGCAAGCAGAAAATTCTGGAAACAAAACGAGAAGTGTGTTTTCTGCGACATTCTGGAAAAAGAGCGTAAAGGACCACGACTTATTCTTGAAAACTCAAAGTTTGTAGTTTTCGCTCCGTATGCAAGTGTCCACCCCTTAGAATTCTGGATCCTTCCCAAGGAGCATAAAGCTACATTGCTTGACATGTCACAAAACGAAGTGAAAACCTTTGCAGAAACACTGAAAACATGCCTTAATGGATTAAACCGATTGGCAAACGATCCGCCTTACAACTTTGGTTTTCACCTAACCATAAACAAAGATGCCAGCGAATACTATCATTGGCATTTGGAAGTTTATCCCAAACTTGCGATTTGGGCTGGATTCGAAAAAAGCACAGGCATGTACATAAATACAGTAACTCCAGAAGTTGCGGCAGAAAATCTCAGAAAAACAATTTCATCTTAAGCCTTGTAAAACTTCCCTTTCATGTTTTGGTCTAGCTTGCATAACGTCTTCTACATAGGCTCTGAAGAGTTCCGCTATGCTCCACGCTTGGGCTATGCATCCTCTAGGCGTATGCGGCGGTTCTCCGTCGAAAATTTCGCTTATGGTTCCAAGCCCAGCCTTAAAAATTTGCTCAGCAAACGAAGGTGAAAGAAAATTCTTTAGAGCATATTCACGCCTATATTCCGCATAACCTTTGGTTTTTAGAAACGCTGTTGTGAAGGCGCCTAGCAGCCAAGGCCACACTGTGCCATTATGGTAGGCTTTGTCTCTGTTTCTCCTATCTCCAGCATAAACTCCAATGTATCGTGGGTCATTTCTTGCAAGTGTTCTTAAACCGTAAGGCGTTAAAAGCTCACGATGCACAGTATCGACGATCTTTTCATTTTTAACATTGTCCAACATGGGGAAGTCTAAAGCAACCACAATAATTTGATTAGGCCTCAGAGAGTCATCCTTGCCATGTTCGCTTACAACATCGAATAAACAGTTCTTTTCCGGGTTCCAGAATTCCTCAATAAAGCTTTTCATTGCTTTTTCAGCCAACTGAAAGTATTTTTCAGCTTCACTTTTTTCCTTGAACTTGTTTGCCAAAAGTTCCATAGTTTTTAATGCGTTATACCATAATGCTTGAACTTCAACGGCCTTCCCAGCTCTTGGAGTTATTGGTTGACCGTCTACGATTGCATCCATCCATGTTAATTGTAAACCGTGAGAAAGCAAGCCGTCGCCGTCCATGTGTATGTTGAACGCTGTTCCTTTCACGTGGTTTTCAATTATTGTTTTTAGGGTTTCCCAAAGTTGCTCTTGAACGAATTTGAAATCATCTGTATATTTCAAGTATTGCAGCACCGCATTCACAAACCACAAAGTTGCGTCAACAGCGTTATAGGCTGGCTGCCCCAATTGGTCTGGAATAAAGTTGGGAATTAAACCTTGCTTACAATGTTTTTTGAAGGTTAAGAAAACTTTCCTTGCATCTTCAAATCTTCCAGTTACAAGCATCAATCCGGGTAGAGAAATGAATGTGTCCCTTCCCCAAGCCTCAAACCAATGATAACCAGCAATAACAGACTTTTGCACATCATCTGTTCCTTTAACTATAAACATGTCTGTAGCCAAAATAATCCAGTTTAACCAATCACTTATAGGAATGGTTTCATGATCTCCATAAAATTTCGCCAATAAATTTTCTCGACTCTTCATTTCTCGCTCGTGTAAGGCTTCTATGTCATACATGGTAACAGGCATTTCAGCCAGAATTTTTAGTGCACCTGTCTCGTTTTTATCTGCAACCGCTATTATTGCAAAATTTTCATTTTTGTTCGCTTCTACATTCACCTCAAAGTATCCAAGCTGATAACAGTCATCTAGGCAATTTTCTCCACGCATGGCCTCCTCGCGATAGTATATTCTCTCAATCCACCTCCCAGCATCATAATAACGCCCGTCTGTCGTTTTCATTATTAGCAAAGATTGAGGAATGCCTAGGAAGCTTACGTTCACTTCGTTGTCTGCCCGCTTTTGGACAAGCTGCCACGGATTTTTAGATCTATCCGTAACTGAGTGAATATGTCTACAGTTTATTAGTGGAAAAACTCGAATTTTAACATCAAAAATATTTTCATTTAAAATTTTATAAATAATTACAGCGGCATTTTTCTCATGCGGCATGAAAATGGTTTTTTGAACTTTAACATTTTGCACTGCATAAACGTATTTTGGGAAGGGTGAAATTGAAAATTCTTTTAGGAATGCATGTCCTTTCGGGAAGACCCCGTTTTGGAACTCGTTGGCGCCAAGCGGATAAATGTTTTTTCCTATGAGTATTTCTTCATCCAGTTTTGCTAAGCATATCCTGCGGTCTCCTGGTGGATGATAAGCAGCTACGAGCAATCCATGATATTTTCTTGTGTTTATGCCCAAAACCGTGGAGGAGGCATAACCGCCTAAACCGTTTGTTATGATCCACTCTTGTTTGATTGCATATTCAAAGTGAGAGAGTGACTCTCGGTTGAGGGTTATGGATGGCAAAAACATCTACGGCATCAGCTTTGCAACATTTTTTTCTCTTGAAGCACCAAAAAAGTTTGCCACGGGATTACATTTAATTCTAAAAAGTAAGGCATGAGGCTTTGTTAGTCTAGATTCTGTTAGGGTCTCTGCATAGCCCATGCCCTTAGTAAAAACGATATCAACAGAATTGTAAACATCAAGGAATTCTGCTGAAACCTCTTTCAAAGGCAACCCAACGGCGTCTGTTCCCGTAGTTATTATTTTGTCCGCAATCTTGCTCATTCCGGAAACTTCCGCATCTTCTAAGGTGGCGTCGTTAATTACTGGCCCGCCTTTAACACTCACAATTACATTTAAACCCATATTTCTTAATTGTTCCACAAGCAACGTGTCAAAGACAATTTCCCCAGCATTGTCCGCCAGATAAAGAATGGTGTACGCCTTTTTTGCTAATTCATAAATCTTGTTGGTATCATTTATGACTAAATCTTTTCCAGCCTCTCGGAGGTTTTTTCTTAAACTATTAAATGTGAAATTGTGGCCTATTATGTCAAATTCTATTGTGTTGCCAACTATGGCGCATAAGCATGCTTTTTTAAACCTATCTTGCTGAGAATAGCCTTCTTCAACTAGTTTCCTTGCGTAAGGCAAAAGTTTCAAGGCTTTTTCGTTGCTTATCCTTTTACTCCTTTTATAAGGGTCATCGTTGCCCGTTATTCTCTTTATTAGGCGGTCTCTTTTTGTGCCCAAGTCTGCAGGAACCGCTGATGGTCTAAACTCTTTATTTAATAATCGTAAAAGTTCAGCTATTGCCCTCAATCGTAATGCAGGATTTGTCGTAGCTTCCATGGCTTCGGCTGCAGCTCTGCTAATTATGCATGCGGCGCATTCTGCTTCAACTTTCAATGTTTTCGACTCGCCTACTGTTTTGTTGCTTTTGCAAATTCACGTAAAACCCTATATTGGTCTTTCGCCTTAACAATGCCACTTGCAACCAATACCCCCTGAGTGCCAAGCCTTAACGCTACTGCAACATCGTCTCCATGGCTTATTCCAGCTCCACATAATATCGTGACTGTAGGGTTAACTTTCCTAACAAGCTTAATGGTGTCCGTAACTACTTCTGGCTTCGCCTTTGAAACGGGAATCCCTGTGCCTATAAGCTCTGGCGGCTCAATAGCTATGATGTCTGGCTTGAGCGTCGCCACCGCTACACTTATGTTCGGGTTATTGGCGCAAACAACAGAGATTAAACCATTTTCGCGTGCTAAGCCGATTACTTCACTAATATCTGAAAGCTTAAGCTGTCTTTCAGAATGATTAATCAGCGTTCCCACAGCCCCTGCTTCCTTCATGGATTCAGCAAGCACATGCCCCGTATAGCTGCCCGGTTTAATTGGGTCTATATGTTGAGCGAAAACTGGAATGCCCACGGCTTTAGCAACTACCGCTATATCTGCAAATTGAGGGGCTACCCCTATGAAAACGCATGTTTCATTGCTTGCCTTTTCGGCTTTTTTGGCAAGTTCAACCGCTTTCCTGCCTGTTGCTTCAGAATACGTTTTGAAGTTGACAATTATCATCGGTGTTTGAAACTTTTGAGGCAAGAGTCTCGTCACCCATTTTAGCGTTAATTCTAATTGTTAATATTGTTTTGGAATAAAAAAGCAGATACTTATTGTAGTAACTGTTATCAACGCGTTAGCGTCTTTTTCCTTGAAGGAAAACTGCCGCTGCAAGGGCTGTAGTCCATAAACCGTTTTTGTCGCCGGTTGCTGATTGTGTTATGTTAGCGGTTTTGATTATTAACCCACTTGTCTTGAAAAATTGTTTTCTTTCGTCCCAAGCGGTTTCCGAGTCAAACTGGATTCCCATCGTTGTGGCAAGCATTGTCGCGGCCAAATCTTCCGCGTAGTCTCCTGCTTTGTCGTCTGGCTGTCCGTAGGAATGGTGTTCAGAAAGGTAGCCATAGTTATTCTTGCCTGATGGAATGGCTACTCCTATTGATGCAGCGATTAGCCTATGCGGTTCGTTTGTTGAATTTCTAGCCAGAACAATGAATGTTATTTCGCCCGGCTTCACCATTTTTAAGCCCCGTTCTCTCGAAATGAGCTTACAGCCCGGTGGCACTATGCTTGAGACATTCACTATGTTGCAATGTTGAATGCCTGCGTCTCTTAAGGCTAACTCGAAAGATTGCAACTGTTCCTTGTATTTGCCAACGCCTTTAGTTAAGAAGAAATATTTTGGAATCATTTTGCCATTTCGCAATAGAATTAATAAAATGCACTTATTAGTCTTTTGTTTCTTTGGTCCTGCAAACTTACTGGTTGGCAAACGACAATTCTGGCGTGCGCTATCTTCTTTCAATCAGTTCTATCAAAGTCCCATCTGGGTCTTCGATAAAGGCTATCAGCGGTCCAGCCGGACCAAGCCTAAAAGGCTCGTCTGTGATTGTTACCTTCTCCTTTCGCATTATAGAAATTGTCTGCTCCATGTTTTCTACTTCAAACGCTATGTGATCGAACAGCCGCTCTTCATAATCAGCCTGAATAAACTTCTTCTGTTTTCGGTAGAAAGTCAACTCAAGCTTTGCACCTTTTCCCTCCGGATCTTGAAGGAACGCAATCTCAGCGTTGTTCTGCGGTATCTCGCGGCGACTCATGAGTTTGAGACCCATCAACCTTGTGTAGAAATCAATCGATTTATCAATATTGCTCGTTCGAATACTTGTATGAATAAATGCCACATTCTTCACCTATTCTTATTTGTTCATATATTCGTATAGGGGAACAGGGGTTCTCAGAGGGGTTCATTTATAATCTTTAACAGGTTTTGAACAGCCTTCTTTTCCTCACTGTCCAATGGCAATGCTGGCTTACGAGGGTAGCCACCGGGTAATCCTTGCAATCTCAGCGCTTCTTTGATGGCTGAGAGCTGATTATACCTCTTTACAAGTACCTCGTTAGCAAACGATATGCGCTTTTGCAGAGTTTTTGCCTCCTCGTATTTGCCATTTTTGAAAGTTTCATACAATTGGCTACAGAGTTTGGGAAACACGTTCGCAACGGCGATTATAGCGCCTTTGCCTTCGAGCAAAAATGTTGGTAGCGCTACATCTGCTGTGCCGGCTAACACTGAAATCTTGTCGCCAACCAATCTTATGATTTCTGTTATCGCGCCGATGTTTCCGCTGCTGTCTTTCAATCCAATTATCTTTTCATTTTCAGACACAAGTTGATGAATGAAGGCGGTTTCCAAGGAAAAGCCAGTAAACTTTGGAACGTTGTAAACAACTATTGGAAGATCAACGGCTTCCGAAATAGTTCTGTAATGCTCCTGCATTTCTCTGTTTGTGGGTTTGAAATAGAAGGGCGTGACTATGAGCGCAGCATCCGCACCCAAGTCTTTCGCGTCCTTGGTGAACGTGATTGTTTCTTTAGTGCTCATGCTTCCTGTTCCTGCAACTACTGGAATTTTTCCATTAACTTCATCCACAACAGTCTCGATAACCTTTATTCGTTCTTGTCGAGAAAGGTATGGGGCTTCACCGTTGCTTCCACAAGGCACCAACCCGGAGACTACGCTTTCCAGCCAGAATCTCGCGCAAGCTCTAAGCGCTTTGAGGTCGAGTTCGCCTTCACGTGTAAAAGGTGTTACGTGAGGCACAAATATCCCGTTTAAAACTAGCCTCGGCATGTCTTTACACTCAAGATTTTAAGGTGCAAGCATTGGTATATAAGCATGCAATTTCGAACGTTCCTTTGTTTAAGATTAGTTGCGTGAGGGAAAAGAATAACAAAGCTTCGCGCATAATTTAGTTGGGGTTAGTTAAGTGCCACAGTACCTAAGCGTATTCAAGGACGAAACAAAACTTGACATTACCTACATTCCCGGCAGGCTTCCCCACAGAGATAGGGAACTGCGTTTGCTAATGGAGTTTTTCAGTTTTATATTGCAGTTTCCAGCGAAAATGGCTCAAAGGGTTATCATATTCGGCGATGTTGGCACAGGTAAAACCGTGCTTTCGCAACGTTTCGGAGTTGACATCACCCACGAAGCTAATAAGCTTGGGATAAATCTCCGCTACGTTCATGTTAATTGCCGCGAATACCGTGGAAGCCTCTTCCTCATACTATATCACATAGTTTCTGTGTTCCATCCAACCTTTCCGAGGCGTGGTTACTCCGCTGAGGAGCTTTTACGCATTCTCTTACAAATTTTAGACGAGGAAAACGCGTATGTAATCTTGGCTCTAGACGAGTTTGAAAGCCTCGTTGAGAGGGAGAGCTCAGAAGCTGTTTATAAGCTTACGCGGTTACAGGAAATAAGACAGGACAAGCCTCAAAGACTTTCGCTCATATGCATTTTACGAAACCTAAAGGTAATTGAGCAGTTGGATGCCAGCACAAGAAGCACCTTACAATCTAACATCATAAGTCTTGTGAAATATTCAAAACAGCAGCTCATAGACATTCTTAACGACCGTGTTTCACTTGCCTTTAAGCCCTTAACTGTGCCGGAAGACACTATAAGCCTAACCGCTGAAATTGCCTTTTCTGAAGGTGGAAACGCCCGTTTCGGCATTGAGTTGCTATGGCGGGCTGGAAAATATGCGGACGCTGAGGATTTAGATGCTGTTACACCGGAATGTGTTCGAAAAGCTGTTTCAAGCATAATTCCAACGATGCGGAAAAGCGATTTAGCTTCCCTAAGTTTTCATGAAAAACTCTTCTTGCTTGGAATAGCCAGAATTTTCAAGGAAGGTCAAAAGGCTTACATTTCTCTCACAGATGCTGAACAAGCCTATGCTGTTGTATGTGAAGAATTTAATATGAAACCACACAGCCACACGCAACTGTGGAAATACTTGCAGACCCTTTCAGGTGTCGGTATTGTAGAAACTGAGGTTTCAGCGGCTGGCAATCGTGGAAGGTCAACGCTTATTTATTTGTCCAGAATTCCAATTCACGAATTGGAGAAGGAATTAAGTGTCCTTTTAGAAAAGGAAGAGGTGTGAAAATGTTATGGATGTGGAGGATGTTTTCTCTTCAAAGCTAAGAATAAAAATTCTAAAAATCTTAATGCAGGTGGGCGAACTTAACGTTTCTGAAATTGCCCGCAGGCTTGGTGTTAACTACAATACAACAAGTAAGCACTTGAAAGTTTTGGAAGATGAAGGCATCCTTCAGCACAAAGTGTTTGGGAGAATCCGCTTATACAGGCTTAATGAACATTCACCTAAGGCTAAGGGTGTGCAAAATCTCATGGAAGCTTGGGAACACGCAAATAAGCAATAGGCTGTAGTAGTTTCTTTATGCGTGGTGCGAAGTTTTGATTAAAGAGGAGTTTGATGAGAAAATAGGTGATTTTGAAGAGGTTTTGCAGAAGGTTGCAAGCGACATAGCCAGCGGTGTGCTCTTCGAAAAGTTTCCACCTTCAGAGTTGCTGAAAAAAACCGAAAATTATGTTAACCGCCTAAGTGATTTGGCAATAAGTAGCGAAGAGCTTATGCTTGTTCTTAAACCAGAAAAGGCTTACACAATCAAGTCTATGTGCAAAAACCTAACGCAAACTCTAGCAACTTTTAAGGAGATTCTCCTTCAGAACACGTCAGACCCTCTTGCAAATTCCCGTTTAGCCTTTGAACAATTAAGAAAAGCCCTGACAGACGGTTCAGATTTTCTTTTTTTGATGCGAGAGGTTAGGAATAATCCTTCCCCGCTTATAAACGCGATACTCACCTACAAAAAAACCTCTGAAACAAAAAGTTCAGTTATAAGCATACAAGCTAAAGAAGATATTCAACCTCTCATAAAGTATGTTTTAAGTCGCATAGACGATTTTAGAGCTGCACTAATTGGTTTAGAAAAGAAAGTGGATGAAATGAAACAGATCATGCGCGAACTTCAAGAAGAAAGCCTAAAAATCCTTTCCAGCAAGACTTCCGCACAATCCAAAACAATTGAAAACAAAACGGAAAAGAAGCAGCTTTCCCTGTCAAACTTCAAAATTGGAGAAAACGAGGAAAAACGGCATGGCAATGGTTGATATATCTGATAAACCAAAAGTCTTTCGTGAAGCAACTGCAACAGGAACTATTAAGCTGAAACCTGAAACTATACGTTTAATTAACAAGGGAAAAATTGCTAAAGGGGATCCATTATACACAGCGAAGATCGCTGGGATTTTAGCCGCTAAAAAAACAAGCACATTGATTCCGCTTTGTCATCCGCTGCCATTAACAAACGTGGAAGTCGAAATAAAAGTTTTAGACAAGTCTACTGTGCAAGTTACCTCCACTGTTAAGACGAAAGCTCAAACTGGGGTTGAAATGGAAGCCCTTGTTGCAACTGCGGTTAGTCTCTTAACAATTTGGGACATGGTTAAACAATATGAAAAAGATGCAGAGGGGCAATATCCATCCACGGTCATAGAAAACATTCGTGTTGTGAAAAAAATTAAAGAGGTCAATCCTAGTGAGCGAGAGCACGAAAAAGCATAAGGCTGAGGCTCCTAAAAGGCTGAAATTCGGCATTTTCGTATGTAGTACATCTCGCTATCAGAAAACGAAAAAAGGCGAACAAGTGGAAGATGTTTCCGGCGATTTGATTGAGTCCTTTCTGAAAAATGCTGGACACACGATAGCTTTCAGAAAGTTGATTCCAGATGATAAAACTTTGATTGAAGAAGGCATACGGCAAGCCTTAGCTTCTGCTGATTTAGATGTTGTTGTATTTTCTGGTGGCACTGGCGTAGCCTCCTCTGACATCACTATAGAAACTGTTTCACCTTTCTTAGAGAAAATTCTGCCAGGATTCGGCGAGATTTTTAGGCGTTTTAGCTTTGATATGATTGGTTCTGCAGCAGTTTTGTCTCGTGCCATTGCCGGGGTGGCAAAGGGTAAAGCCTTTTTCTGTATTCCAGGCTCTCCTGACGCTGTGAAGCTCTGTTTTGAAAAGCTTATATTGCCGGAAACCGCTCACATCGTTAAGCATGCACGGGAATAACGATGGTTCTGAGCGACAGTTATGGACGCCCATTACTTAACTTGCGTGTGGCAATAACACGATGTTGCAATTTGTATTGCCAATACTGCCATTTGGAAGGCGAAGAGAAACCTACAGAGAATTTTGTAGCTGAAATGACGGTTGACGAGATTGTCCGCATCGTCAGAATCGCTGTTGGATTAGGCATTTCCAAAGTGAAGCTGACAGGAGGAGAACCTCTTATGCGCAAGGACATCGTAGAAATCATCAAGGGCATCGCAGCTATATCAGGCTTGACAGACCTTTCCATGACAACCAACGGAACAATGCTTGCTTCCTTGGCCAAAGAATTGCATGCAAACGGCTTAAAACGTGTGAACATTAGCCTTCCAACGCTGAATGGTGAAGTTTACAATAAGTTAACTGGTGGAAGATTAGAAGATGTTTTGGAAGGTGTTGAGGCTGCCGTTGAAGTTGGACTTTATCCCGTCAAACTTAACATGCTTATCTTGAAAGGTGTAAACGATGATGCTGTTACGGAAATGATTACATTTGCCAGAGAAACTGGAACAATTTTGCAGCTGATTGAGCTTGAGCCAGTAAACATAAGTGAGACATATTACTCGGCACACTATAAATCGTTGGACGAATACGAAAAAATGTTGAGGCAAGAGGCAGTGAAAGTTGAAACTAGACAGTACATGCAAAGCCGCCGTATCTATCACTTGCCGAATGCCACAGTTGAAATTGTGCATCCAATAGAGAACACCGATTTTTGCATGCGTTGCACACGTTTACGCGTGACAAGCGACGGAAAACTCAAACCATGCTTAATGAGAAACGACAACCTAGTGGACCTTTTGACGCCGATGAGAAACGGTGCAAGCGACAAGGAATTGACAGAGCTGTTTAAGCTGGCGAACCAGAAAAGACAGCCATATAACAAAAATGTATAATTGTGCATTGCATTTCAGTAAGAGGAGAATGAAAGTAGCCAAAAGTTTATGAAATTTGTCAAGTGAAGGAGTAACTCGAAAATGAAGATTCTGACTTATAGAGACCTAGATTCTAAAGATGAGCTTCTGCCTCTGATGGATCACGCTTTTCGCTGGCCGTTTAATCCAAGGATGTTTGAATGGTTTGTCAAGAGTGACCCGACGAAGAAGGATGGCCCAGTTGGCTTTTGTGCTGTGGAAGATGGCATTGTGGTTGGTTTTGTGGGTGTGTTGGATTTGGCTACTCGAACTTTGGATGGAACTGCAGAGTATGTTGGTGGCATATATGGTGTTGCTACCATGCCAAGTCATGTGAGAAAGGGGATTTCCACGGCTTTGATGAATAGTGCGCATCAACACTTTAGGAACAAGAGCTATCACTTTTCCTTTCTGGGCACGAGTCACACTTTAATTGCGCATGCGTTTTACGAGAAATTAGGCTACGTGGATTTGCTTGAAATCCCAAGTGCATACAAGGTGTTTAAGAAAAAAAGAGCCAAGTCCGCTGTGGTGGAAAAGTCTTCGAAACTTGATTTTGACAAAATCCTGAGAATCTACAATGAATTCGTGAAAGGCAAGACTGGTTTTGTAGTGCGCAATGAAGCCGTTTTAAGGACGCTCAAGAAAGCTGAGGGATTAAGCAGCAAACAATGCATAATTGAGGGGGATGGCTATGTTCTTTTCAGAAAAGACCGGAATGCAATATGGATTAGGGAACTCTTGGCGTCAAACGCTCAAGAAATGGATAGATTAGTTGGGCTTGTTGAAGAGCAAGCAAAAGACATGATCTACGACAGAGCAGCTCTAGACAATGCACTACTTCAGATCTATAGGTCTCGTGGTTACATGATTCAGGAAAGAAGTCACTCAGTAATGATGATTAAACCTTTAATTGCTGATGCATCATTCAAGCAAACGTATGGCGACAAATTCTACTTAACTGGCTTAGACTTCTTCTAGCAACCTCTGGAACATGCTAAACAGAAATAACTGTATTCAGGATGTCCTGCTTCTCAAACACTTGATTTGTGCTTGACATTCATTTTCATATTGGCTATACTTGCAACAAACATTTTCGAACATGATAGGATCATCAATCAGCTAGGAGGCTTATCAGTAAAAATGGAGATTTCTCCCACACACCCCCTCTTTTTTCTGCTTGTGATTTACAACTGCGCTTTTAGTTTGGGTTAGGTTTATTATTGAAATAGGCAAAATCGTGCTTGTGGGAAACTTGTTTTATAGTTTCTTTGCGCTTCAATCTTTAAACTGTAGTATAGCATAGGTTATTGTTCAGCATAAGGTCAGGTTGATGGTTGTATGGACATAGAAAGAGAGATTGTCTCATATCTTGTTAAATATGGAAATACCAAAGAAAGCGACATAGTCAATTATGGCGCGAGGAAGTTTAATCGCTCTTCAAAGGATATGAAAAAGGTTGTAGATCGAATAGTGGTTAAGGGCCGAATTCACCGTATTGTCCATAACAAGCTTAAGCCGCCTGAAGTCTACCTTAGCTTGAAGGAGTCTTTATATCCTGATGTTCTGAAAGCTCTAATTGAAGTTGATACGTCAGAAGTTGCTGAGAAAGACGCGCAGAAGATTCTTGAAGAAGCTGCAGCGATTGCGGAAAAGAGAATCAGAGAGATGGAATCAAGAGAGCCTTAGCTGCTCGAAATTGGCTTTGAACATGTCTGCGAAAAAGATTGTCTACTGTTCTTCAGAAAGCGAAAGCAAAAGATAAAGATGAAAAATAAAAGGTAAAGTTTACAACATTTCAAATTGGAGACGCGCGCGCTATCAATATAAGAGTTCATTCAACTCCTCGTGGATGCTTGTTCATCCAGTCCATAGCAAATGCTTCTGCCTTTGATCTGGTCGGAAATTCAGGTGATATCTTTCTTCCTTCATCATCTTTTTTTACCATGGGAAACAGCATTACTGAGTAGTTCCCTCCGAACTCTTCCTTTGTAACAACGAGATTTTGTCCTGTTGTCGCGTTCATATATCCTCGCTGATTGTCTATTCTTCTCCAGCCTTCAACTATTTTCACAAATCATTCCTCACATGCTATTTCCAACGTGCTATGCAGATCTTTTATCGTACAATCCCCCTTTTCCGTTCCAAGCCTCTCAACGTTACGTTAGGGAAGTTTCAGAAATGCTAGAATCAAGTAACAGGAGCATCCTCTTATATAGTTCCAGAAACTCTGACCAGCTGCTGTTCTCTGATACGTTACTTTTCCCGCTATCGCATCGGTGCGAATAGCGCGCGCTAAACATATAACCAGTCAAGATAACTTTCTGATTGGGGGAAGAAGTGAATGCAGGAAAGGGCTAAGCGAAAGTGTAAAGGTTGTGGAAAACTGTTCATGCCAGACAATGATTTTCAAGGCTTCTGCTCAGAAAGATGCTACCGAGTTTTCAAAGGAGAAATAAAACCAAGTGCTTAGTATAATCTAGCCTTTCGCGCCCATTTAGAGGAAGAGCTCAACACGTTAGCGTTTTGCTTTATAACTAGATCAGGTCTTATAAAGCACTAGATTCTGGTGAGCTCTGTGATCATTTCTTGTCTAAACTGCTGCTTCAGAGCTTTTGCTAGCTCATCAATCTGGTGTTGCTCTATAATTCTATGCTCAGGCTTGGAATTCTGATTTCGAAATTTTTGGCCTTTTGAGAACTTGGGCCAGTGAGCAAGGCGCTGTTTGTTGTTAAATGATAAACGAAAAGTATAACTTACCTGAGTCAATTAGTGGTAATGATACATGGAGGAATAAGGGTTTGTCTGCGCAAACAGGTGGTGTACCTGTTCTAATTCTGAGGGAAGGATCTGGAAGATCTAGGGGAAGGGATGCTCAACGCAATAACATTATGGCGGCAAGAACAATAGCAGAAGCGGTCAAAAGTTCATTAGGCCCCAAAGGTATGGATAAGATGTTGGTGGATAGTTCTGGCGATGTAACCATAACCAGTGATGGAAGAACAATCCTTGACAAGATGGATATTGATCATCCAGCTGCTAAGATGATGGTGGAAGTAGCCAAGGCTCAAGACGCGGAAGTGGGAGATGGAACCACCACGGTGGTCATAGTGGCAGGCGAACTCTTGAGAAAGGCTGAAGACTTGATAAACAAGGGCGTTCATCCAACAGTAATCGTTGAAGGATACAGTAAAGCAGCTGAAAAAGCTCTTGAAACCCTTGAAAAGATTGCGATTCCAATTAAGCCTACAGGAAAGGAGTTCTTGAAGAAGGTTGCAGCTACATCTATGGCCAGTAAGCTGGTGTCTGAGAACAAGGAACAGCTTGCCGAAATAGCTGTTGAAGCCGTTTTACATGTGACCCAAAAAGTTGGAGACGAGTACAAGGTAGACTTAGACGATATAATGGTGGAGAAGAAGCCCGGCGAATCTGCGGCTGAAACCAAGCTCATTGAAGGATTGGTTCTCGATAAAGAAGTTGTGCATTCAGGCATGCCTAAACGGGTCGAAAAGGCAAAGATAGCATTGTTAGAAAGCGCACTTGAAATTGAAAAAACAGAGTTCGATGCTAAAATCAACATTGAACGCCCAGAACAGATGGAATCTTTCATGCGTGAAGAGGAGAATATGCTCAAAGAAATGGTTGAAAAGATAGTTGCCTCAGGCGCCAACGTCGTTGTCTGCCAGAAAGGCATAGACGACATGGTCCAGCATTTCTTGGCCAGGAAAGGAATCCTAGCCGTGCAACGGGCTAAGAAGTCAGATATGGAGAAACTCGGAAAGGCAACAGGTGGAAAAGTCGTCACTAACCTGGAAGGACTCACGGAAAGCGATTTGGGTTATGCTGAACTCGTGGAGGAGCGGAAAATAGGAGACGACAAAATGACTTTCATCGAAGGATGCAAGAATCCGCATTCAGTTGCTATTCTAATAAGAGGTGGAACTGAACGCTTCGTTGATGAAGCTGAACGCTCAGTTCACGATGCATTATGCGTAGTCCGAGATGTAGTTCAGGAACCCAAAATCCTCGCGGGAGGAGGATCTCCAGAGATGGAGATCGCTAGAGCACTAAGAGGCTATGCTGAAACTCTGCCAGGTAGAGAGCAACTTGCCGTCCAGAGCTTCGGCGAGGCCATGGAGATCGTGCCGTTAACCTTAGGTGAAAATGCCGGCCTTGACCCAATTGATATTCTGTCAGAGCTCAGGGCCAGCCATGAGAAGGGCGAAAAATGGGCAGGCGTCGATGTCTTCGCAGGAAAAATAAAAGACATGTGGAAACTAGGAGTCTACGAACCCCTCGCCGTTAAGAAACAGATAATCAAGTCTGCCACTGAAGCTGCCACAATGTTACTGAGGATCGATGATGTCATCGCTGCAGGAAAGATGAGAGCCCCGCCTATGCCTCCTGGCGGCGCAGGTGGGATGCCAGGCGGTGGCTACGGCGGCATGCCACCAGAGTATTAGGGCGCGGGGTTGTTATCCAATGTGCATTTTCCTCTCTAGCCCCAATAGGGCGAGCCTCTTTGTTCTCTCAGCACTATACCTTACGCTTCTTTTTAAAAAAGTCCGTTTTTGAGATCTTCGTCTCGCAGCCAATGAAAATGGTGGTTAGCGCGCGCTAAATGTTGTAAAACTCTCCGGGGTTTATTTGTAGCGGGCGAGGTGGGATTTACACCCGACCCAAAGTGGAGATGTCTCCCGCAATCTGCAATACGCCACCATTATTTTCCTGACAAAAAGAAAAATTAGATACACGACAAATCTATAAGGGGTCATCCCTATTGCAATCGAAAACCCCAAAAACATTCACTAGCAAATACTAATTCAACCTATTTATAGGGGGGTAGGCTACCC
>Ga0210051_1002390_pt1 | contig 18930 bp, 17 predicted proteins | sample CryGey092014_all_FD_185464 | JGI IMG/M metagenome (GOLD analysis project Ga0210051, IMG submission 185464) | Groundwater microbial communities from aquifer - Crystal Geyser CG23_combo_of_CG06-09_8/20/14_all (SPAdes) (version 2) | ecosystem: Environmental > Aquatic > Deep subsurface > Groundwater... | reverse complement strand
CAGAGCGTCATCGCCATCGCTATGAATTAAATAATGATTTTAGAGAAATTTTAGAAAAGAAAGGAATGGTGATGGCCGGTATTAATCCGGAAAAAAATTTAGTTGAAATAATTGAATTGAAAAATCATCCATTTTTTATTGGGACCCAATTCCATCCAGAATTTAAATCAAGACCCTTAAATCCCCATCCTTTGTTTCGAGAATTTATAAAAAGCAGCCTTCGGCTGCGAAATTAATAGAAATAGATAGAAATAAATTGCAATAAATTTCGCGAGCGAAGCGAGCAAATTTCAATGAGTTTCAACAAATTTCTATTTAATTATGTTGACAAAGATTAAAGAATTTCTTAAAAAATATCAAGCCGATATAATTTTAGTTATTGGGGTTATTTTGATTTCTTTACTTTCTTTTGCCATAGGTTTTATTGTCGCAAAACAGCAAGAAAAAGAGCCTTTAAAAATTGAGAAAATTTATGAAAATAGCCATTATTGGAGCGGGAATTTGCGGTCTTTATTTGGCATGGAAACTTTCAGAAAAGGGTCACGAGGTAACTGTTTTTGAAAAAAAAGAAAAAATTGGGAAAGAAGTTTGTTCTGGACTGGTTTCAGAAAGAATTTTAAAATTTATACCCGAAAGTAAAAAATTGATTCAAGGCGATGAACTTCGTTCATCTTCACGTTTCGCTAGCGCTCGCGTGAATGAAATAGATTATTGTCTAATTAATTTTCCTAAAAGAACATTAAAAATTCAGTTTTCAGGAAAATTTTTTGTAATGAATCATTTTGAATTAGATAATTTAGTAGCCAGTTTAGCTGAACAGGCCGGAGCAAAAATCCTTTTAAAATATAATGTAACGAGGAAAGAGTTCGTTACATTTCAAGGTGAATTTGATATGATAATTGGTTGTGACGGAGCAAATTCTATTGTCAGAAAGAATTTAGGATTACCAAATCCAATTTTTCGTTTAGGGATTCGGGGATTTATTCGTAAAAAAGATCATTCAGACCCCGAAGGAGAACCCTCGGTTCCCTACAGGGCAGGTTTTGTTGAAACTTGGCCAGTGAAAGAAGGTTTTATTTGGAAAATACCTCGGGGAAAAGAGACAGAATACGGAATAATTTCTGACCCAAAAGGAGCTAAGCTCCTTTTCGATGGCTTTTTAGAAAAAAATAATTTTTATTTAGAAAGAGTAAATTCGGGTGTAATTCCGCAAGGATTAATAGTTCCAAAAAATCAAAAAATTACTCTCTGTGGAGACGCCATGGGCCTAACCAAACCTTGGAGTGGGGGAGGGGTAATCTGGAGTTTAATCGCCGCCGATATTCTCTTAAAAAATTTCCCCGATTTCTTAAAATATCAAAAAGAAATAAAAAAATTTTTCTTATCAAAAATCATTTTTTCAAAAATGGCAAAAATTTCGGTTTATTTTTTTGGTTTTAATTTCCCCTGTATCTTACCAAAAGAAATCAGAATTGAAGGAGACTTCTTAATTTGAGCTGAAAAATTACATTACTTTTTAAAATTTTGTCAATAGCACAATTTCTACGGCCGTAGAAAATGTATTATACGAAAAAATATGATTCATTCTTCTTTAAAAATTCCAAATCATTTGGGTATCATTCTTGACGGAAATCGGAGGTGGGCAAAAGAAAGGGGATTGTCATCTTTCGAAGGTCATAAAAGAGGTTTGGAAGTAGTAAAAAATGTAATAAAGTGGTGCAAGGAAAAGGGAATAAAGATTTTGACTTTATTTGTTTTTTCAACTGAAAATTGGAAAAGAACGAAAACAGAGGTTAATTTCTTAATGAAATTGGCGAAATTTGCCATCAATAATAATTTAGAAGAACTTCATAATAGAGGAGTGAAAATTAGAGTAATTGGTCAGAGAGAAAAATTACCAATTTTTCTTAAGAAAGCAATTTTAAAAGCTGAGGAATTGACGAAAAATAATGAAGAAATGGTTTTAAATTTCGCTCTAAGTTACGGAGGAAGGGCAGAAATTATTGAAGCAATAAAAAATATAATTGAAAAGAAAATCGCCGTAGAAAAAATTAATGAAGATGTAGTTAAAGAGAATCTCTGGACATCTGATGTTGATTTAATCATTAGAACCGGCAAAGAGCAGCGCCTTTCCAATTTTTTATTATGGCAGGCAGCTTACTCTGAACTTTATTTTTCTCCCAAATACTGGCCTGACTTTACTAAAGAGGATTTAGACAAGGCTTTGACTGATTATAGCAATCGTCAAAGAAGACTTGGAAAATAATAGAAAGCAAAAAGTCTTTTGAAAATGAGAAAAATTCGTTCAATTTATAAATTGTATCTTAGGCTTTTAAAAAGATATGGCAGGCCGGAAGGTTTTTGGGAAAAGTGGTGTAAAAGAAAAAAAACTAAAAAAGACAAAGAAGAGATTGTTTTGGGGGCAATTTTAACCCAGAGAACAAATTGGAAAAACGTAGAGTTGGCCCTAAGAAATCTTAGAAAGGCAGGAATTTTATCAATTGAAAAGATTTATCAAGCTGGAAACCCCGAAGGAATGTCTTCGACATCCTACGGGGTAAAGAAAAATCTAAAATTAATAGAGAGTCTTATTAGACCTTCGGGTTTTTACAAACAAAAAGCCAAAAGACTTTTTCAGCTTTGTGAGTTTATTATTGAAGATTGTGGAACTTTAGAGAATTTTTTTAGCAAAGATTTAAGAAGTTGCCGAAAACAACTTCTCAAAATTTATGGTATTGGACCGGAAACGGCTGACTCGATTTTGCTTTATGCCGGAGATTTACCAATTTTTGTTATCGATGAATATACTCGGCGCTTTGTGAAAAAATACCATATCGAAAATAAATTTTCCTACGATTATCTCCAACAATTATTTCAGCAAAATCTTCCCAAAGAGATTAAGATTTATCAGGATTTCCATGCTCTAATTGTTTTAGATAGCAAACCCCACCACCCAATATAAAATTATGAATTTGGATTCTTTGAAATCGAAAATTCGTTCCATTCCCGATTGGCCCAGGAAAGGAATTATTTTCCGTGATATAACTCCGGTTTTGGAAGACAAAAAGCTTTTTCAATTTTTAATAAATAAACTGGCAGAATTTTGCAAAAATAAAAAAATTGATAAGATTGTCGGGGTCGATGCCCGGGGCTTTATTTTAGCTTCAGCCCTGGCTTATAAATTAAAGACCGGTCTATCCCTTGTCAGAAAAAAAGGGAAATTGCCTGGGAAGACGGTAGGAAAAAAATATACTTTGGAATATGCTTCTGAAACCTTAGAGATGCACCGAGGAGCAGTAAAGCCCGGTGAAAAGGTTTTACTTTGTGACGACCTTTTAGCCACTGGTGGAACAATGAGCGCCACTTGTGATATAGTGAAAAAACTTGGGGGCGAAATTGTAGGAATTGTATTTTTTATTGAGCTTAAGGATTTAAAAGGTAAGAAAAAATTGAAAGGGTATAATGTGAAATCACTAATCAGGGTCAAAGATTATTGAAAAGAAGACTTAAGGAATATTTCTACAAATTGAAGAAATAATTCGAAATTCTTCTATGGGGTATGGTGGAAATAAAAATTGGGATTATTGGGGGCTCGGGATTTTATGAATTTTTAAAAGGAAAAGAAATTTCTATTAAGACTCCCTATGGTAAACCATCTGATAAAATTTTGATTTCTGAATATCAGGGTAAAAAAATTGCTTTTTTACCCCGGCACGGGAAAAAGCATCAATATCCACCTCACAAGATAAATTACCGGGCAAATTTATTTGCTTTTAAAAAATTGGGGGTTGAAAGAATTATTGCTCCTTGTGCTGTAGGTTCTTTAAAGCCCGAAATTAAACCCGGGGATTTTGTTATCTGCGATCAATTTTTGGACCGAACAAAAGCAAGATTAGACACTTTTTATAATGGGCCAAACGTTAGCCATATCTCAATGGCAGAGCCTTATTGCCCGGAATTAAGAGAAATAGCTATTGAAAGTTGCCAGAAATTAAAAATTCCATTTCGCAAAAGAGGTCAGGTTATAGTTATTGAAGGACCTCGTTTTTCAACAAAGGCTGAATCAAGATTTTTCGCCCATTTTGCCGATATTATCAATATGACTCAATACCCAGAAGTGGTTTTGGCTCGAGAGCTTGAAATGTGTTATCTCAATATTTCATTGGTAACTGATTACGATGTGGGATTAAAAGGAAGAAAAGACATTAAACCGGTCACTGCCCAAGAGGTAATGAGAATTTCTAAAAAAAATAACCAAAAAGTTAAAGAGTTGATTTTAGAAATGATAAAGAATATGCCTGCTCAAAGAAAGTGTAAATGCCCTCATTACTTAAAAGAAGCATTTATTTAAATCGAAGATGAATTATTATTCCTTTAAATTTTTACCTGAGTGAAATTGTCTATGAATATCTCGCAGTCTCTTATTAGTAACGTGGGTGTAGATCTGGGTGCTGGTAATACTTCGATGACCTAAAAATTCTTGGATGATTCTTAAATCGACGCCCTGATTAAGTAAATCAGTGGCATAAGAGTGGCGAATGGTATGGGGGGTAGTAAAGGTGGGCACACCGGCTAAAATTGCATATTTTTTAACAATTCTCTCGATAGAACGGGCCGTTAAACGGGCCTCTACGCCCTTTCTAGCGCGATAATGAATAAATAGGGCTTTTTCTTTGTCTCGGCGGCTTTCTAAATACTTCTTAATCCAAGATAAAGCCCTTTCTGAAAAATAAACAGTTCGTGGATTTTCTCCTTTACCAATAATTGAGAGTTCAAAATCTTTTTTATCTTTTATATTGGCAAACTGTTCTTGATTAAGAGCAACAAGTTCCGCTATTCTTAAGCCGGTTGAAAAAAAGGTTTCCAAAATAGCCCTATCCCTTAAACCAATAGGATTTTTTATGTTAGGGGCCAATAAAAGCTTCTCTATTTGCTCTAAATTAAGGAATTTAACGGTTTTTCCTTTTTTAACGTCCCTGGGGAGCTTTATTTTCTCAGCCGGGAGCGAAACTATATCTTTCTCTGTAAAATAGTTCAGAAGTGCCCTCAGAGCGATTAAATAGAGGTTCTGAGTAATCTTTTTCAAAGGTTTACCTTTATAAGTGTGAAATCGGGATAAGTATAAACGATATTGCCAGATATCATCTTTAGTTAATTCGTGAGGTTTTAAATCTCCCTTATTTTTTATTTTCAACCAAGAAACAAATCTCGCAAGATAGAGCTTATAATCTCTTTGAGTGGTATCTGCTAATCCTTTTTCTACTTCACAATAATCCAAAAAGTCGGGGATATATTTAATGATTGGCCCTTCTGATTCTTCCATAAAATTCAAATTTTAATTACTTTTTTATATATTTTCTCGTTTTCTCAGGAGGAAGAAAAATTGGCTATTTTGGGGGAGTGTTAAAAGAGGTTTCTGTTTTTCCTCTTAGCAAAAGCGGTTAATCAACATTGAACGACATTGTCTATATCTATAATAAATAGCCCAAAGGGTTATGTCAAGCCCTTTAGAAGTCTATCCCCTATTTTTTACTATCCCAAAAAGAGTCTAAATATTTTATGCTCAAAGCTTAATTATTCTCAAGCAGAAAAAATTTATTCTAAATTTTTTTGCTCAAGACTTCTAACGGGGCAAGTGGAAAAATCCCACCTCACCGATTTTATGATTATTTAATTAATTCTTTAAATTTTTCCCAGAGTGATTTTGTAACTTCTGGTACTTCTTCTTTCATTTCTTCTTTTTCTTTCTTGAATTCCTCTTTGATGAGCGGTTTTCTCTTTTCAATTTCTTCTTTGGTTCGGGGCTGAACTTCTCTTTTTAACCAACTTTCTATTTTTAACCAGATATTAACTTTGAACCACTCATACATCTTTTGCCAAACAGGCAAAACTTCTTCTTTCCAAATTTTCTCTAAAATTCCTGGTAATTCTTTTTGGCTAGTTTTTAGGGCTTTCTCTCCCAATTCTTTTACCTCTTCCAAAGTTTCCGGTGGCGTTGTTGTTTGAGTTTGAGCCAAACTAAAACTCGGCAAAATTAGATAGAAAACAAAGAACAGAAAACAAAAAACAGAAAACCAAGAATGCCATTTGTTATCTATTATTCTTTGTTCTTTGTTCATTGTTCTTTTATTATTCTTTTTGCCTCTCTTATTCTCTTTAATACGTTTTCTCTTCCTAAAATTTCAGCAATTTCAAAAGGACCAGCCGATGCCTCTTTTCCAGTTAAAGCAACCCGTAGTGGCCATAAAAGATATCCCCTATCCCCCGCCCGCAACGCTTCGCGTAGCGATGCGGGCGGGCCCGCTTTCCCAAGACTTTGACCAAATTTTTCTGCCTCTGGTGATAATAAAGCTTCCAAACTTTCTTTAGTCCAATCTTCATCTTTTATTTTAGACAATATTTTTTCTGATTTGTCAAGAGAATGCCTTATTTCTTTATCTGACATTTCACCCCACCTTAATAAACTCTTATCATATTTCAGTTGAGCCTTAAAGAAAAAATCAGTCAATTCTGAAATTTCAGATAATTTTTTTAATCTCTCTTGATAAATGGAAACAATTTTTTGAAGAAAATCTAAACTTATTTCTTCCCCGCTTTCAGCGATTTTGTATTTTTGGACAATTTCTCTTGCCCCATAAGCTGGGGGATATTGGGTTTCTTTGAATTCGGGGAAAATCAATCCTATCTCAATTAAATAAGGAAGACATAACTCAGTTAATTTCTCGATAGATTTTTGGCGAACATAAAATCCATTTAAAAAATCCAATCTTTTAATATTAAAAATTGCCCCTCCCTTTTGAATTCTTTCTAAGGCAAATTCTTTGCTCAATGATGCCATAGAATAAATTTCTCTTTCAGTGCCCGGATTCCAACCCAAAAATGCTATAAAATTAATTAAAGTTTCCGGTAGATAACCTTGTCTTTTGTATTCTGAGACTGATGTTGCTCCGTGTCTTTTTGAGAGTTTTGTCCTATCCGGACCCAAGATTAAAGGTAAATGAGCATATTTTAGTTTATTTGCAAAACCTAAGGATTCCTGCAACAAAATTTGTTTTGGGGTGTTAGAAATATGATCTTCCCCTCTGATCACATGCGAAATTTTCATCTCATAATCATCAACAACACAGACAAAATTATATAAGGGCGTAAAAAGGTCTTTGGCAATAACAATATCTCCCATTAAAGAGGCGTCAATTTCTATTTTACCCCTGATTAAATCTTCAAACTCGACTTTCCTGGCTGGAATTCTAAATCTTATTACAGATTTTTTTCCTTCGGCCAGATATTTATCAACCACTTCTTTTGGTAAGGTGGCACATTTTCCCGAATAACGAGGCGCCTCCCCAATTGATAATTGATATTGCCTTTGGGCTTCCAATTCTTCTTCTGAGCAGAAACAGTAATAGGATTTATTCTCTTCTAATAATTTTTTTAAATATTTAGAATAAATTTCTTTTCTTTCAGATTGGCGATATGGTCCGTAATCTCCGCCAATATCTGGACCTTCATCCCACTCAATTCCCAACCACTTCAGGACTTCAAGAATATCTTTTTCATATTCGGGTTTTGATCTCTCAGGGTCGGTATCCTCAATCCTCAAAATAAAAACACCCTCGTATTTCTTGGCGAAAAGATAATTAAAAAGAGCAGCTCTGGCCGTGCCAATGTGTAAAAAACCAGTCGGGGAAGGAGCAATCCTCACCCGGATTTCCCTCGGTTTAACAAATTTAAATTCCTCAGGATCCACCCCGTTAGAAGTCTGTCTTTATATAGCTGACAGCCAATTTTAGACAGACTTTTGTTTGTTGATTAAACCCCGTTATTACCAAGCAGAAAAAATTATTTAATTTTTTCTGCCCAAGACTTCTAACGGGGTCCATCAATTTCCACCCAGTAGAGCAACTTCGACTCGCCTTGCGGTTTTAACCCCGCTCTTTCTTCGGAAAGGGCGGGGTTGTCGAAGTTGTCTTACTGGGTTCATTTTGAAACAAATCTTTCATTTAGTCAAATAATCTACTATATATCCAGCGATAATTCTAGTTGCCTCGGGTCTAGAGAATTCTTTAGCCGCCCGACCCATTTTTTCAAGTGCTTCGGGCTGAGATATAAGATATTTTAATTTTTCTAAAAAGAAATGGGGAGTGAAATTCTCTTCTTCCAAGATTATTGCTGCCCCATTTTCGGCGTAGGTATAGGCATTTTTTAGTTGATGGTTTTGAGCGGCCTCTGGCAAGGGAATTAAAATAGATGGTTTCCCCAAGGCTGATATTTCGAAAATGCTGCCCGAACCGGCTCTGGAAACGACTAAATCAGAAGCCGCATAAGCCATTTTTAATTCTTCCTCTTTTAAAAAGGGAAAGAGATGATAATATTTTTCTAAATCTTTAGTTATCGTAATTTTTTCTTCAGCCCTCACCTCCTCATCGTTTTTTTCTCCGCATTGATGGATTAATTCAAAATCTTTTAAAATCTCTGGCAAAATTTCCAAAATCTTATCGTTAATTCTTTGGGCTCCCTGAGAGCCACCCAAAATCAAAATTACCGGTTTTTCCCCACTCAATTTGAAAAAAGTTTTAGCCTCCTCTTTTTCACCCTCTAAAATTTCTTGTCTAATTGGATTTCCCACTAAAATCATTTTTCCTTTTGGAATATATGGAGTTTTAGGAAAAGAGATAAAAATTTCCAAAGAAAATCCAGCCAAAAATCTATTAGCCATTCCTGGAATAGCATCTGATTCGTGTAAAAATATTGGTGTTCCCAGAAGTTTACCAGCTAAAACTGCGGGAATTGAACCAAAACCACCTTTTGAGAAAATTAAATCGGGGGCCAAAAAGAAAATATAGAAAAAAGCCTGGAAGGTTCCAATTGGAATTTTAAACAGGATGTCAATTAAATTTTCAAAAAAACTCTTTGCATTAAAATACCTCCGGATTTTTCCTGCCAGAATTTTTTTTACCTTTATTCCCTCTTGGGAAAGGAAAATTTTCCCGAGCTCATCTTTCGGCCCAATGTAAAAAAATTCTATTTTTTTCTCAGGGCAAATTTTTCCTATCTCTCTTGATATAGCAATTATTGGGAAAATATGACCTCCGGTACCTCCACCGGTAAAAAGTATTTTCATAATAATATAATGCTAATCTACAAATTTTATGCTAATTTTGCGAACTGCTAATCCTATAATGCTAATTTGCGGATTCCTATGCTAATTTTGCGAATTGCTAATAGATTATTCGCAGTTCGTAGATTAGCATATTATCTGTAGATTTGCATTATGTACTTTTTGATATATTTAAAAGAATTCCTATTCCAATTAATTCTGAAATTAAAGCCGAGCCACCATAACTAATAAATGGTAAGGGAATTCCGGTCAGAGGTAAAATGCCGAGCATTGAACCAATATTGATAAACCCCTGGAGAGTAATCCAGAAAGTAATTCCAAAAGCACAAAATTTAGAAAAATTATCTGCGCTTTGTTTGCCGATTTTTAACCCTCGCCAAAAAAAGACTAAATAAAGTAAAACCAAAACCAAACTGCCCAAAAATCCAGTTTCTTCAGCAAAAATCGCAAAAATCGAGTCGGAGATCGCGTGAGGTAAAAATCCAAATTTTTGAAGCGAAAGCCCTAATCCCGAACCAAAAATTCCTCCAGACCCAATAGCAATTAAGGCCTGTTTTATCTGGTATCCTATTCCCATTGGATCTAATTCCGGATTTAAAAAAACCAAAATCCGATTAAATCGATAAGGTGCAATTTTTACCAAAACTAAAAATCCAAAAATTATAATTAAGGCGAGCAAAATACTATGCCAAAAAGGAGTTCTGGCTAAAAAATACATAAGGGTAGCAACTAAAATAATTACGAGCAAGGTGCTAACATCTGGTTGAAAAATTAAAAAGATGCTTGTTATTCCCATAACTACTAAAAAAGCAATAAAAGTCTGACTAAATTTTTTCTCAGTTTGCCTCGCCTCGAATTTATTATGGTGCGGGGTTCGGCTTGCCAGCCAACTAGACAGATACAAAATAAAACTTAATTTTAAAAATTCCGAAGGTTGGAAAAAAATTGGTCCCAGGCCTATCCACCTGGCTGACCCCCCAAAACTAACGCCTAATGGTGGCACGAAAACCATTCCCAAAAATGCCAGATTAATTAAAAGTAAAATAGGAGCCCATTTCTTTAAGATAACCAGTTTAATTTTAAAAGCTAAAAAAGCTAAAATGAGACCGGGCAACAATCCAAAAATTATTTGATGATTTAAATAATAAAAAGAGGAGCCAAATTTCTCTTGAGAAATGGTTGAAGAAACACTAACCAAAATTAATCCCCCCAGCAATATTAAAATACCCACTGCTAAAAGAAGAATAAAATCAGGGTGAGTTTTTACCATATCTTTTCACATATCTTTTAAATAAATTCCCTTTTTCTTTATAATCTTTAAAGATACTAAAACTTGGGGAAGCACAAGAAAGGAGACAAATTTTTCCTTTTTTGGTATATTGATAAGTCAATTTTACCGCATCTTTCATATACTGAGCCCCACTGCAGCAGGGCGAGGTGGAAGAAGAGAACGAAGTTCTCTTCGCCCTTTGGACCAAAAAGGCCTTAAATGGATTTAGGGGCCCGCCGAAGGCGGGAGGGTGGTGGGTGGGTTGTAGTCTTTTCAAAGAAATTATTTCTCTCCAGATTTTTTCTCCAGTGGTTGGAAATAAAATCAAATTTTTTATTTTACTTTTTAAAATTCTTTTAGCCAAATTCCTAAATGAAATTCCCCTATCAAACCCACCTAAAAATATCGTTTCTACGCCATCTCCCAAGGTATCTAAAGCGGCAATAGTAGCTTCCGGAATTGTCGCCAAGGCATCGTTATAAAAAGTAATTCCTTTAAAAGTTCCGACTAATTCTAATCTGTGAGGCAGGGGTTTAAATTTTTTTATTGCTCTTTCAACAGCTTTCTCTGATATTTTAAAAATTTTTGCTACTGCTTTCGCTGCTTCAATATTCTGAAGATAAGGTTTCTTGCTAATGGGAATTTTTTTGGCTTTCGATTTTTTAACAATTTGTCTTACAATTTTGTTTTGAGAATTATAAATTAGATAATCGTCTTTTTTTTGATGAAGAGTGACATTGACTTTGGCATTGGCATATTCTTTTAAATTTTTATAATAATCCAAGTGTTCAGGATAGATATTTAAAAGAACGGCAATATGGGGGCGATTTCCTGCCTGCCGCCTGCCTGTCCGGTAGGCAGGGCAGGCAGGTTTGAGATTAAATAGCTGATGGCTTGATAACTCATAAACATAAATGTCATTTGGTGTGGCTGAGAACAAAAGATTCAAAACCGGCTTCCCAATATTGCCAACTAAATGGGCTTTTAATCCAGCAGTTTTTAAAATTTGATAAATTAAAGAAGCAGTAGTACTTTTCCCCTTAGTGCCGGTGACACCAACGATTTTTCCTGGACAATTATCGAAAAATATTTCTGTTTGGGATGTAATTTTTCCTTTCTGATATGCTTTTTTAATTTCTGGAAAATAAATAGGGATTCCTGGCGATTTTATTACCATATCGTAATTTTTAATTGCCTGAAGATAATTTTCACCCAAATGCCATTTTATTTTTTTATCATTTCTAATTAAATTTTTGATTTTTGATTTTTGCCTAAAGCCCGAAGGCTCGGCCTTATAGGGATTTTTGATTTTCTTATTTCTGTCTGCTACTCCTAAAATTTTCTTTGGGAATAATTTCCTCAAAAATTTAAAACTATCAACTCCTTCTCTGCCAAAGCCCAAAATTAGGATTCTTTTATTTTTTAAATCTTTCAATTCCATATTTTAATATTCTTTCAAAATATTTCGGCAAATAATTTTGATTGTTCCAGGAATTTAATATTTGCCGTGAGTCTTTCTCTAAATCTGGATATTTTGGCAAGATTTTTTCTTCAAGATACTTCAACAAAGCCGGTAAACTTACAGGGGTCTGACCCCTGTATTTTTTATATGAGAGGTAAAAAGCAATTTGGCTTTCTTTTTTTGTGCCGACGCATTCAAATGGCTTAAAACCCCTCTTCCCTACTAACTGTTGCATTATCGGCAATAATTTTTTGCCTTCAAACAAATTTTTCCTAAAAATTTTTAATAATTCACTTTCCTCAATAAAAGGATAGAGAGCGGTGAATACAAATAAACACTTGGGACAACTTCCACACCATTTTCTTGCCCCGTATAATCGCGAAGCGATTTGTACTGGGTTTGTTGGTTTTTTGGCGCCAGAAGTAGTTTGATAAGCAACATTACAACTTAAAAAGGCATTAAAATATTTAGGGTATTTGGAGAATAATTTCGCTATTTGAATTTCGTATAAAGGTCGTAGAAAACTAAAATATTCGATATTTTTTGCCAAATATTTTTTTGAATATTCTCTAAACTTTTTTTCAAATTCAAAACTTTTTGACCACTGATGGTTAATGGTTTTCCCTAGATATTTTAGATTTCCTTCATTTGAACTTCTTTCGTTAGAAAAAGCAATAAATTTATAATCAAAGAGCACCGCGCAAAGAACACTTAAAAAAGCCAGATAAGCCGAAAAAGGCGTGTGTCCATTTAAAAATCCTTCCTGATTCAATTCTAATAGTTTTTTATCTATTTTTCGTCTGATAATAATTGGCTTTTTGCAACCTGCGATATTCATTATTTTTTGAGCGGCGTTAGTAGGTTTTAAACTAAAACATCTAATATCCTTGCCAGCGTTTTTTAAAAGCTCCAAAGTTAGCACTGAATCCTTTCCTCCACCTATCGGTATCAACACTCTCTTCTTTAATGTAACGAAGTCTTTCCTCGTTACATTTGTAACGAAGTCTTTCGTCTTAACATTGAATTTTAAAAAGTTTGGTTGGCGAAAATCGATTTTGTTTTCGTAAAAAAATTGACCCATTCCTTTTATTATTAAATCTTTCCACCATAAAATTTGCTCTTTGTTTAGTGGGCCAGCTAAAATTTCAATTTCTGGAGAACAAGTTGCCTTCCAATAACTCAAAAGTTCAATTAAACCCAGATTAAAAATAAAATTATCTAATATCCTATTCCCTACCCTTTTTATTTGAGATTCTTTTACGTTTTCAATGACTACTTTCGGCTGAAAATAGATATCCGGTTCAATTTTAAAATCAAAAGAGATATTCAAATTATTATCCGAAACTTTCCAGGAATATTTTTTGTAAACAAATTTAGGATATTTTTTTCTTAATACTTCGTACTTCATACTTTTCTTAACCCAAAAGCTTAATGGCTACTCCCAAGATGGCAAAGACAATAGAAATGATCCAGAATCGCATTGTGACTTGATAAGCGGGCCAACCTCTGGCTTCAAAATGATGATGGATTGGGGTTGACAACCAAATTTTTTTATGGCGGAACTTCTTTGATAAAAGTTGCAAGATTATAGAACCCACTTCAATTACCAATACTCCGGCAATGATTGGCAAAACTAAAACAGAATCGGTTAAAAAAGAAACGACAGCCATGGTTGAGGTTAAACCCAAAATGCCAGTTTCCCCCATATAAAATTTAGCCGGCGGAATGTTATACCATAAAAAAGCAAAGAGGGTGCCGACAATAACGGCACAAAAAGTTGCTAAATCGGCCTTTCCTTGAGAAAAAGCAATGATCGTAAAGGCACCAAAAATTGAAGCAAAAACTCCGCCGGATAATCCATCCAAACCATCAATTACCCCTCCTGACCAGGAAGCAACCATTACTGAGATAAATAGGGGGATATACCAAAATCCAATCGGAAGTTCAATCCCTCTTGGAAAATTAGGGACTAAAGGAATGTGAATTGTATCCCAGCCAAGTTTAAAATAAAACCACCAGGCGCCAACCAATCCAATTAAAATGACAATTGCCAATCTCCTTTTGAAACTCATTCCTCCCCCAATATATTTTCCATTACCATGAACTGTGAGAATATCATCTATCAATCCAACAATTGAGCCCGAAAGTAAAGTAAAAATAGGAAGCCAGGTTTCTCCTCGAGATAGAAAATTAAATTTTTTTAGCCACCAGGGATGGGAAATATAAGATAAGGCAAAAAATAAAAAAATCAAAATTAAAACCGAAAACCAAATTAGCGCTCCCCCACCACGAGGCACGGTGACTTCTCTTTCTTTATGCAGAGAATAAAAAATGGTTGCCTCTTCGCCGGTAATTGTTTTTTTTCTTGCTTCCTTTTTCCAAAATTTAATTTTATTTAAAAATCTGATTAAAATGGGCCCAAAAATTAAAGAAATAAAGGCAGCCAGGGCTGAAAGAGTTAAAATCCTTATTACATTGAAGGTAAAGAGGGTTAAAATTTCCATTTTAATTTTCAATCCAGTTAATTAATTTTTGCATCTCTTCAATTCGAGCCGCCGATGACGGAGCACCCAAAATTACATTGATAAAAATGCTGCCATTCTCATTCTTAAAGATAAAGAGGATGCATCCACCGGCTTCATCAGTATAACCGGTTTTTCCCCCGATAACTTCTTGAGTTAAAAACAAATCAAAAATTCCGTCTTTAACCAAAGAAATAGGTTTTTGGAGTGAAATTTCAAAAATTAATGGATGTTCCTTTAATATATATTGAGAAATTTTTACTAAATCTTCGGCACTCGAATAATTGAAATACGGAAGATTAACTGGGTCGTAATGTAATCCATCTGGATCTAGCCCAGTTGGATTTATAAAATGAGTGTTTTCTAGTCCCAACTCTTTTGCTTTTTGATTCATTTTTAGGACAAATTGGTCTACCTTGATAACTTCGGAAAGTGCGTAAGCTACGTCATTGCTTGAATAAACGAGCATTAAATCTAAAAGATCTTTTACCTTAAATTTCTTCCCCATTTCTAAATCCAAATTCCCATAATTGGTGGGAACATTTTCTTGATTAGCGGCGGTTTGAGAGATGGCGATTTCGCCATTTTCCAAATCGTAATTTTTATCTTCTAAGACAATCAAAGCCGTCGTCAACTTCGTTAAGGAGGCAATAGGAAACGGTTGGCTAATCTTCTTTCTAAAAAGAATTCTCTCTCCGCCAAATTTATTGATTTTTACTGAGATGGCTGTCCTGGTCTGGAGATCCAAATTTGGCTTTTGAGGTTTTTCCGGAATTTTGACGAAATTCATTTCCCGAAGGGGCTGGGAAATTTGGGCATAAAAAAATTTTTCCAGATTCTCTTGGAAAAGATTTATTCCATACCAAACGGGCAAACTAATAAAAAAAGAAATTAAGAATACCCGAATTGCGAATTTCATCTTTTGGATTTTTTCTTTTGGCGGATTAATAACCTTTGGTCGATTCTTAACATATCTCGAGGGAATAAACTGGCTTCCCGGATATTCTCCAATCCTAAAATCTGTTTTACAATTCTTTCTCCGCCCAAGCAGAACCCTCCTTCCGGTGGCATTCCGTATTTGAATGCTTGCAAATAAAACTCAAAACTTTCGATTTTGTGGGAAAATAATTTTTTAATATTTTTTACTAATTTTTCATATTTATTGATTCTCTGACCGCCAGTGACTATCTCTAATCCTCGACAAAGAAGGTCAAAACTTAAAGTATATTCCGGATCTTCGGGGTCAGCAAAAGTATAAAAAGGTCTTTTTTTGGTTGGATAGTGAGTAATAAAAATCAATTCGGAATTATATTTTTCTTTCGAAAACTGGCAAATTTCTTTTTCATCATCCGGTTCTAAATCTGGTTTTTTTCTATTATCTCGGCCTGTTCTCTGAAAAATAATTTCTTGAGTTTCTCGCATTTTAAGGCGAGGAATTTTCTGACCTAATTTTGGTAAGGTCACTCCAAACATTTTTAATTCTTTCTGGCAATTCTTTTCGATATCGGAAAAAATATTTCGAATTACAATTTCACAAGTATCCATTAAATCCTCCCAAGAGTCGATAAACCCCATTTCGGCATCTAAACTAATATATTCTGTGAGATGACGAGTGGTAACACTGGGTTCGGCTCGGTAGGCATGGGTAACACAAAAAACCCTTTCGAAAGCTCCAACTAAAATTTGTTTATAGAGTTGAGGACTTTGGGCAAGGTAGGCATCTTTGTCGAAATAATCGATATGGAAAACTTCAGCTCCCCCCTCAGTGGCAACCGGCACAATTGTTGGTGCCTGAAATTCGCTAAATCCCAAATCTTCCATCACCTTTCTAAAACTGGAAATCAATTTTTCTTGAATTTTAAAAATGGCTTTGATTTTTTCATTTCTAAGAGTTAAGGGACGATAATCCAAAAGTTTTGGCAGGCTCAATTTTAACTCCTTTAAATCAAATGGCAAAGGCTGGGCTTTGGCTAAAATCTTAATCTTTTCGACTTTCAATTCTATTTGGCCGGTCTCCAATTCTGGATTGATCATTTTTTCTGGTCTTTTTTTTATTTCTCCTTCTATTTCTAAAACATATTCCTCTTTAATATCTTTAACCAAATCCGGGCTTGAAACTACTTGTAAAATTCCAGACCTATCCCTCAAATCCAAAAAAACGATTCCGCCGTGGTCTCTTCTTGAATTAACCCAGCCACAAACTTTCACTTTTTTCCCAACAAATTTTTTTGTTTCAAAATTTAAAACTCTCTTCATTTTTTTGTTTTCAAGTCGATGAATATCAATATATTTTAATTATAAACTCGATTTTCTCAAAAATAAAGCACTAATATCCCGTTAGGCAACAGGCGGCGTTGCTGGAGGTGTAGGCGCCTTTGGTCCTTCTACTTTTGCCTTTTTCTTTCCCGAGACAAAATAATAAACTACCCAGCAAATCACTATAACCGCTATTATTATAAGTAAAAGAGTAAATCGCATACAATTTTCGAATTAATCATTTTATCCGACCTTTAAACTTTAAACTTAATTCATAAATGTCTCCGGCTCCCATCACTATCACCACTTCCCCACCCTGTAAATTTCTATTTAAATAATTTACAATTTTCTTTTTCGGAAGATAAATTGCCCAAGGTTTCTCGATCGCCTTAATTAACTTTTCTGAGTTCACTTTTTGCTTAATCTCTTTTTCTTCCCTTCCCGCCACATCATAAATATCAGTGATAATTAATTTATCAACTGGAGCTTCGCTTAATACTTTAACAAAATCATTCCACAAATAATATGTTCTCTGATATTGGTGGGGCTGGAAAATACACCAGATTTTTCTTCTCGCCCTCCTAAATTTTTTCTTGGAAAATTTTGGAGGGTAAAGATATTTTTCTCTTGCCGCTTCTAATGTGACTTTAATTTGGGTTGGATGATGAGCGTAGTCAGAAATTAGGGTATAGGGTTTAGGGTATAGGATTTTAGTAATATCGAAACGGCGCCACGAACCCCTATATTCTGAAAGAGCCTTAAAAGAAATTCTATCTGAAATTTTTAAAACTCGCGCTACAGTCAAAGCTGCCAACGCATTTGAGACATTGAACTCTCCCGGAATTTTCAAAATCTTTCTCAATTTTCCAGCCTCTTTTTCTTTTATTGAATAATTTTGAATTTTGAATTGTAATTTTGACTTTTGACTTTTAAATTTTGAATTTAATAATCTGATATTTTTGTCGTCTTTGTTCGCTACCAAAATTCCATTTTCAGGCAGGTGTGAAACGAATTTTTTAAAGTTTTTTAGAATGTTTTTTAAATTTTTATAATAATCCAAATGGTCAGCTTCGATATTTGTTAAAACAATAATTTTTGGCCAGTAATTTAAAAAGGAGGCAAAATGTTCGTCGGCTTCGATAACTAAATATTTTGAATTTCCTACCCTACAATTGGAATCACCAAATTCTTTAACTTTTGTTCCGACAATAACCGTTGGGTTAAATCCTGCTTTTTTTAATAAAACCCCAATCATTGCTGCCACCGTACTTTTTCCATGACTGCCACAAACCGCAATAGTAAAATGTTTCTTTGTTAATTCTCCAAGCGCTTGAGGATAACTTACAGGGGTCAGACCCCTGTAAGTAGCTTCTTTTAATTCTGGATTATTTTGTTGAACTGCTGGGCTATAAATTATTAAATCAGTATCTTTTGGTAAATTTTTACCCCTATGTTTCCCAACAAAAATTTTAGCCCCCTTTTTTTTAAGGGCTTGGGTAATTTCTGATGAAACTAAATCCGAACCTGAAACTTGATAGCCTTTTTCTAAATAATATCTAGCCAAAGCCGAGACCCCAATTCCGCCAATACCGATAAAATGAATATTTAACTTTTTAGTGAGCATGATTCTAATATTGAATATTCTGCCCCTCCTCTTTTTAATTCACTTTCCATCACTTCAATTGAATTTACCTCAAATCTCAAATTTATATCTTCATTTACTTCCGGCCTTTCTTCTGGTTCAATTTGCCTAAATTCCCAAGCCTTAATTCTTCCTAAAGTAATGTGGGGAGCATAAGACCGGCTCTCGGATTCTAAGCTTTTAGTTGGAGAAGCTAAAAGAGAATTTTCTAAATCGTTTTGAAGTTTCCCTAATTCTTCTGATTTCTCTCCTTGGACCCAGACCATCCGGGGAGGCCTATTCTCGCCTTTGGCGAGACGGCCCGTCAGAGACGAAGTCTCTGAATAGGGCATTTTTTTCGGAGGACCATAATAAATTTTGTTTAAATTTATAGAAAAAGACTGATGTCTTGAAGCTACTTCCTTGGTAATTTTACAAATTTCTAAAAGTTCATCGTCAGTTAGATAACCTAGAAAAACTAAAGTAATATGGAGATTCTCTTTTTTAGTCCATCTTATTGGTAAATCGGGCCATTTTCCTTGATAATCTTCTAACCGTTTTTTTATATCCTCTGGAAAATTGATAGCAATAAAAATTCGATGTTTCATACTAATTGAATTTTATCATAAAAAAGATTAAAATTAAATAATGGCAAAGGAAGCCTATTTATACAAAAAATTG
>Ga0210051_1002384_pt1 | contig 18947 bp, 18 predicted proteins | sample CryGey092014_all_FD_185464 | JGI IMG/M metagenome (GOLD analysis project Ga0210051, IMG submission 185464) | Groundwater microbial communities from aquifer - Crystal Geyser CG23_combo_of_CG06-09_8/20/14_all (SPAdes) (version 2) | ecosystem: Environmental > Aquatic > Deep subsurface > Groundwater... | reverse complement strand
TTTCCACATGTAGCAGGGCAGGCTTTTGGCTATAAAGATATGTTTTGCAACAGGAAGGTTATTCCTACCACTGGTTAAAGAAAGTAGAAGCAGGACTTACCTGCGATAAGATAAATCATACTTACTCAGAGAGTGCCCCGCGCCAAGGGCAAGTCCTATCTTTCTTCCCATATAAACCCCTACTTTTTCTTCACCAACCCGTCTATCTTCTTTATAAGGGCATCTATGTCAGATTTTGTTGGAATATTGAGTTTGCCCAGTACATTTGTCACGGTCTTCTCAATTATCTTCTCAATCTCCGCTCTCGAAGCTTTGCCTCTCTCCAGAAGCCTCTTGACAAACTCTGGCTGGTCTTTCTTGGCTACTTCACCCTTCTTTACAAGGTCGCTCACTATCTTCTCTGCCTTTTCCTTTGTGAGGGTAAGGGCTCCAACTCCTGCTAAAAACATCCTCTCCATATATCCTTCCATCTAAATCACCTCCTCTTATCAAATCAAAAATTAAACATCAAAATTATAGCCACACCTACCTGCCGCCTGCCTACCGATAGGCAGGGTAGGCAGGGCAGGTCATAAGTTCAGTAATTTTAGCAATAACAAGCTCAGCAGTTTCCCTTTCAGTCCCTTCGGGATAAATTGGCTTTCCAATATTAACGACTATTTCTCCATGATGAGGAATTTTCCTTCGGGATAAGAGGGCATCATTAGTTCCTTGAATACCCACTGGGATAATGGGCACATTTGTCATATGGGCAAGAAAAAAGGCTCCTCGCTTGACTTCCTGCATCTCTTTCGTTAATCTCACCCCGCCCTCGGGGAAAATTCCTATTATTCCTCCCTTTTCTAATATATTTAAGGCTTCTTTAATCGCTTTTCTTATTTGTGCCTGGCCAACTGGAATACACCCCATTCTGGATAGGAATGCTCTTCTAATTAAGGGTCTTTCAAACAGACGGGCTGCAGATAAGAAGATAATTTCCTTTTTAAATAAAGCAATTAACACAAACCCGTCAAACCAATTGATATGATTTGCTGCAATGATATAGGCGCCTTTTCCTAAAACATTCTCAGCACCCTTTACCTTTAATGAGTAAAATATTGTAAGGATTATCCGAGTAACCAGACGAACCGTATAATAAAAGGCTGATTTATTATTTTGGTAATTCATAACCTGTAAGATTTTTCTAACATTATGGATAATTATTTAACATCTGTTTCAGAAATGGTATAGCGTTTTTCATTGTCTCTTCCCCACAAACAATTATCTCGTCAGCCTTATGGAATGCTATAGATTTATCTTGTGTATATTCCTTCAAACAAAATCTGTAGTAAAGTATCGATACTCCTTTCAATGTCCAATGGTTTTCCATCCACGACCCATGGATATTCTAACCCCTTTAATGCCGAAACCATTGCCAAAGCGGTAAGCCCGATCCTTTTTGCTTTGAAAGTTCCTTTCTTGACACCCTCGGTAAGTATTCCCTTTAAGATGTCTATCTCTTCTCTAAAGTGCGATTCCCTGATTTTTTCGAGATCTGGAAGCACCTCCGTTACAGTATCCTTCGTTACTCTGTACAGATTTACAAGTTTCTGCATGTGGGATATTCTGGTCAATACGAAAGCTCGAAGTTTTTTCTGGGGAGAATCTTGCTTGGAAACAGCCTCGCTTACGGCATCCTTAAGTATTTCCCACTCACGATCAACTACGGTCTTGAAAATCTCGTGCTTGCTTTTGAAATAGTAATAGATCGTTGCTTTACCAATTTTTGCCCCAGCAGCAATGTCATCCACAGTTGTTTTCTTTAACCCATACTGGGCAAATAGACCCCGAGCGATTTGTAAAATTATCTCCCTTTTTTCTTCTTTCATTATTATACTATTCGACCAAAACAGTCTATTAGTATTATATAATAAATTTATAAAATTGTCAAGAAAAAAATTTAAAAAAAGCATTCACCACGGAGACACAAAGAAATAAGAAGAAACCCAAGTATCTCCACTTGGGCGGTGGGGATTATAGTTTAAAAGATAGGTTCGTACCTTTATGGGAGCGTAAGGAAAAATTTAGAGTTGCGTTTGATGGCAAGTAGCGGGATAGAGGTACGTAAAGCGGGGCAAACTCCCCGAGAGGGACTTCCGACCTGCACTGAACCACGTGGGGTTCAGTGCTTCTAAGACTCAGTCTCCTTTCAGTCACCTAACTCAAAGAATCACTTGAACGAATCCCAAATCCCCCACTGCTGGAGGATGGGGAATTAACAGTCACCTCAGTTTAAAAAAACTCCGCATACCGTCCATTCACTGCGAAGATATTCCCTGGTGGCAGGAGTTCAATATCTACCAAGAAACCAGAAATCGCAGACTCTGTATCGGAATCGGAGCACCACCTATTAAACCACAAAAAACCTATGCAAGTTCACTCTTGGAAGCGAAACGCTACGAAAATCTCCTTGGTGACCCATTCATAAATACCCAGTCAGATGTAGCAAGAGAACTCGGAGTAACCAGAGCCAGAGTTAGCCAGGTGATGGGACTTTTCAAGCTGTCTCCTCAAATACAAAAAGAACTCCTGGCACTCCAGGATCAGAATATAATCCGATTCTTCTCCGAGCGCCGATTAAGACCACTTCTGACAATAAAAGATCAATCCAAACAAATAAGAGAATTTAACAAGATGAAAGAGCAAATTCAGAAATTGCTAAGCGGTAGAGAAATCTTTCCTGAAAGTATCGTAATAAAAGAGCGTCAAAGTCAATCTTTTCCGCTCTTGCAATATTCATAAGTTTTGCTCTTATTGAGGCTGGTTTATTTTTGATTTCCCTTTTCATACTCATTCCTGAATCTGTTCCTAAATCATAGCATTAAGCCAGGTCTGTAGTAGTGGTTTAACCCGACAAATTTCAGCATATTCAACTATTTTCTCCAGATTGCGATCCTTTTGCTTCAGATATTCAGATAGTCCTTCTTTAGCTGTATCAAGTCCCAGTTTGTTGCGATATCGAAAACAGTCACATATAGTCTTTTCAGGACAATAAATACGAACTTTATGAGCTTTAATTTTTATTTCATCAATACCTGTTTTAAATTGTTTTGTAGAAAAATAGTAGAATTCCACAGGTGGGTATTCTATCTTTGGCCGCCAGGACTTCCGGTAAATGGCCATGGAAATGATCGATGGGTTAAAAGTAGTCAGTTCATGATAAGATAGAGCCGAAAGAAGACATATAACCCCCTCCGGGACAGCCCGAGCAAGATCGATAAAACTCTGGTTAGAAATAACTGGTATGTCGGTCAGCTTATAAAGTCCATTTTTCACCTTAATTATTAGTCCCTTGTCCAGTATATTTTTTATATCACGAGGATGGATACCTTCGGCCAGAATATCTTTAGATCTGGCGTACCCATTATGAATTTTGAATATCTTAATAATTTTCTCGTGCTTTTTATTCATGATAGCCTCTTTGGATATTTTCATAGGCAGATTATAATAAATGCCGAGGTTTTTGTCCAGTCATCAAATGGAGTCAAACCTGAAAGAAGAATCTAAAACCAATTTTTCTTTTCTATCAATCTCTCAAATTTACTATCGCTATCCTAAAAAATATGTTTTCCCTTCTATTACCACTGGCAATAACATGATAGTAGGCACCAGGATATTCCACTCTCGGTCTTCTTGCCAGAATATAATTTTACACTATCTCTCTTCTTATATCAACTATTTTCTTTTTTCAGGTCTGATCCCAGATCTTTTTCTTGCATTCTTATATTACCCTTTTATGGATTATAATTAAAATCCACTGTTAGCCGTAGATTTCAGCAATCCATATAATCAATTATCCTTCAGCAAGAATATTAAGAAGTTCTTCCGCACAATAAATTCGACCGCGCTTACGGCCAGATATTTCTTTAAGAATTCCCAGCTTAACAAGACGTTCTACTGATGCTTTAGCGGTAGGCCAGGTTATCTTCAAGTAATCACTTACTCCTGGTAAGCTGACAAATGGGTTGAAAAATAGCATATCCAGCAACTGAAAAACAGGAGTAGGCACTGATTCTCTCTGAAGTTGTTGACGATATTTCTTTTGCAAGTCTAAAATTTTATGTCCGGTCTCTTCAGCAACTTTTGATTGTTCTGCAACTCCACGAATGAAATATTTTAACCATGCATCCCAATCACCATTCTGACTAACTCCAAGAAGTAGGTCATAATATTCATTCCTGTATCTTTCAAAGAAATCACTGAGGTAAAGGATTGGGTACTCAAGATAACCTCTTTCATAAAGATAAAAAGTAATCAAAAGTCGTCCCACTCTCCCATTACCATCAAGAAATGGATGGATCGCTTCAAATTGGTAGTGCATTAAAGCACATTTGATAAGCGGGGCAATTGAATTATCTCTATGAAGAAATTTCTCCCACTGGCCAAGTGCCCCATTCATTTCTGGAATAGATGGTGGTACATATGTTGCATCAGCAAGAGAACATCCAGGAGGTCCAATCCAGTTCTGACTAGTCCGAAATTCGCCGGGTTTCATCTTTTCTCCCCTGACACCTTCCATGAGTTTAAGATGAATTTCCCGGACTAATCTCAAACTGAGTGGCAGTTCCTTGAGTCTGGAAAGTCCATAATTCATAGCCCGCACATAGTTCAAAACTTCCAGAACATCTGCGTGTTTCGGTTTTTCCTTGGAGGCTTCGTAATAAAAAATATCGGAAAGTGAAGCTTGAGTACCTTCAATTCTTGAACTTTGAACTGCTTCCTTTCTAACATAGGGAGCCACAAGCAAATTAGGGTTTGGGATAAGTTTATTTAAAGACTTGAGGACACCAATACCTCGGTCTGCCTCAGACAAAATTCCAACAAACTCTACTGAAAACTTATCCAGACCCGCCGGAGGAAGGGGATCAGGGACAAAAGCCCAATAATTTGTCGCCGTCTTAATAAGTCGTCCTGTTGGACTATTCTTGAATTTTTCTATAACCATTTGTTGATATTATACATTATTATCAAAGAAATGTCAAGTATATTTTGATACTGAGTAGAGTTATATAAGTGATCTTTGATAAGATTTCTATTTATCAAAATAAATAGCTGTTTATTTTGATATTTAACTCCATATAAAAATGGGTCCCTTTACAGGCCCTATCTCCAAATTATATGTAGATCCACTACATGTTAACCACTTCTGGGTGCAGTGGATAGTATTAGCATGGCTCCCCGGGAGGGACTCGAACCCCCAACCTAGTGGTTACGAGAACTCCCGATATTTCTATCGGGCTCGGACTATCTCTTCACCCCGCTGCAGGCGGGGTGCCGGGCGCTTCCAGGACTTATTGGTATGAGGCTCCTCATTCCTTAGTCTCTGCACGTCCCTGCCTACTACAGCCTCTTCGGCAGGTTTCGCTCAGGATTACCTTACCCTACCTCAATAGGGTTTAGGCTTCCCTGAATTCACCCGATTTTTCAACCACAATCTCTTGTGGAAGCTGCAAATCTGGATGAACTTCAAGGTGAGTATGGTTATGGTTCACCCTTTTACAGCCACCCGCTCTACCATTGAGCCACCGGGGATGGATATATTATACACCAAAAATTCAATTTTGTCAACTATAAAATTAGGCGATTATAAAACATTTTACACTTTTCTTTCTTAACCCCTTACAAGTCTCATAAAGATCCCTCTCAAGAGAAAAGAGAAATTTAACAGGGATTGCCCGCCTGCCGGCAGGCAGGGACGAGACTTGAGACTAAAAATAAAATTATCTCTTACTGGTCTCTTAAAATCCCTGTCAAATATTAAAAAACAAACATAAAGAATCTATCTTATCCTCCCTGTTAAAATGACCTTTTTCTCCAATTTTTCGGAGGACACGGGGACTTACTGACCTTTTATTCTTTGTGGGCTTATATTTAGCTGAACACTGAACATTTGTAGGCACGAATTCAATTCGTGCCAAATATATTTGCTTGACAAATCTCTCTTTTTATGTTATAATAAGGCACTTTTTAGAACCTTAAATAAAAATTATTCCACGGAAAACCTGAGACATGGCTCGAAGACTTATGACCATTTATTTTTGCTCTGTGGTCTGTAGTCTTCGGTCTCTGGTCTAATTCCCTGTTACGATGATTGAGGAACGTACCTGGGTTGTTATAAACCTGGATAAACTAAGAAACAACTTCAGGAATATAAAGCGGCATTTGGGTGATGTCAAAATCCTGGGAGCGGTTAAGGCAGAGGCATATGGGCACGGGGGGATTGAGGTATCAAAGGTGTTGAAAGAGGAGGGGATAGATGCCCTTGGAGTCGCTTCGGTAGAAGAGGCAGTAAATCTAAAGAGCTTAGGCATTCAAATAATCATTCTCTCTCCAACATTTTCTTTTGATATTCCTATTATTGTAGACGAAGGATTTATTCCGACGGTTACATACACCAGTTTCGCAGATCAACTCGAGGAAGAGGCAGAAAGACACCAAAAGAAGGTTAAGATACATATCGAAATAGACACGGGTATGGGGAGGACCGGTGTGCCATATCCCAGGGCGCATCAATTCATAAGTGAGATAATAAAGAAAAGATGGATTGAGATAGATGGGATATTTACCCATTTTGCAGAGGCGGAGAGCGATGATAAGGATTTCACATTTTTACAGCTCGAGAGGTTTAACCGTGTCGTAAATTCTCTGCGAGAGAACGGTATATCCATTCCATACTACCATACTGCAAACTCCGCCGCAATACTTAATATGAAACCCTCTTACTTCAATATGGTAAGACCGGGACTACTATTATATGGGCTTTATCCAAAGGAGAAAAAGAATATAGAGGTTTCACCCATTATGTCCTTGAAGACCAGAGTGTGCTATCTAAAGTGGATAGATAAGGGCGATGCAGTGAGTTACGGCAGGACATACAGGGCGAAAAGGAGAACGAAGGTGGCGACGATATCCATAGGTTATGGTGACGGACTTCCACGACTTCTGTCAAATAAGGGAGAGGTTATAATAAAAGGAAGCAGGGCACCCGTAATAGGTAATGTGTGTATGGACCTGACTATGGTTGATATGACACATATTGATGGAGTAAAGATAGGAGACGAGGTTACAGTCATTGGAAAAGATGGGGATGAGGAAATCACTGCTGATGAGGTCGCTCGCATATCAAAGACAATAAGCTATGAGATAACAAGCAATATCGGACCGAGAGTCCCGAGAATTTACATGGAAAAAGGCATACCTACTTTACGCAAATCACTTATAAGTGGAAATTGTGTAAATATACAAAGTGTTTAATTCAACACCGAATAACACCGAAGTCACCAATTTCGTGGTAGGTAGGGACAGACCTTCAGGTCTGTCCATTAAGTCTACAATTGGAGATAATTTATGGATAAACCAAATTTTATATCGGTGGTGTATTTCTTTGTCACAATCGCCCTTCAGCACCTTGGTATCATTAAAAATCCATTGACTGATAAAGTGGAGAAGAATCTTGATCTTGCAAAATACACTATAGACACACTTGACCTTATAAAAGAGAAAACAAAAGGAAATCTTACAAATGTAGAGGAATCTCTAATTAGTTCTACCTTGTCAGACTTGAAACTCACATATGTAAAGGAGAAAGAAAAGGAAAAAAGTGAGTCAAAAGCAGAGGAAAAACCAAGTTAAGATTATCATAAAATCTCACTAGAATGGTGCATAACAGGATATAAGGTAGAAAACTATACAAACCGAATAGACCAAACAAAATAACCCAACGATTTTACGACTCAATGACTATCTTTCTATGGAAAGAGTAACTCCACAATATCTGATAAAAAAGAAAAAAAAGGGTGAAAAGGCAGTTCTTCTCACTGCCTATGATTATATTACTGCAAGGATTGAAGATGAAGCTGGCATAGATGTAATATTGGTTGGTGACTCGTATGGCACAACAGTACTCGGGTATTCATCTACACTCCCTGTCACGATGCAGGATATGTTACCTGTCGTGGGTGCAGTCAGACGGGGGGCGGAAAGGGCAATGGTGATAGCGGATATGCCATATATGTCATATCAACAGTCTATAGAATATGCAATTAGAAATGCTGGTAGATTTATGCGTCTTGGAGTGGATGGAGTGAAACTGGAAGGTGGGCTTGCAATGAAGGACACAATAAAGAAACTCGTAGATATTGGCATTCCTGTAATGGGCCATATAGGTATGACACCACAGTCATATAAGAAATTTGGGGGTTATCGGGTGAGAGGAAAGAAAAATACTGAATCTCTGGAACTTCTAACAGACGCAACGGCACTCGAAGACGCAGGTGTCTTCTCAATTATAGTGGAATGTGTCCCAGAGGATGTTACAAGAAAAATAACTGAAGAAGTTAAGGTTCCAGTGTATGGAATAGGTGCCGGCAGATACTGTGATGGACAGATTCTTGTGGTAACAGATATGCTTGGCCTTTTATCTAGAGAGACGCCAAAATTTGTGAAAGAATATGCGCATATTGGGAATGAAGTGAAAAAGGCAATAAGCAGATATATTGAAGAGGTAAAACAAGGAATATACCCAGATGAGAACCACACCTACTTTTAGTTTATCCAGCGCTGTGTTAAGTAAAGTAATTTGTCTTTCTGCAATAGCAAGCTATTGCCTGCCTACCGCAGGCAGGCACTCTGATACCAATTAGTATTTATACGGAGTGCGGTGGCTTGCCACTGCTAAACATAACTCACCTTGTCTTATACGATATTGCATGCAATGTCTACTGAACTTGAAATCATAGACAGATTAAAAATTCTTTTTCCAAAGATAGGCGATGATGCAGAAGAATTCAACATCACTCCGGGGTTTACTCCTGTTGTATCTATAGATTCATTTGTTCAGGGAGTCCACTTTGATCTATCCCTTATTACTCCCTATGACGCTGGTTACAGAAGCTGTGCTGCAACCCTGTCCGACATTGCAGCAATAGGAGGAAGACCAAAGGTACTTCTATGTGCTCTCGGCATGCCCGAGGGAAATATTACTCTTGCAGAATCACTTGCTCGTGGTATCAGATCACTTGCAGATAAGTTTGATACAGAGATTATTGGTGGCGATACTGTAAAGAGCAAGGATCTCTTTATATCACTCTGTGTCATAGGTGAAGCTAAACGGATAGTAAGGAGGAACGGAGCGAAACTTGGCGATGTTTTATGTGTTACTGCACCACTTGGAGGATCCGTTGCAGGACTCAAGACATTGAAAAACAATTTAACCTCTTTCAAAGAAGTGATAGAGAAGTACATTCATCCAAAACCAAGAATAGAAGAGGGCTTGATACTCTCAGAATTCGCAACATCTATGATAGATGTATCAGATGGACTTTCTATTGACCTATATCATCTGCTCAAAGAAAGTGGCGTGGGCGCTATTATTCATAGTGTGCCTGTAGAGAAAGAGGCGAAAAAAATCGCAATGTTGATGGAAGAAAAACCTGATGACTTTGCCTTGTATGGAGGAGAGGACTTTGAACTACTTTTCACACTGAACAGGAAAAACCTCGGCAAACTCAGAAAAAAGCTGAATTTTTTTGAGATAGGTGAAATAGTAAAAGAAGGAATGAGGTTCGATGATGGAAGGGAAATAAAATTAGGTGGATATGACCACTTTACAAAGGTAAATTCGAAAATCAAATATTGAATATCAAAAATCCTTAAAACACTAAACAATAATACTCAATTTTTCCTTAACAAAGCACAGAATTTATTATAACATATACTATTGAAATATTATGATTGTCACAATTGATGGAACATCCGCCTCAGGAAAAAGCACCACTGCAAAGGAGGTTGCAAGGAAACTGGGTTTTGTCTATATAGATACAGGTGCTATGTATAGAGCAGTCGCATTATACTGTATTGAAAATAGAATAGATATCCATAATAGGAAGGCCGTTGCGGATGTATCACACAAGATTGACATACGATTTGAGTTTGGGAATGATAAAAATCATATTTTTTTGAACAACAAGAAGGTAACAAATCTCATACGGACAGAGGAAGTAGGCAGTGTAGCTTCAACCATCGCAACCTATAAATATGTACGCAGGAATTTGGTGGAAAAACAAAGGGAAATGGGGAGAAAAGAAAATGTAATATGTGAGGGTAGGGATATAGGAACGGTTGTGTTCAAGGATGCAGATGTAAAGATATATATGGATGCGGACCTTATAGAAAGAGCACAAAGAAGACAGAGAGAACTTGAGAGAACCGCTGATTTGCAATCTGTTATTGAATCGTTAAAAAAGAGGGATGAGCAGGATAAAATGAGAGTAGAAAGCCCGCTCAAAATACCTGAAGACGCTGTGATAATAGACACTACCCATTTATCCATAGAGGATGAAGTGGAGAAGGTGATAGAGGTGATAAGACAATACGAATATGATAAGAAAGATGAAAGACGGTGACCAGTAATCAGTAATCGGTAGACAAAAGACATACGACCAATGACTAATGACAACAGACTCAACGACTCAATGACTCATAACATAGTGTATGAAATTGCGATACAGGATAGCGGCAAGAGTTATAAATTTTATATGGCGCCTTCTCTTTGGGTTCAGGGTTAACAACAGAGAAAATATACCAGAGAAAGGTGGTGTTATTGTTGCGTCTAACCACCTCACGAACTATGACCCTCTCCTTGTAGGAGCTGCAATATGGAAGCGTGAAGCGTTCTTCTTTGCAAAAGAGGAACTGTTTATAATAAATCCATTCTATTCCTGGTTGCTTAAATATTTCAACGCATACAAGGTCAGTAGAATGGGAATAGATAAGGAGGCGATAAGACATACAGAGAAACTTTTGAAAAAAGGTCTATGCGTCATAATGTTTCCTGAGGGTACAAGGAGTCTTAAAGGGGTTCTTCTAAATGCCAAGCCCGGAGTTGGGTTTATCGCGGCAAGAACAAATGTGCCTGTAATCCCTGCATATATACACGGTGTAAACTTCTCACTCATCGCCCAATTTCTGAGAAAAGTGAAACCCCGAGTAATATTTGGCAAACCAATATATCCTGATATGTTCAAAGGCAAAATTAGAGAGAGGGCTGATGCAATATCGCAAGAGATTATGCAAAGCATTAGGGCATTATCAGAGGAGACCAGAATAAGCATGAACCACGGATGAACACAGCAAAATTTCAAAATCCGAATTTCTAATTTCCAATGAAAATCCAAATGTCAAATAGATTCGGCAAGTGCGGAGTAATGAAATACTGTTTTTGGAGTGCATCAGCTTGCTGATGCAAAGAGCAGCCAACCTCAAAATAAAATTGGGAATTTAGGAATTTGACATTTTATTGGAAATTGGGTATTGGAAATTTGACATTCTCCGATAATCTCTCGTGGTAATCTTGTGGTTTATTTACGCATAATTTAATATAATGCAAAGAAAAGAAGCACTGGATATTCTTCACTCCAAGTTGAAAAAGAAAAACCTTGTAAAACATTCTCTCGCCTGTGAGATTGGAATGAAGCGTATAGCAGAGTATCTTGGAGAAGACGCTGACCTGTGGGGACTTGCAGGGCTTTTGCACGATATAGATTATGAGGAGATTGAAGATGCAGAAGAACACGGCAAAAAGGGTGCGTCATTTCTCAAGGGCAAGCTGGACGATAAAGTAGTAAAAGCCATAGAAAGGCACACAGGCTATATCGAACCAAAGTCAACTATGGACATTGCACTCTATGCACTCGACCCACTCACAGGCCTTATAATAGCCGCTATGCTGATGCATCCATCAAAAACACTCGCAGAAATAGACACAAAATTTGTTCTAAAGAAGTTTAAACAGAAAGGGTTTGCAAGGGGAGCAAACAGGGAGCAAATACTTGCCTGTGAGAAAATAAGTATCCCACTAGACGACTTTGTGAACATTGTGCTTAAGGCGATGCAGGAGATAAACGAGGAACTCACAGGATAATAAACTTCAACATATATATTTTATATAAATTCCATGAAAATATATCTTGCACAGAATGCAGGCTTCTGTTTTGGAGTTGAGAGGGCACTAAGAATAGCGTATGAGACTGTAAAAAACTCCAAGATTCCCATATATACATTAGGGCCTCTTATCCATAATCCACAGGTTGTGGAACAGCTACGCACGAAGGGAATTATACCTCTTGAAACCCTTGACAATATAAAAAAGGGGATACTTATAATACGCTCCCATGGTATTTCTCCATCCATAGTAGAGCACGCAAAAGAAAAAGGGTTCACCATAGTAGATGCTACCTGTCCATTTGTAAAACAAGCACAGGAAAAGGCAAAAATGTTGAAGCAAAAAGGCTATCAGGTAGTGATACTTGGAGAGAGAGAACATCCAGAGGTAGAGGGAATTCTTGGTTTCGCGGGTAAAGATGCAGTCTGTATAAATAATCATACTGATATAAAAAATATGTCACTGTCAAATAAAATAGGGGTTGTCGCACAAACAACACAATCCATGGAAATGCTATCGCTGGTGGTATCTGAACTCATCAAAATTACGCTGGAGGTAAGGGTATTTAATACCATATGTACATCTACACAACAGCGTCAAAAAGCCGCTCTCAAACTTGCAAGAGAGGTTGGTTGTATGATTATAGTAGGTGGTAAAAATTCTGCAAATACAAAAAGACTTGCGGCACTCGTAAAAGAAAAGAAAACATCCACTTATCATATAGAAACGGAAAAGGAGCTGAAGAAGAACTGGTTTTCAGGTGTGGGTAAGGCAGGTGTGACAGGGGGTGCATCCACACCTGACTGGATGATACAAAGAGTAATAGATGAGATAAAAAAGTTGACAGAAGCTAAATTTGTATGCAAAGGTACTGAGGTAAGGCAAAAGCTAATTTAATCTTACATAATATTGCATTGGTAGTATCAAATAGAATATGAAAGAATATGAAAAACCACAGAGGTCACAGAGTAACTTTAATTCTCTGTGTTCTCTATACAATGACTTATATGATTTTACAGGGATTGAAAGAGAACTTAAGAGAAATGGATATTTTTTAGAAAAAAGAATCTCTTCCAATCTCTTTAAATCCCTGTTTTAACTTATAAATTTCAATGTACAAAGGTTAAGAGGCGGGATAAAGGGATTAATTTTACATGTCCGGTAGACAGGCAAGATAAGAGGTCACAGAGGGGAAGGGCTTTATTACTCTATAATTCTCTGTGTTCTCTGTGGTTAAATTTTTGACAATAATATTGCGTTTTAAGGGAGGGTTTATGAAGGATGAATTACAAACAATACTTGCAACAGATTGCGGAAGCACTACAACAAAGGCAATACTTATAGAAAAGAAAGAAGGTGAATATAGGCTTGTTACGAGAGGCGAGGCACCCACAACAGTTGAGGCGCCTTTTGAAGATGTCACAAGGGGTGTTCTAAATGCTGTAGGGGAGGTTGAAGAACTGACAGGGAAAAAAATCCTAAGCGGTGAAAAAATCATAAAACCAAGAAAAAATGATAAGGAGGGCGTTGATATTTATATATCCACATCTTCTGCTGGTGGTGGTCTTCAGATGATGGTAGCAGGAGTTGTTAAGTCTATGACAGCAGAGAGCGCAGCAAGGGCAGCACTTGGTGCAGGCGCAATAGTTATGGAGACAATTGCATCCAATGATGGCAGATTACCACATCAGAAGATAGAGATTGTGAGAAGGCTCAGACCTGATATGATACTTCTGTCTGGTGGCGTGGATGGTGGAACGATATCACATGTTGCAGAACTTGCGGAATTGATCGGAGCAGCAGACCCTCGCCCGAGATTCGGTATGGGGTACAAACTGCCTGTAATATATGCCGGCAACAAGGATGCAAGAGATGTGGTCGAGAAAACCCTTACTGAAAAGGCAGATCTTGCAATTGTTGACAACCTCCGTCCTGTCCTTGAGAGAGAGAATCTTGTACCTGCCAGAAACAAGATACACGAACAATTTATGGAACATGTTATGGCCCATGCACCTGGGTACAAGAAACTTATGGCATGGACAGATATTTCTATTATGCCAACTCCTGGTGCAGTCGGTTCGCTCATTCACTATCTTGCAAAACACGAGGGTATAAGTGCTATGGGAGTTGATATTGGTGGTGCTACAACGGATGTGTTTTCTGTCTTTGAAGGTGTATTCAACAGAACTGTCTCTGCAAATCTTGGAATGAGTTATTCCATATCAAATGTCCTTGCAGAGACAGGAGTGGAGAATATAACAAAATGGATCCCATTTGAAATAGATGAAAAAGACTTAAGGAATCGTATAAGAAACAAAATGATAAGACCTACAACCATACCACAAACCCTGGTTGAGCTGAAAATAGAACAAGCTATAGCAAGAGAGGCATTACGGCTCGCCTTTCTTCAACATAAAACAATGGCAGTTGGGCTCAAAGGGGTTCAGCAGGAAAGAACCATATCGGACACATTTGCACAGGCACAAACGGGTGAAACACTCGTGGATATGATGGGTTTGAATATCCTTATAGGTTCGGGAGGTGCACTTTCCCACGCACCAAGGAGGGTTCAGTCTGCTCTTATGCTCATAGATGCCTTTCTTCCAGAAGGTATAACAAGGCTTGGTGTTGATTCCATATTTATGATGCCACACCTTGGTGTACTTGCAGAGGTGAATGAAGATGCAGCCATCGAGGTATTTTATAAAGACTGCCTTGTTCCCCTCGGGTACTGTATAGCACCTATTGGAACAGCAAAGACCGATGGAGTTCTCTGTATCAGGATAAAGAGCGACGACGGAGAATTTTCTGTAAACTATGGAGATATGGTAAGAATTCCGCTTGCAACAGATAAAAAGAAAAAGATAATTATAGAAACAGAAAGAGGTTTCTACATTGGTCCCAATAAAGAGAGAAAGATAGAGATGGAGATCAGTGGTGGGGTTGTAGGTATTATCGTGGATGCGAGGGGAAGACCTTTCAAACTCCCTGCCGAGACGAGAAAACGTATAGATAAACTGTCAAGCTGGCTTAAAGCACTTCAGGTTTACCCCGATACATGAAATATGAACAAAACCACACCTGCCTGACGGTAGGCAGGAATTAGACAAATTGTCACGAATAAAATTTATTTGTGTAGTTCGTATTTTTCGTGTAATTCGTGTTAAAAAAATCTGTGTAATCTGTGGCTATAATTTTGATATTTAATTTTTGCACCTCTATCTTCTGTATTCTCTGAAGTTAAGCATTTAAAGGAGGTTTTATGGCTCATGCGTATACCCCGGGGCTAAAAGTTGCAGCAGGCACCCTGATAAGAAGGGAAAGAAGACTCCCACTAAAAGGGGAAGTATTGGTTTCTGTTGGTGATGAAGTGAAAGGAGATACAATAGTAGCAAGGACTGAACTTCCTGGAGATGTTCAGCCATTGAACCTTGCAGGTCTTCTTGGTGTTGCTCCCCAGGATCTCGACGGATATCTATTGAAAAAGCCTGGCGACACAATAAAAAAAGATGAAATAATTGCCGAAACAAAAGGGTTTTTTGGTTTGATGAAAACACGGGTAAAATCACCTCTCAACGGGACAATAGAGAGCATATCCACGGTTACAGGACAGGCAATTTTGCGTAATCCTCCCTCACCAGTTGAAGTGGATGCCTATATAGACGGAAAGGTTGTGGAGATATACAAAAGTGAAGGTGTTTCAGTTGAAACATATGCCACGTTTATTCAGGGCATATTTGGTATTGGAGGAGAGACAAAGGGTATTATAATACCTCTTGTTGAGTCCCCAAAAGACCATCTCACGGTAGATATGATAACACCCGAACTCAAGGGGAATGTTGTAATTGGAGGATCTTTGGTTACAATAGATGTAATCCGCAAGGCAGTTGAAGTTGGCTGTATAGGAATAGTCACAGGGGGTATCTGGGATTATGACTTAAAGGAGTTGCTTGGGTACGATATTGGCGTGGCAATAACCGGTTCAGAGGAAAAGGGCATCACCATCATTATAACAGAAGGCTTTGGAGAGATGCCAATGGCAGATAAGACATTCAGATTACTCAAAAAGAACGAAGGTAAAAAGGCATCCATAAATGGTGCAACCCAGATTAGAGCAGGCGTTATGAGACCAGAACTTATCATACCAATAGTAGACCCCGGGAATAGTAAAAAGAGCGATAAAGAGATCAAAACCTCAAAGGGGCTTGAGATAGGAAGTCCTATAAGAATAATCAGAGAGCCTTATTTTGGAAAGATTGGAAAGGTAACAGCCCTGCCTCCCGAGCTTCGGGTTATAGAGACAGAAGCAAAGGTAAGGATTCTCGAGGCTGAATTAGAGAATGGAAAAAAGGTGATAGTCCCCAGGGCTAATGTAGAATTGATAGAAGAATAATGTGGAAAAAGAGGGATTTTGAACTGCAGAGAGAATTGATGGTGAAGACCCAGATCATTGCCAGAGGGATAAAAGACCCACTCGTAATACAGGCAATGAAAAGAGTGCCAAGACATATGTTTGTTGACGAATCCCTTATCTACGAAGCGTATGGTGATTATCCTCTTCCAATAGGTGAGAATCAGACAATATCCCAACCTTTTATGGTTGCCTCTATGACAGAGCAACTTGAACTTACGGGTGGAGAAAAAGTTCTTGAGATAGGAACAGGTTCAGGATACCAGACAGCAGTTCTCGCAGAGATAGTGAGAGAAGTGTACACAGTTGAGCGAATAGAATCTCTTGCTAAGAGGGCAAAAGAGACCCTTGATAGACTTGGATATAAAAATGTTCATATATTTTCTGGTGACGGGACCCTTGGACTACTTGAGTATTCACCGTACGATGCAATAATTGTTACCGCTGCATCTCCCGATGTTCCACCTCCATTATTTGAGCAGTTAAAGGATGGTGGTAGGATGGTAATTCCCATATCCGATTACTTTGGCCAGACGCTCGTCAGAGTTAGAAAGAAAAAAAGAAGGGAGATTAGAGAGAGACTCTATGGGTGTGTTTTTGTGCCACTGGTTGGGGAATATGGATACAGATAGCTTCCATAAATCTCAAAATACAAGAGTTGGTTAGTCGGGTGGTTGGCTAGTCGGACAGTTTCTAACCAACTAACAAACTAACGAACTGTTAACTATTATTCCGGGGGGTAGCGCAGCTGGCAGCGCGCTTGGTTCGGGACCAAGAGGTCGCCGGTTCAAATCCGGCTCCCCCGATTTTTTATTCAGACAGGGGTAAATAACTGTTTACCTGAGGGACAATGTAGGGACAGGGCTTGCCCCTGTCCAAAATACGGACAACCTGGACGCCCCGCCGATACGTGGTCCCGCCAAAGGCGGTGACAGATTAACACAGATGTCCACAGATAAATAACGAAAATAATTCACTGAAATAAAAAACATTTTAAAAGTAAATCCGTCTTAATCAGCGTATATCCCTGCCTGGCGGCAGGCAGGTGCGTCCTAATTTTTAAATTTATGAACATCGGGATGATGAGTCTGTGGAATGCTGCCAACGGTCCCTCAATACACGCCGAGATTGTTGGAAGGGAATGGGTAAGGACTGGACATAAATTAACTGTATTCTCAGCAAAGAGGCATCCCGATGCCAGACCCACTCTACAGAAAGATGAGAATTTTGTTATAAGACACTTTTCCGTTGATACTATTAAGCCCTTTACAAGAGCTACAGAGTTTGACCCCTCTCCTCTTATAGAAGGGGACTACAAGGTTTTTGTTACCCAGAACCTCGAAAGACTGCCCGCAGAAAGACTTCAGGAAATATTCCCAAAGATAAAAAAGAAGTCAGTAACCGTGTGTGTTGTCCACGAAGGCAAGCCTCCAGAAGACCCTCTCTATTACAAATTTCAATGGGATGCTATTGTCTGTTTTGACAAAAGATACAGAAGTTTTCTTATTAGATACTTTCCACAAGAGATTATACATATAATTCCGTATCCCTATTATCCATTCAGTCCTGGTGATAAACTCAAGGCAGGGAAGAAACTTTCTCTTCCACAAGAAGAGAAAATAGTATTTTCATTTGGCTTTAGACCAGATGATATAATTCCTGTTTTGCCAACCCTGAGACATCTACACAAAAAATATATGACGAGATACATTGTTGTTATAAATCCTGGGAGCAATGTGAATATCTTGAAAGAAAAGAAGAGCGAATATCCATTTCTGGATATTCAGGTGAGACCCCTTCCATTTGATGAGTTATATACATACCTCTATGCATCCGATGCGCATCTTATTCACAGAAAATCCTCAAAGAAGTATCCTGCAGTGCTTTCAAGCACAGTCTGTCAAACGCTTGGTTCAGGATGCCCTATTGTTTTTCACGAGTCAAACTATGTTGAGAACGCAGGTGATGAAATCATAAAATATAAAGACTTTTCTGACCTTGAGGAGAAGCTCTCTTCAATATTTGAAAATGGGTTTGATACAAACAAGGTAGAGAAATTCCTTGAGAAAAACAACGCAACTCGCATCGCCAACCGATTTATCAAACTGTTTGAAAAATTTTTTTCTTGACATTCCCTCCATTTAATAGTATAATTTGATATAGAAAAATGCAAGATAGTAGAATAAAAATAACCAAGGGACAATCTGGAGAAGTTACAGTCACTCTCCCCTATAACCCAGTTCATATTGAAAAACTCAAGGAGATAGAGGGACACAAATGGAATCCAGAACAAAAATGCTGGACATTTCCTCGCTCTAATGATACAATAAAAAATCTCCTTGCTATATTTAGAGACAAGGATGTCTGGGTAGAGCCATCCTTGGAACAAGAAGTGGTTGGGGATTTATTTGAAAATTTGCGAAGGGAATTGGTATCAAGAAAAATTTGCTTCGCAAATGCTTTTCACACTACTTTGGAGGAAAGTATCTCACTCTATACTCCATCTCTCCTGGCTTTGGACCCATTACTCCTTTACACCTCGGACACTCAAAAGCA
>Ga0210051_1002381_pt1 | contig 18960 bp, 20 predicted proteins | sample CryGey092014_all_FD_185464 | JGI IMG/M metagenome (GOLD analysis project Ga0210051, IMG submission 185464) | Groundwater microbial communities from aquifer - Crystal Geyser CG23_combo_of_CG06-09_8/20/14_all (SPAdes) (version 2) | ecosystem: Environmental > Aquatic > Deep subsurface > Groundwater... | reverse complement strand
GAAACGGGACGCCAGCAAAATATGGGGGGAACTGAAAAATATTTTTCAAGGCAGTTTGAGCTTCATAAATCTGTCAGACGGGGTAGCATAAGATGCCATTCCATGGGTTGAAACAAAAAATGGTGGATTGAAAATGTCCTTAAAATCAAGGATAAGGAGATTCTAAATTACCTCAGTAATAACTTTAAAACGTTGGTTGCCATCACGGAAGATGTTTTTGATCTTTTTCATTTTGTTCCCCTTTCTCTTATTCTTATAATGTAACAGTTCACAGGGATCAGTTAACAGGGTTCAGGAAAAGATTTTATATCTTGAAGACTTATCGATAATTGGAGATTATGCGAGAACTAAATAGCCCATGGATGTCTTTGAGAAAAGCCGTGTCTGGCAACTGATCCCTGACCCCTGTGAACTGTTACCTTATAATTAGATCTAATGACATCAATCCGAGTACCAATAACAAACAAAACAAAAAGAAAGGAGGATGGTATTTAAAAAGTTTGAGTGATTCTGATGGTAGATCACCATGCTTTTTAATATACCAGGTAAAAATGGCGGAAATAGTATTGAAAACAGATACGCCAGATAAGGCAGTTAAGGTTTTAAAAGAGGCTTTGGAAATAGAAGCTTTACGCTTAAAATACAGCCTAAATCTTGCAAAAAAACGACTGAAAAGATTTGAAACTAAATATAATGTTTCGTCAGAGATATTCATCAATGAATGGAGTGCTGAAGACTTGAAGGGGAAGGATTTGGAATATGTGGAATGGGCTGGAGAGTATCAGTTATTTTCGAGATTAAATGAACGTTTGATAGTTTTAAAAAGTATAGAAAATGTTGCTTCGTAATTACCTTGAATTATTTCGGCAAGGTATAGAAAAGCTTGAAGATTATGGTTACACGGAATCTATACAGATTAAAGAAGAGATCCGGCCCAATAAACAAGCTATTATAAAAGCAAATATTGTCTTTGTTGATGGCTCAGTGCTACATATCAAAGAATACATTGATGCCAAATACAAAATAGAAAAAGTAAGCTATGCCTATCAATATCAGGATAGAGATGGAGATATCATCTTCAGATACGACAATGCTGCTCACAGACCGATGTTGTGGTTCAAGGAACATAAGCATACAAAGGATGGGGGCATAATTGAAGCCTCCTTGCCTGATATATTGGATATTATAAATGAAGTAGTTGGATGTTTGTAGTGGATTTTACTGCGCTATTACTTACGTCCCTCTTATCTACCAAAAGAATGATGGGACGATTTGGGAGGTAAATTGTGAGTGCGCCGAGCAAGCTTATTAGTTCTTACCAGTGCAAGTCTGGTCTGGGTAAAGGCTAGCCACCAACCCAGCACCAAATCCCACGTATAGGGAGGTAATGAACTATGTGAAGCTGGGAGGCGGGAGGTATCGGGCTGCAACGAAAGTGAATGTATTGAGCCCCGAAATAACCAGCGTGTCGGAGGCCGATGCCCTTCATATGGCAGCAGGCAGTAATCTCTTAGTCGATAGGGCGAGGTTAAGAGATCCCGACGGGGTCTGAGGCAGTGGAGTAGATGGGGTAACAGTCAAGGAGTATGAGGCCAACTTAGAGGAGAATATCAGGGATGTAGTGGTTAGAATGAAGGCTTGGAAATACAGACCCCAGCCCGTAAGGAGGGGATACATTCCAAAGCCTGATGGAAAGAAAAGGCCACCTGGTATTCTTACAGTAGAGGACAAGACTGTCCAGATGGGAATAAAGAAAATCCTTGAGGCTATCTATGAGGTTGACTTCAGCGATGTATCCTATGGGTTTCGTCCCAAAAGGGACTGCCATCAAGCCCTGAATGTGCTGGATAAATGCATAATGACCAAACCAGTAAACTTTGTAGTGGATATGGCAATCGAGAAATTCTTCGACACCGTAGACCACAAATGGCTGATGAGGTGTCTTGAGCAGAGGATAAAAGACCCGCACTTTCTGCGACTGATTGGTTGCTTCCTCAATATGGGGGTAGTAGAGGAAGGCAAACTCATTCTCATAGACAAGGGAACACCTCAAGGAGCGGTGCTAAGCGAAAGTGCTGGCAAACATATACCTTCACTACATCTTAGACCTCTGGTTTGAGAGGAAGGTCAAGGGCCAGCTAAAAGGATTTACCCAACTGATACGCTATGCCGATGACTTTGTGGTCTGCTTTCAGAGCGAAAGAGAGGCAAAGGAATTCGGTGGGGCATTAGTACAAAGGTTGGGAAAGTTTGGGTTAAAGATTGCCGAGGACAAGAGCCATATAATTGAGTTTGGTCGCTATGTATGGCAGAAGGCACAACAACAGGGAAGGAAGGTAGCTACCTTCGATTTTCTGGGATTCACTCATTACTGTGATAAAACCAGAAAAGGCGCATTTAAGTTAGGACGGAAGACGGCAAGGAAGAAATTTGCGATGAAGCTAAAGGAATTGAACCAGTGGATGAAGAAAGTCCGCAACCTTATAGAACTGAAGGAATGGTGGCAGGTGCTAAGACTGAAACTGATAGGACATTACCGCTATTATGGAATAAGCGGTAATATGTCATCAATGCGGGCATATTATGCACAGGCTTTAAGACTTGCCCATAAATGGATAAACAGGCGCAGTCAGAAGAAGAGCTACAACTGGCAACAATTCCTGAAGTTTGTGAGGTATAATCCATTGCCACTGCCAAAGATATATCACTTGACTTATACTCTATCCTCGTATTGAGGATGTGTTCCTGAAGAGCCGTGTGAGGGAAAACCTCAAGCACGGTTCTGTGAGGGGCATTAACAACCAACAAAGGAGGTTGAAAAGATGTCTACTCGACAAAATCAGTAAATTCGCCATGTTCATAAACTGTTACTTCAGGCATGATACCCTCCTTTCTCCCCCTAAAACAAATTCGAGGAACTTTCCACAAGAAGGGCGGGGTTAGTATTTAGGGTTAAATTAACATGAAATATGTTAAATATTGCTTAACTCAACCCTTTTTTAGAAAAATAAATAACTAGCTTAGCTTTAGCAATGGTTAATATTTTAATGATGCTTAAATTAAATGTCAAGATAAAAATTGCGTTCAATAAAAATATTTTGATACTAATTAAGCGTTACTTAATTAATTGAATTTGCAAAACTTATGAATTAAATTATTAAAAACAAATTGTTTTGACTTTTCCATATTTTTAGCTAAACTGAACAAATAATAAAAGAACTTTCAAAAAGTATCCCTTTTAGCTTAAGCATCCATTTTTTGAGGTGGGTCTTATGAAAGAATTTTATAGCAGCGGAATTCCGTATTTAGATGATCTCATGGGAGGGGTTTTACTTGGGGATAATGTAGTTTGGATATTGGGGCCAGGGACGTATTATGATTATTTTTTGGAATGTTTTTTGACTGTAAAGGAGGATAATCCTTTCAAGAATATCTATGTGAGCTTTGATTTCCCTCCTCAAAAGATATACACACGTTATAAGGAGTTTTTCGATAAAGAGGATTTTATACTTGTGGATGCCTTTACATTCGGAAAGGCAAAGGGTGATGAGTTTTTTCAATCCTTTTACAAAAGTGAAACCAGTGTATCCAGGTCATTTCGTGTACACTGCATAAAAGACCTGTCTGACCCTACCGAATTTATAAAAGTCATTCGTGAATTGCAAAATGAATTTAAAGAGGGTAGCTTGTGTAAATATGCCTTTGATAGTCTGACGGGAATGCAAGAACTATGGGGTGAAAAAGAAACCCTTCATTTCTTTACATATACCTGTCCTAAACTCTTTGAGCTAAAGGCATTGGCTTACTGGCCCCTGGCTAAGGATGCTCATTCTAAAGCGTTCTTAGCAAATATAAGCCATATAACCCAATTGGTAATTCATTTAGATTCTCAGGGAGACAGTACCTGTACCGCAGGATTTTTAAAGATGGATGGCAGGCCTTCTCAGTTGTTGAACGGCGTTCATTACTATAATTTTCAAGACAATGAGATAAAGTTTCTAGAACCCTCTGAACAGGCAGATGAACGAAGATTTAAAACATATGGGTTGTCTTATCAAGGGAGAGATTCGGAAAGGATTCCGAGTTTTTTACGCAATAAAGACCGGATAAATATAGGAAGCCGTATCAAGGATTTTCGACTTAAAAAAAACATTTCACAGGTAGAATTAGCCAGAATATTGGATATTTCACCAAGTGCGTTATCTCAAATAGAGAGCAATCAGAGCCTTCCATCACTTAAACTCTTCGTGGATATTGCCCGATGCCTTGAAAAATCCCTGGATTCTTTCTTTATTGATCCTCCCACTCCCCTTAAAAATCAAAGGCAAAACAGAAGAGAAAGAGGGTAAGAAATATATATGCCTATGATGTTTACTATTTACAGTGTTGCATTGAGAACAGTTCGCCTCTTATTAGCCTTGATGTCCGCATGTAGGAGGAGTAGGTTCAGGTCTTGATTTATAAGAAATAGTATGCACCAGATAGCTTAAAACCGTTCCCCTGGTTATGGGCGGCATTGAGTCTGTAAAAAAGCCCATTTTTCAGTGTAACCCGATTACTAAACCCAAAAACAGTGGAGGAGAATTATGAGGTTAAAAGGCAAGGTAGCTGTAATTACTGGCTCCAGCCGCGGGATGGGAAGATTAGTAGCCCTAGGTATGGCAAAAGAAGGAGCTAAAGTAGTAATAAATGGTACAACCCCTGAGCCAGTGGGTGAAGTGGTAAAAGAGATTACATCACTGGGTGGACAGGCAGCGGCAAGCTATAATACCGTTGCCACGATGGAGGGAGGGCAGAAAATAATCAAGACAGCCATTGATAATTTTGGAAAAATAGACATCCTGGTAAACAATGCTGCTATTACAAGAGACAAATTACTGGCTAAGATGACCGAGGATGATTGGGATTCTGTAATAGCTATTGATTTGAAAGGGGTCTTTTCATGCACCAAAGCAGCCATGACGTATATGATAGAGCAAAGATACGGAAAAATAATAAATGTTGCCTCTGCTGCGGGAAGGGCAGGGAATGTGGGACAGGCAAATTACAGTGCAGCCAAGGCTGGTGTAATTGCCTTTACCAAGACATGTGCTAAGGAACTGGGAAGATACAATATTACCGTCAATGCTGTGGCTCCATCCCATAAAACCAGGATGTACGACAATATCCCTGAAGAGGTATTCAAGAAAATAATAGCTGCCAGGGCACTGGGAAGGATGTCAGAACCAGAAGAGATCCCACCAGTTTTTATATTTCTTGCATCCGATGATGCCAGTTTCATTACCGGCCAACTCATTGGTGTAGATGGTGGGCTTTTCTTATAGAAGGACAAGTTCTGGACGGGTCAAACAAACTAAAATAGAGAGCAGAAAAGGGAATTTTTCATTTTTCAGGATGAACTAATTATGATTGGTCTTATAAAGATTTGGTTGCTTTTCTGTTTAATCATCTTATTGGTACTGAAAAAACTGAACCTGTGGCTCACGCTTATTATTGGATCCGTGGTATTGGGGTTACTCTTCCAAACGCCTGTATCAAGTATAGGAGAAGTATTCCTGGCTTCCAGCGTGGATCCCAAGACTTTAAAATTGATAGGGGCCTTGCTTCTGATACTGCTTTTCAGCAATTTAATGGATGAGACAGGTGAATTAAGAAATATGCTGGAATCCTTCAAGAACATACTCCATGATCTCAGGATAGTAGTTGGCATATTGCCTGCAATTATCGGTCTTGTGCCTCTTATGGGTGGAGCAGTGATATCTGCCCCCATGGTAGTAACAGCATCAGATGAGTTAAACCTCTCCAGAGAAAAGAGGACATTTCTAAACTATTGGTTCAGGCACATCTGGGAATATGTGTTGCCTACCTATCCTGGGATAGTTCTTGCTTCTGCAATATTAGGGGTATCCATAAGAGAGATTAGCCTTGTTAACCTTCCTCTTTTTTTAGCGGCTGTTGGCAGCGGTATCGTTTTTGGATACAAAAATGTTCGGAGAAACTCGCCTGTCCGTGAATTATGTGAAAAAGGGGATTTGACAAAAAATTTATACCAACTGCTTAGATCATTATTCCCCCTTTTACTTGCTCTCTTCCTGGTCATTGCCCTAAAGGTTGACCTGGTCTATTCCTTTGCCCTTACTATTGCGGTATTATGGGTACTTTACAGAATTTCTTTAAGGGACATGGGAAGGATGATCCGTAAAAGCATCTCAATAGAGATGGCGCTTATGGTATTAGGGGTAATGTTTTTTCAAAATATGTTGGAGACTACAAAGGCTATATCCGTTATTTCAGAAGGTCTCTCGGCTATTGGTTTCCCCACCCTTCTTATATTAATCTCTCTTCCATTTATTGCAGGTATATTGACAGGAATTACCATTGCCTTTGTGGGAATTACCTTCCCTATACTCTTACCCCTCTTCCATTCTGACGGCCATTTTCTGACTTATATGATGCTCTCCTATGCCAGTGGTTATTGTGGGGTTATCCTCTCCCCCATGCATTTATGCCTGATCCTGACAAAGGATTATTTTAAGGCTGGATTAAACGGAGTATACAGGTTGCTGTGGCTTCCGGCTATTTCTGTTTTCTGTGTAGGCTTGATAATCACCCTTATTATGGGTTAGTAAAATTGCCGCTCAAAGACCAAACCATGCCCATCCTGAGAAGGTTAAGGATTGAGATCGACCTTTAATATCCTTCTCGCCATTTCGACGTCCTTCTTTATCTGTAGGACAAGTTCGTCTGGAGTATTAAATGCCTTTTCGTTTCTCAGCCTTTCCACGAAGGATATCTTGATATATTCATCATAGATGTCTTTGTTAAACTCCAGGACATAGACTTCAATGGAAAGAGCCTTGTCTTTAAAGGTAGGGTTAAAACCAATATTTACAACCCCCTGGTAAGGTTGATCTCTATAAGATACATGAACTGCATATATTCCCGGTTTAGGGCAGATTTCTTCAACTGATTTAAGATTTGCCGTAGGAAACCCCAATCCTTTCCCCCTGCTTTTACCCTTCTCTACCTTTCCGGAGATTGAATAGCTTCTTCCCAGTAAGCTAGCAACCTTTTTTACATCTCCCTTTTGGATGGTATCTCTAATTTTTGTGCTGCTGACGAGGACGTCGTCCACTTTAACGGCATCTACAGCGTGTACTTCAAAATCGAATTCTTCACCTAGTTGTTTTAGTGTATCAATATTCCCTTTTCTTCCTTTACCAAAGGCACAATCATGACCGACGAAGATAGCTCTGATTCCGATCTTGTCCATAAGGATATTCTTCACAAATTGTCTTGGTGATAGATTGGCATATTCAGGTGTAAAATCTTCGCAGATTACAATATCAATCCCCGCTTCTTCTATTAACTTTATCTTTTCTGAAAAGGAGGTAATTAAGGGGACTTTCTTATGGGGAGACAGTATATTTAAAGGATGGGGTTCAAAGGTATAGACTATTGAATCCCCTTTCAATTCATAGCTTCTTTGTTTTACCTCCTCAAATATCTTTTGGTGTCCCAGGTGAATACCATCAAAATTTCCTATGGTTATAACCGGTGTATTAAATTTTTTCTTTAAATTTGCGGTTCCTCGTATAATTTCCATTGAATCGTTTCCTTCTGAATTTCCATGGTGGTAAGAGTTAACGTGCAGAAAGCTAAAAACAAAATAGGCTTGACAATTACAAGGACACAAAGTATAAGTTAAAAATACGGATTTTGCAACTAATTAATGTCTTTCACTTGTTACTGCGCCTGTTAGTAAGATACCTTCTATGCCGAAGTGGCGGAACTGGTAGACGCGCTAGGTTCAGGACCTAGTGAGGGTTCCCTCGTAGGGGTTCGAGTCCCCTCTTCGGCACCAATATCTACCATCTCTCCCTTTGCCCAAAAACAAAATTAAAAACCCCCTCTCTTTTTTAAGAAACGGGGGTCTTAGGTAACTCAATCTGTTTCAATGCCTTTTTTCAGGACTCTGATATCCTGGTCTTCTTTATCTTGTCCTTTGAATAGAGAAACTCAAAATCATTTCATTAACTCCGTTTGATTGTTATCCTAGTGCTTTGACTCATAAATAACTTTACCAAAAATGTCTCCCCTCCCTTGGTGGGAGGGGATTAAGGGGAGGGGGCAACATAGCGATTCTTCACCCCTACCCTGCCCCTCCCCCATCAAGGGGGAGGGAATATTTATAGTAATTCATAGTAAAGGTATTAAAGGGACATTCCACTAGATTACTCGAATACAGTTTTGGCGTCGTGGATGATATAGAAAATCTATGCGATTATTAATCCTTGAAAGCTGGCTCCCTATACTCGGTAATCGGTATAAAGGTCTGATTCTTTACGTCCACTTTATACATTTTGTTCATCGTTCCGGCTTTATGATTATTCTTGCTGTAACTTACATGCCCCGAAATTCCACCTGTACTAAAGTTTTTAAAGGTTTCATAAGCCTCTACCAGAGTTTCAGGATTTAGATTTCTACCTGCCCTTTTTAGCCCTTCTGCACAGATCATTGAAGTGAGCCAACCCTGTGTGTAACTTCTTATCATAAGCTTCGTATCAGGATGATATTTCGTAGTAATCTTTCTCAGTTCAGCCATCCCAGGGGTATTATCACTCCAATAACCGATGGGGCTTACCGCCAAAACATCCTTCATTGCATCTCCAGTAACTTTTATATTTTCCTCGTCACTGACATAAAATGACCCAAAGACCTTACTTCTTAAACCATATTTCTTCGCAGATTTAAAGAAAGAAATAAGGCCAGCAAGTGCATCATGAAGGATTATATAATCCGGATCTGATTTTTTTAAAGTCAATATCTGGGAGGTTGCATCTATATCACCGATATTAATTATAGATGTGGCACTGAATTCTAAGTTATACTTCTTAAGATATTCCTTTGTAGCCTTAAAGCCAGCTTTACCAAACTCAATGTCTGGACAGACGAGTGCTATTTTCGGGTTTTTTGCCTTTAGATCTTTCATAATATAATCTACACAGAGCTTTAGCGTGTCATCATAGCTTGCCGATGCCAAAAATATGTATCTTCTTACTGGACTCACCAGTCCGTCTGCAAGGCTTACGGGTATATTACAGGAACCTTATTCTTTTCAATCTGGTTCATAAGGGCAAAGGTCTGACCTGTCCCTCCTGTGAAGAGAATGGACAGAGCTGCATCTCTAAAGATAAGTTTTTTGAAAGCAGCGATAGCACCGGGAATTGAATAATGATCATCCTCAAGAATGATCTTTACTTTCCTGCCATTGATCCCACCGTGATCATTGATATTTTGAAAGTATGTCCTTGTCGCATTGGCCACGGGGATGCCAATGGGGGCAGCCGGTCCCGTCTGATCTAAAATAAATCCAATTTTTATGGTGTCATCCGTTACACCTCTAGCTTCTCCTGCATAACCCAACCTCGCACCTGCACATAAAAGGCAGATTAGCAGCAATGTGAACAAAACGGTCGATAATCTTTTCATGGGTCTCTCCTTTCATCAATATGGAATTATATTGCCTAACCATACACTTAACAATACGTTAATTATCAGGCAAAATCCAGTCTTTTTTGATCTTTTCTGAGCCCTTTATATAAAGCTGTATCAACGATGCCAAGTTTTACAAAGAAGTCTTTTTCGGCCTCTTGTCCACTACCTTGATCACCTTATAGCCACCCGGGGCCATAGGAATAGTTCCTGCTGAAACCACCTCGACATCTACAGGAATTTCTAATCTGCTCTCAAGAGTGGATTTAATCTCTCTCTGATACTGGGGATCAGGCAGCTTTCTCACTGTTTCCACCTTTAGCTCAAGCATCTCCATGTCCCAGCTATCAAGAATCAATTGATAGATCAGGGTAGTATCCGGGATGTCTCCAATAATTACCTCCACATCCCAGGGCATTAACTCTTTGCCTTTTACGTTGAAGATGTCCTTCAGGCGTCCAGGAATAGGTTTTAGCCAGGTCTTTAGTGTTCTGCCACAAATAGGGACACGGCTCGGTCGTGAACGAGTTCTCAAACACATCTTCCATACCAAACCTGATAAAGGGGGCAATGTGATTGAAGAAGTTAGTAACCACAAGCTCGCCCCGTTCCCCAAAAGCCGCTCTCTGCCTGGTTCCAGGCTTCACAACCTCAAATACAGACAGGTCTTCACTGTCATGGAAGAGATCTAACCCCTTGTCAGCAGAAAAGAGGCATTCTGTTGCGAGTCCACTCTCATAGGCACCTATTATATTGGGAAACCCTCTCGGCTTCTTGTAAAGTGAGCGCAATTCCTGCCGCAACCTTGATGACAAAGGTGTCCCGCCAGGGAGCACTGCATCGTAAGGGTTCTCCTTACCCATTCTCTTGAACTGCTCGCCCAATGTGATCAGAAATTCTGGAGCCATAAATGTACTCAGGGGCTTGTAAAACTCTCCCAGTTCAAGCTGAAACGCAGCACTTGCTGCAGGATCAGCCTGGTAGCCGAATATCTCCTCATGGTAATGGAGAAGACCGACTCTTCTCGCCACGCCAGTCATTATCTTTATTAATGAACCCTTAGCCGCCGGTGCAAAATCCACAAAGGCGCCCCCTGTTCTGCCACCTCCTGACCACACCCATCGGGCGCGTGACTCCTCTATCGCTTCTATGTCTTCAGGTATCCAGGGGTGCAATGTTGGCTTGCCTGTGGTTCCCGTTGATCGGTAAAGTGCAGGAACATAGGGTATAAGCTCTTTTACCACCCGTGATCCAAAGAACGGATTCTCCACCTCATCTTTTCTCTGCTGGTCCTTCCTCCAAACGGGCAGCTTCTCCAGGTCGTCATACGTCCTGATGTCCTGAGGCTTCACCCCCGCCTTACCCCATATTTTACGATAAAATTCTGATTTCTCGTACGCCCACTTGACTATATGACGAAGATGTTTGTCCCTGAGCTCCTCTATCCGCTCTCGTGGAGCACACTCGACAGGATTGTAACACTCTTCATCGGCAGGTGGTGGAAAATCCGTTCTTATTGAACCGTCTTTCTTTAATTCCTCAAGCCATTTCCTTACTTCATCAATTGCCGACATACTCTACTCCTTTCTTCTGTTTTTTAGTCTGTCTCCCTTTGTATGTATCCCTCTTTTCCTCACGGTTGTTATATAATCCTTAGCCGTTGAAGTTATAAGTATTTCTCTCGTAATTTGTATCTCTGCACCCTACCTGATGCGGTTTTTGGTAAGTTTTCGGTAAAATCTACAGATTGGGGAACCGCATAGTCAGGAAGGTTTTTCTGGCAGAGCATAATTATCTCTTCCCCAGCGAGCTCTCCTCCTCTTTTTACTACTACGGCTTTAATTGCCTCGCCCAGTTTTTCATCTGGTATACCTATTACTGCTGCCTCAAAAACCTGTGGATGTTGCAATATGATTTCCTCTATCTCTGAAGGCAAGACCATCCTCCCCTGAGTGGTGATGCTATCCTTCTTCCTACCAGCAAGGTAGATATATCCCTCCTCATCTACTGTTGCCAGATCACCGGTGTAGACGTAGCCTCCTCTTATAGTCTGTGCCGTAGCTTCAGACGCAGTCCAATAGCCTTTCATCATGTCAGGCCCCTTGGCAATAATCTCACCAACCTGACCAGGTTGAACATCCTCTCCCTGATCATCTACCACTTAGCATCAACACATAGCGCTTCTCTGCCACAGGACTTCAATCTTCTTACCTTTTCTGGATGACCGTCGAAGATGAAGTCCTCAGGGGGAAGAAAAGTGATAAGCCCTATCTCACTTAGACCGTACCCCACTACAAAGATATTTCCAAATAACTCTACCGCTCTTCGCCACACATCTGGAGGATAATATCCAAATATAAATATACGGCGCAAGCTAGAGTAGTTATACTTATCTAGGTCAGGATAATCCATAAGCTGCTGTAAAAATGCGGTGCCTGTGGTTAAGTTAGCTACCTTCTCCTTTTCAATGCTCTGGAGAAAACCCTGTGGTGTAAGATCGGGCGGAATAACCAGGGTAGAACCCATATAAAAGCAAGGTATTGTTATTCTTGGAAGTAAATATGCCCAGAAATGAGGACCGCCAATGAGGCTAACATCTCCAACATTTATATTATAGTTCATTGCATCTAAATCCATCAGGGCTGTTGCAAAAAGGCTTTTATGCGTGTGCACCACCTGCTTCGAGAGGCCAGTTGTCCCGCTCGTATTGGCGAAGTAGAGTAAATCGTTTTCATTAATCTCAATGTCTGGCTCACGAGACGAAGACGTCGATATGAGATCCTCATAGCCCACAAAATCCTCGTCTGATAGGCCAAGACTAATATAGCCTTTTACACCCTCAAGCGTAGAACGCAGTGAGTCTACCAGATTACGATACTTATAACCGCAGACAACAGCAGCAGCTTTGCCATTACCGATCAGATGAAAAAGGTCCTTTTCGAGTAAGGCTGGATTAAGTACAGATGTCGCCACTCCTATCTTTGCCCCTGCCCAAAACAATTCCACATGCTCAATGCAATCATCAGCAATCATAGCCACCCAATCGCTCTTTCTCAAGCCCATATCCATCAGTGCGTTTGCAAGGCTATTGATACGCTCATTGAATTCCCTGAAGGTATATCGTATGTCTTTAAAAATTATAGCATTTGCATTAGGGTACCGTCTGGCATTGCTCTTGAGGATGTCTTTTATCATTGTTCTTATCCTCCTTAAAAATAAAAGGGCGACCTCCTTTTTGTCCTCTTTAATCTCAGGAACTAAGGAAAGACGCCCTCATAGCTGACCCCTTTGTGCTTAGGGTTTACAGACTTACAACAACTATTATTTAACCATGCACGTACCTATACCTCAATTATCTGGTAAAATCCAGTTTTTTTTCTTCTTTTTCCACACCTTTATTTCTACAAAGCTGTATCTATGATGCCAAAAAATGTACAGGGTGATTACATAGAGCTAGTGCTTTGACTCATAAATAACTTTACCAAAAATGTCTCCCATCCCTTGGTGGGAGGGGATTAAGGGGAGGGGGCAACATGGCGATTCTTCACCCCCACCCTGCCCCTCCCCCATCAAGGGGGAGGGAATATTTATAGTAATTCATAGTAAAGGTATTAAAGGGACATTCCACTAGCTATCCCCATGTTGGGTCATGCCCTCCTACCCAACTAACTTTTTGGTTGCGTACATGGTGAGGACGTGGTATATAGAAAATTCTAGACCTTGTCCTGTTTATCTAATCTGAGAATCAGACCTTGTCCTTAACTTTGGATGTTACACAAATCTAAAATACGAAACCCTGAATTCTAGTGCTTTGACTCATAAATAACTTTACCAAAAATGTCTCCCCTCCCTTGGTGGGAGGGGATTAAGGGGAGGGGGCAACATAGCGATTCTTCACCCCCACCCTGCCCCTCCCCCATCAAGGGGGAGGGAATATTTATAGTAAAGGTATTAAAGGGACATTCCACTAGACAAGAAACCAAGATTTAAATGTTCGAAGCAACCAGTGATATGAAGGCAATAGGTGGATATTTAATTTTAGGATAAGAATCGAAGAATTTTCTTAATTCATATATTCTTTAAGGAGGAGTGTACTATGGCTGTAAAATTAGCTATTAATGGTTTTGGGAGGATAGGGAGATATCTTGTCAGGGCGGCTGTTAACAGGGATGATGTTGACATAGTGGCTATTAATACCAGGGGTGATGCCAAATCTATAGCCCATCTTCTTAAATACGATTCAGTGCACAGGTCTTTCCCTGGTGAAATTAAGCAGAAAGGTGAGGCAATTGTTGTCAACGGTAAAGAGATTAAGACAACAAAGGTAACTGGTAATCTCACTGAACTTCCCTGGAAAGAACTGGGAGTTGATATTGTCATGGAGACTACAGGTAAATTTCGGGACAGAGAAAGCACCTCACAACATCTTGCTGCCGGGGCAAAGAAGGTAATTATCGGAGCTCCTGGCAAGGGCGTTGATGCCACTCTGGTATATGGAGTTAATGAATCCAGCTATGACCCTTTCAAACACCACGTGGTATCCAATGCCTCCTGTACCACTAATTGTCTGGCTCCTGTTGCAAAGGTTTTGCATGAAAACTTTGGTATAGTAAAAGGGTTAATGACCACAATCCATTCCTACACTATGGATCAGAGATTACTGGATGGATCACACAAGGACCTCAGGAGGGCCAGGGCAGCAGCTTTATCCATGATCCCTACAACTACTGGTGCTGCTGTGGCAGTTGCCCAGGTTATACCAGAATTAAAAGGCAAACTGGATGGATTGGCCATTAGAGTGCCTACACCAAATGTATCCCTGGTGGATTTAGTAGCGGATCTCAGTCGGGACATAACCAAGGAAGAGGTGAATGGTGCGTTAAAAAAGGCATCAGAGGAAGATCTGAAAGGTATTCTTTTGTATTGTAATGAGGAACTGGTTTCTGTGGATTTTACAAGCAGCGCCTTTTCATCTATTGTAGATGCACCAAGTACCAGCGTCATAGGGGGAAACATGGTAAAGGTTTTAGCATGGTATGATAATGAAAGCGGATTTTCTACCAGAATGGTTGACCTTGCTGCCTACATGGGAGAGAAGCTGGACTGACAGGGAGGAGGATGGGGTGTCGATAAAATATATCGATGATCTGGATATTAAAGGGAAAAGGTTATTAATCAGGGTTGATTTTAACGTTCCCCTTGATGAGATGGGTAACATTACTGACGATACCAGGATAAGAGGGGTCCTTCCAACGATAGATTATGCCCTTGATGAAGGGGCTAAGGTGGTTCTGGCATCCCATATGGGCAGGCCAAAAGGTAAGGTTGATAAAAGACTGAGTCTGGAGCCGGTAGCCAGAAGGCTTGGGAGGTTATTAAAGAAAGATGTTGTTATGGCCAGGGACTGTATTGGTGATGAGGTAAAGAAGACTGTTGATGATATGGATTCAAATTATGTTGTCCTGCTGGAGAACCTGAGATTTCACATCGGGGAAGAGAAAAATGATGAGAGCTTTGCAAAAGAGTTAGCCAGGTTAGCTGACGTGTATATCAATGACGCCTTCGCTATGTCTCACAGGGCCCATGCCTCAGTGGTTGCCGTAACCAGATTCTTCGATGTGTGTGGTGCCGGATTTTTAATGAAGAAGGAGCTTAATTTCTTTGCCAGGGCAATGGATAATCCAGCCCGACCACTGGTGGCTATCATAGGAGGGGCCAAGGTTTCGAATAAATTGGCTGCCCTGGAAAATGTTATCAAGAAAGTGGATAAGATAATTGTTGGGGGAGGGATGGCATTTACCTTTCTTAAAGCCCTTGGATATGATGTTGGGAAATCATTGGTTGAGGATACATTAATAGATACCGCACAAAAGATTTTGGAATCTGCGAAGGAAAGAAACGTAAAGTTCTATCTGCCCGTAGATTGTGTTGTTGCAGATAAGTTTGACTCTGAGGCGGAGACCAAGATCGCTACAGTCCAGGAGATCCCTAAAGACTGGATGGCTTTGGATATTGGCCCTGCTACCAACACACTTTTTGCTCAAGCCCTGCAGGATGCCAAGACCATTATCTGGAATGGGCCTATGGGTGCCTTTGAGATGGACGCCTTCAGCAGGGGGACATCTGCAATGGTAAGTCATGTTGCCAATTCTTATGCACTAACTATTGTTGGTGGTGGAGACACAGATGTAGCCGTTAACAAGTCCGGAGAATTAAACAAGATGTCTTACATATCCACTGGTGGAGGTGCCTTTATAGATTTGTTGGAGGGCAGGCCGCTCCCTGGGATCGAGGCATTGAAAAACAAAGGATAACATGAACGATACTGTCTAGTAGAGCGTTTCACTAAAATACTTACAAGTTCTGATCCACCCCCTCCCTGCCCTCCCCCTTGAAGGGGGAGGGTTTGGGTGGGGGTGATGTAAGAATCAGATGTAAATGGTTTGCTGAAACGATATACTAGGTTGGGTTTAATGGTGCGAAAAGCAGTTATCGCTGGAAATTGGAAGATGAATAAGACCGTTTCTGAGGCGGTTGAGTTAATATCCGATCTCAAGAGTCTGATAGCAGATGTTATAGATGTGGAGATTGTGGTTGCTCCTCCGTTTTTAGCAATCTATCGTGTAGCCCAGGAGGCGAAAGGTTTCAATATACACGTTTCAGCTCAGGATCTATTCTGGGAGGAAGAAGGGGCATATACAGGGGCTGTGTCTCCAAAAATGCTGTCAGATGTTGGATGTGAGTACGTCATTATTGGTCACTCTGAACGCAGGCAGTACTTTGGTGAAACCGATGAGACTGTCAATAAAAAAATACAGAGCTCCCTGCAGCATGGTCTAATACCTATCTTTTGCGTCGGGGAGACCCTTCAACATAGAGAGGCAGGAGAGACTTTTAGTATAATTGAAGCACAGGTTAGGAGAGGTCTATCCGGTCTTTCTCCTTCAGATATGGAAGATGTAATCATTGCCTATGAGCCTGTATGGGCTATAGGTACAGGCAGGACAGCAACCGGTGAGCAGGCAGAAGAGATTCACAGTTTTATAAGAAAGCTTTTAAAAGAAATTTATAAAGATACAGCAGATAGTATAAGAATCCTGTATGGTGGAAGTGTAAAACCCGATAACATAGACGGACTGATGGCAAAGCCTAACATAGACGGAGCGTTAGTCGGGGGGGCAAGTTTGAAGGCTGATGATTTTGCAAGGATTGTAAAGTATCAAAGGTAAGAGTTCTGAATATCTCTGGAACCATAGTCAAATAATGCTATCTATCGCAAATCTCCCTTATATGAAGTATTGTGTCCAGAATTAGCAGAATTTCAGAAGGCTAATTTTGACGTATTTCTGTCCTCGAAAAGCAAGCTCTTATCGCAATCTTAAAGAGGTCCTTATGTTTACCATTAGCTATATAAAAGTTATTGCCGAGAATTTTTATTGTTCCCAATGTGGGGAATGGGTATATTGTCCCGAAATGAACTATAAATACCAGGATGAAGATGGAAAAACCGTTGAGAAGATTGGTGAAGGGTGTACAAAACAGGACAAAGACGGAGAATACCTTGAATGTCCTGCGTGTAATGCCAAATTTTACTTAATCAAAGCATAAAGGGGGTATCATTATTATCATTATTCAAGCGTTCTCCTGGTAATGATCACCTCTATCCAGGCTCATGGCGGGATTCCGGGGAAACGATTCCGCAACGATTCCGCAACGATTCCGGGGACAACGATTCCGGGCAACGATTCCGGGGACGATTCCGGGGACAGTATACTTAATACTTGACAATTGGGGACAATACCGGTAATAATCCAGGCATGGCAAGGATAGCAAGAGTCGTCATACCGGGAATACCTCACCACATCACCCAGCGGGGTAATCGCCGGATGCAGACTTTTTTCTGCGACGATGATTATCAAGAATATATGTCCATGATGTCTGCTTCTTGTCGACGTTACGAAGTTGATGTATGGGCCTATTGCCTTATGCCTAACCACGTTCATTTCATTGCCGTTCCAAAGCATTCTGACAGCTTCCGTCACGCCATTGGAGAGGCTCATCGCCGTTACACACGGCACGTCAATTTTCGAGAAAAATGGAAGGGGCATCTTTGGCAGGAACGCTTTGCGTCGTATCCGATGAGCGAAAATCATCTACTTGCCGCAGCTCGCTATATTGAGTTGAATCCAGTACGTGCCGGCATTGCGAAGGAACCATGGTACTACAAGTGGAGCAGTGCGGGTGCCCATGTAAGGGGTTGTGATGATAATCTGGTGCATGTTTTGCCGCTCCTTGAGATAGTGGAAGACTGGCGGGGTTTTATAGGGGAGGATGTAAGCACTGAAGAGATGGGACGTTTCCGTTTACACGAACGTACAGGGCGTCCTTTAGGAGATAAAGCCTTTTTGGAGAGAGTGGAAGGATTGGTCTCCCGTGTTTTGCGGCGGCAAAAGCCGGGGCCGAAAAAGAAAGACATGGGCAGTTAGGTATACTGTCCCCGGAATTTTTCCCCGGAATTTTCCCTGTCCCCGGAATTTTCCAAGAAAGGTATCTTTAGCACTTTTTACGAGACCATCAATGTAGGTATCTCTCATTTTTCCTAGCCCTGCTACACCTACATTTCAACAGTCTCGCCCTGCTACTCTCTTCAATTTTTCGCAGGTATCTCTCCGCTGAAAATTCCTTGCAAGATAAAGGCATGTCTGATAAAAAGGAGAATATCAGGTGTCTTTTGATGGTGAGACTTCAGGAAAAGGCAATAAAATTTTTGATCAACTAAGATTGTGGAGGTAAATAGATAGATGTCCATGATAGAATTATCCCCATCTTTGCGGGATACATTAAAGAGACTGGGAGAGGTAGAAGAGAATGCCCCGAAAATTTTTATCCGGGGGCTCAAGGAATTACTCAAAGAATGCGAGGAAGAGATTCTTAATTTTGAGATAAAGTATGGGATCTCTTTTGAAAAATTTCGAGAAAGGTTAGAGAAAGGAGATTTGGGAGTCCCCTTTTCTTACCCATTAGAAAAAGACGCAATGATATGGGAAGATATCGTAGTAGAGAAAGGACTTCGTTTGAATATGATCCGGGAACTGGAGCAGATTAAGTGACCCTTAGGGATGAGATAATCAAAACTATAAAAGAAGAAGGCTCGAATGGAGAAGGGGAAGGAGTGAATGCGGACGTCTAACCAGTCGTTCCAGCGGCCATGCCGCTGGGTTCAGTCGTTCGGCCTTGAAAAGAATCGATATTGGTGTTATTTACATGCAAGGTGCCAAGCAATAGGAGGTATGTCATGCCAGCAATTCTTGAAAAGGTGGAACAGGATGCGCTGAGCTTGCCCAAGGAGGAACGTGCATTCCTCGCCGACCGTCTTCTGAGTTCCCTGGATGGCGAAGTCCTCGGTGATGTCGATGCCGCATGGGTGGCGGAAGCAGAGCGAAGATATGACGAGTACAAGGAAGG
>Ga0210051_1002369_pt1 | contig 18996 bp, 13 predicted proteins | sample CryGey092014_all_FD_185464 | JGI IMG/M metagenome (GOLD analysis project Ga0210051, IMG submission 185464) | Groundwater microbial communities from aquifer - Crystal Geyser CG23_combo_of_CG06-09_8/20/14_all (SPAdes) (version 2) | ecosystem: Environmental > Aquatic > Deep subsurface > Groundwater... | reverse complement strand
GATGTTATTAGCTAAAACTAAGAATCTTTTTCAAAATATTTAATAGATAATACAAAATTCTAAAGTACTTTCTGCTATTTTTTATAAATTTAAACTTAAAATTATGAAATTTATCTCAATATTAATAATAATACTTTCAGTTGAAATGCTATTTTCACAAGACCGTTCATTAATTGATAATTCAGATCAAACAATTCTCAGGGTTGCATATAATTTTGGAGGACCGGTTTCTTTTTATAACCCAAAAAGAAACTTGAAAGGAACTAATTATTTATTTGATGATTGGGAAAATTTTGGAGTTATCAAATCAAAAGATAATAAAGATTTTTTAGTGAGAAATATCAATATCAATATTGATTTAAACACCATCCAAACTAAAATATCAAATGATTCTATCTTTGATTATGATTTAAATAATATTGAAAAAGTAACGATTAATAATAAGGTTTATAAAAATATTTATAGCGAAAAAGGCAAAAGAATTTACGAAGTCATATTTGAATCTGATGAATTTTCAATTTTAAAAGGTTTTGAAACTAAAATAATTGAAGGCACTCCAAATCCAATGCAAAATAGAGCAAGTGATGCAATCGTCCGAAATAAGAGCTATTTTTTAAAAACAGGTGTAAATATTATCGCTTTTAGGCTTACTAAAAAGAAGATATTAAGTTTGTTAAATAAAGATAGTGTAAAAATTGCCAAATTAGAACAATATATGAAGAGTGAAAATTTGTCTTATAATAAAGATAAAGACATATCCAAAGCGCTATTACAAATCTTAATTTTAGATAAATAGGTAATAAACAAAGTTCAATATAAAAAAAGAGTTAATTTTTAACTCTTTTTTTTTGTAATATAGCTAACATCTGAATTCTAAAAATTATTTTTGCATAACTTTGTATTTTATAAATGAATAATCAATCAAATTTAAAGGCCTTGTTGCTCTTAGAAGACGGAACCATTTTTGAAGGAAAATCTATTGGCATAAAAGGCCAAGCCCTTGGCGAAATATGTTTTAATACCGGCACTACTGGCTATCAAGAAATTTTTACCGACCCTTCCTATTTTGGTCAACTTATGGTTGCTACTAATGCCCATATTGGCAATTATGGTATTAATGATGAGGAAGTTGAATCGGAAGGAATTAAAATTTCCGGACTCATTTGTCGTAACTTTAGCGAAAACTATTCAAGAACAAAAGCAAACGACTCCCTTTTTAACTGGTTTATAAAACACAATTTAGTAGCCATTTCAGATGTAGATACACGCGCTTTAGTGCGACATATTCGCGATAAAGGCGCAATGAATGCCATTATTTCAACCGATTCAAATGATATTGAATCTCTAAAGAGCAAATTGCAAAAAGTACCCAATATGATTGGCTTAGAATTGGCTTCAAAAGTATCTACCAAAAAGCCCTATTTTTATGGAGACCCTAAGGCAACTTATAAAATTGCGGCCCTTGATTTAGGAATTAAGCAAAATATACTTAAAAATTTAGCCAAACGAAATTGTTATATCAAGGTGTTTCCTTATAACACCACCTTTATCGAAATGAAAGATTTTAATGCCGATGGTTATTTTTTATCTAATGGTCCGGGTGACCCCAAACCCTTAATTGGCGCTCAAAAACTAGCTAAAGCAATAATAGATAAAAACTTACCACTCTTTGGAATTTGTTTAGGTCATCAAATTATAGCCTTAGCAAATGGTATTGAAACCTATAAAATGCACAATGGGCATCGGGGCATTAACCATCCCGTAAAGAATCTTTTAACAGGTAAAGGCGAAATAACTTCTCAAAATCACGGTTTCGTTGTTGATAAAGCTTCTGTCTTAAAAAATAAAGCATTCGAAATAACACACGTTCACCTAAACGACGATACCGTTGCCGGTTTGCGAATTAAAGATAGCAATTGTTTTTCGGTTCAATACCACCCCGAAGCTAGTCCGGGACCACACGATTCTGAATATCTTTTTGATGATTTTATCACAATGATTATTAAAAGTAAACACGCTTAATTGAACTTTTTTGCGAAAACGATATCGTATATAAAATTATAAAATCACAAATTTATTTTGACAATATGATTAACTTGCCGTATAAAAATTAAACCTATAAAATATCATTAAAATGAGCACAATAATTCAAGTCCATGCACGTCAAATCTTTGATTCTAGAGGAAATCCTACCATTGAAGTAGATGTTATTACCGAAAACGGAACCTTAGGTAGAGCTGCCGTACCATCAGGCGCTTCAACCGGTGAACACGAAGCCGTTGAGTTAAGAGATGGCGGTAAAGATTATATGGGAAATGGGGTTTTAACCGCTGTTAAAAATGTCAATGAAATTATTTCCCCCGAAATTGTAGGCTATTCTGTTTTTGAACAAAACCTAATTGATAAAGTATTAATAGATCTAGACGGCACACCAAACAAAGCCAAATTGGGTGCAAATGCCATTCTTGGTGTTTCTTTAGCCGTTGCAAAAGCGGCAGCAAATGAACTTAATTTGCCATTATATCGTTATATGGGTGGCGTTAGTGCCAATACTTTACCTGTTCCGATGATGAATATTGTCAATGGTGGCTCACATTCTGATGCCCCCATCTCATTTCAAGAATTTATGATTATGCCGGTTTTAGCCAAAAACTTTACCCAGGCCATTAAAATGGGAACTGAAATTTTCCACAATCTTAAAAAAGTATTGAAAGAACGTGGCTTAAGTACGGCTGTTGGCGATGAAGGTGGTTTTGCACCTACCTTTTTGGGCACCGAAGATGCACTTGAAACCATCATTAAAGCCATAAATAAGGCAGGATATAAAGCAGGAACCGATGTTATGATTGCGCTTGATCCCGCTTCATCCGAATTTTATATTGATGGAAAATACGATTATCGAAAATTTGAAGGCAAAGAGGCACCCGTTAGAACTTCGGCTCAACAAGTTGCGTATTTACAAGAATTAGCTTCAAAATATCCAATTATTTCAATCGAAGATGGCATGGCCGAAGATGATTGGGAAGGCTGGAAATTATTGACCAAAACCCTAGGCGATAAAGTTCAGATTGTTGGTGATGATTTATTTGTAACCAATGTAAAACGCTTAGAACGTGGCATTAAAGAACATTCAGCCAATTCTATTCTAATAAAATTAAATCAAATCGGAACCTTATCCGAAACCATCGCCGCAATAAACATGGCTCACAAAGCTGGATATACTTGCGTGATGTCGCATCGTTCAGGTGAAACTGAAGATACCACCATAGCCGATTTGGCTGTTGCTTTAAATACCGGTCAAATTAAAACAGGCTCAGCTTCTAGAACCGATCGTATTTGCAAATACAATCAATTGCTTCGCATTGAAGAAGAATTAGGCGAATCAGCTTATTTTCCTCAAAGAAAGGCCTTTAATATTTAATAAAATTACCTATAAAAAAAGCACCAAATTCCGTTTAGAATTTGGTGCTTTTTTATTGGTTTATGGGCCTGTTTTAACTGAAAGAAAAATAAACCCCACCTCAATGATTTTTATCATATTTTAATTTTATTTAAACTTTTATATTTGGAAAATAATTAATAATAATTGATTTAATTGCCCAAAAAATCAATAAAAATCAAATAAATTAAAAAGAGAAAAACCGAAAATTGTTGAGAATTTGTTTTTTTAAAATTATAAAAGTCTTAACAAGTATCTCTTTTATTTTTTGTAAATTAGAACCTATTTAAGAGACTATTAAAATAAAAAAATATGAGTAAAAATGCAATATTACAAATCGATGGAAAAAGCTATGAATTGCCAATTCTTAAAGGTACTGAAAACGAGGTAGCTTTAGATATTAGTTCTTTAAGAAGCGCTACAAATGGCGTTATAACCTATGATCCCGGGTTTAAAAATACGGGTTCATGTAAAAGTGCCATCACTTTTTTAGATGGCGAAAAAGGTATTTTACGTTACCGAGGCTATTCTATTGAAGATTTGGCCGAAAATTCTAATTTTTTAGAAGTCGCCTACCTAATTATATTTGGTGAACTCCCAACAAAAGACCAATTTGAAAAATTTGAAAATGATGTTAAAGGTCAAGCAATTTTAAATGAAGAAATGAAAAACATCATTAATGGTTTTCCTAGATCTGCGCATCCTATGGGAATGTTATCTTCATTAACAAGTGCCTTAACTGCTTTTAATCCTTCACCCGTAAATGTGAAATCAGAGGCTGATATGTATAATGCCATCGTTAAGATTTTGGGAAAATTCCAGGTTTTAGTGGCATGGGTTTATGCAAAAAATCAAGGTACACCGCGTAATTATGCTGATTATAATTTAGACTATGTGTCTAATATCATGCAAATGCTTTTTAGAATTCCAATCAAAAAATATACGGTTAATCCTATTGCAGCCAAAGCTTTAGATAAATTATTAATTTTGCATGAAGACCACGAACAAAATTGTTCAACCTCTACCGTGCGTATTGTAGGTTCATCCGAAGCAGGTCTTTTCGCATCACTTTCGGCAGGTGTTTCTGCCCTTTGGGGTCGCTTGCACGGTGGCGCAAATCAAGCTGTTATTGAAATGCTTGAGCAAATTAACAAAGATGGTGGCGATGTTCAAAAATACATTCTTAAAGCAAAAGATCCTAATGACCCATTCCGCTTAATGGGTTTTGGCCACCGCGTTTACAAAAATTTTGATCCACGCGCTAAAATTATTAAGGCTGCAGCCGATGATGTTTTAGCCGAATTGCATGTTAAAGACCCCATTTTAAAAATAGCCCGTCACCTTGAAGAAGTTGCTCTAAAAGATGACTATTTTGTGAGCCGAAAACTATATCCTAACGTTGATTTCTATTCCGGAATTATTTATAAAGCCTTAGGAATCCCTTCCGAAATGTTTACTGTTATGTTTGCACTTGGTCGTTTGCCAGGTTGGATTGCGCAATGGCGCGAAATGCGATTAAATGTTGAACCAATCGGCCGCCCACGCCAATTATATGTCGGTCAAACGCTTAGACCTTATAAAACGCTAAACAAAAGATAACCTTCTGATTTTAAAAAGCCAAAAATTTATTTTTGGCTTTTTAAATTTATAACAATAAAATTCTTATTTTTGACTGTATGCCAAATAAAAATAGTATCAAACTTCATATTAAAAACGAAACAGCAACTTTAAAATCGGTTGTGCTCGGAACTGCAAATCAAAATGGATCTACCCCAAAACCCGAAGATTGTTACGACCCAAAATCTAAACTTCATGTTTTAGCAGGAACCTATCCCAAAGAATTGGATATGATTTGTGAGATGGAAGCCTTTAATCAAGTTTTGATTAAGTATGGCGTTAAAGTTTATCGCCCCGAAGTTTTAAAAGATGTTAATCAAATATTTGCACGTGATATCGCTTTTGTAATTGACGACTTGTTTTTTAAATCAAATATTTTGCCAGACCGCATTAATGAACTTCAAGCCATTGATTATGTGATAAATCAAATGAATCCCCAAAAGGTGGTTACGCTTCCAAAAAATGTTCACGTTGAAGGTGGTGATGTCATGCCTTGGAATGACTTTCTTTTTGTTGGCACTTATACCGCTTCCGATTATCCAAATCAAATTACCGCACGAACTAACAAATTTGCCGTTGACTATCTAACTGCCAAATTTCCAAATAAAATAGTCAAGGCTTTCGAACTTCGGAAATCTACAAACCCTAAAGAAAATGCCCTGCATTTAGATTGCTGTTTTCAGCCGGTTGGAAAAGATAAAGCCATCATTCATAAAAATGGTTTTTTAAATGAAGCCGATTATCAATTTCTAATTGATTTATTTAAACCACAAGATGTTTTTGAAATCACTAAAGATGAGATGTTTAATATGAATTCTAATGTGTTTTCAATTTCAGAAAAAGTAGTGGTGTCCGAAAATAATTTTACCCGTTTAAATCACTGGCTCAAAGAAAAAGGCTTTACCGTTGAAGCAATTCCCTATGCCGAAATAGCTAAACAAGAAGGCTTGTTGCGCTGTTCTACCTTGCCACTCGAACGTGAAAGACAATAGATTAAACTAAAAAAATTAAATTATAATTATATTAACTTGTCATTAAGGTAATTTTGTAAAATATAAACGCTAACAATATGGCCCAAGCTACCAATACCATTTTAATGATTCGCCCCGTTGCATTTAGAATGAACGAGCAAACGGCGGTTAATAATTACTATCAAAAAGTCCTCGATAATGTGCTGCCATCAACCGTTCAGGCTAAAGCTTTAGCCGAATTTGATTTGTTTGTAACCAAATTAAAGCAAATTGGTATCACCGTAATTGTGGTAGAAGACACCTTAAATCCGAGTACACCCGATTCCATTTTTCCTAATAATTGGATCTCTTTTCATCAAAGTGGCCATGTGGGTATTTATCCAATGTTTGCCGAAAACAGACGCCTAGAGCGTCGCGATGAGGTGCTCGATACCCTTGAACAAAACGGACTCCTGATAAAGAATGTAATTGATTATTCTTCGGCCGAATCTGAAAATTTATTTTTAGAAGGTACCGGAAGTTTGGTATTAGACCGCGTAAACCGCAAAGCCTATTGTGCCTTATCTCCCAGAGCCAATGAAGAATTATTAGATGAATTTTGTGAAGATTTTGAATATACGCCAATATCCTTTAAAGCTTATCAAACAGTTAATAATCAGCGAGAAGTAATTTATCATACCAATGTGATGATGTGCATTGCCCCTAAATTTGCCGTGGTTTGTTTAGATTGCATCGATGATAAAAAGGAACGCAAAAATTTTATAAACCATCTCAAACAAGACGGAAAAGAAATTATTGCAATCAGCGAAACGCAAGTCAATAACTTTGCTGGTAATATGTTGTCTCTTTATGGAGCAAATCAAAAGGAATACATTATTATGAGCGAATCGGCATTTAAATGTTTAAATGCTCAACAAAAGATAAACATTGAAAAATATGCTGCAATTTTATATAGCAATGTCGATACTATTGAAGCTTGTGGCGGTGGTAGTGTGCGTTGTATGATGGCAGAAGTTTTTTTGCCTAAGGTTTAATTTTTTACCTTTTTTACAAAAATTGGAATAATTGCTAGGTCATTCAAATAAATCAAAATGGGCTTTATTAATCTTAAATTGATTGATGTGGCAGTGTTTAAAGGTTAAAATACTAAAACAAACAAAATATTTTTTCTTGAAGTTGTCCCATTGGAACGCTGTTTGCTTAGCCACCAAAGGCCAATAATCAAAGGAATATTTTTGAATATTTATTAGATTCCAACGCAATAAATATTATTTTTGCCTATGCAACAACACCAAGTACTTATCTTAGATTTTGGGTCTCAGTATACGCAACTGATTGCCAGACGCGTAAGAGAACTCAATATTTTTTGTGAAATAGTTCCTTTTAATCACATTCCTAATAATATCGGCAGTTTTCAAGCAGTAATTTTGTCTGGAAGTCCTTTTTCGGTTCATCAAAAGGATGCGCCACAGCCTAATTTATCATTGATAAAAGGTAAAATACCTTTATTAGCCGTTTGTTATGGGGCGCAATTTTTGGCGCAACAAGCCGGTGGTTATGTAACACCTTCGGAGGTGCGCGAATACGGTCGCGCCCATTTGACTAAAATTGATGCACAATCGCCATTGTTTACTAATATACCCTTGCAATCACAAGTTTGGATGAGTCACGGTGATACCATTGCAAAATTACCGATTAATTTCAAAAATCTGGCAAGTACTGAAACCGTTGAAAATGCCGCTTTTTGCGTTGAAAATGAATTGACTTTTGCCATTCAATTTCATCCTGAAGTTTATCATACCACCGATGGCTTGACCTTACTTAAAAACTTTTTGGTCAACATCGCTAAAGTGTCACAAACATTTACTCCGGCAGCTTTCGTAGAAACTTCGATAGCTGAACTAAAAGCTAAAATTAAATCCGATAAGGTAGTTTTAGGTTTGTCGGGTGGCGTAGATTCTACCGTGGCAGGCGTTTTGTTAAACAAAGCGATTGGCAAAAATCTCTATTGTATTTTTGTGAACAACGGACTTTTGCGCAAAAATGAGTTTGAAAGTGTATTGGCGCAATACAAAGGTATGGGCTTAAACATCAAAGGGGTTGATGCTTCACAACGGTTTTTAAATGCCCTTAAAGGAATTTCGGATCCAGAGCAAAAACGAAAAGCCATTGGCAAAGCTTTTATTGAGGTGTTTGATGCCGAAGCAAAGCGCATTAACGATGTTAATTGGCTGGCACAAGGCACAATTTATCCCGATGTAATTGAATCAGTTTCGGTAAAAGGACCATCGGCAACCATAAAATCACACCACAATGTAGGTGGTTTACCCGATTATATGAAACTACAAATTGTTGAACCTTTGCGGATGTTGTTTAAAGACGAAGTGCGCCGCATCGGAAAAACTTTAAATATTGATGACGAACTTTTAGGTCGCCATCCTTTTCCTGGTCCTGGTTTAGCGATTCGAATTTTAGGCGCTATTACTTCCGAAAAGGTAAATTGCTTACAAGAAGTGGATGCCATTTTTATTGAAGGATTAAAATCTTGGGGACTTTATGAAAAGGTTTGGCAAGCAGGAGCCATACTGTTACCCATAAATTCAGTCGGTGTGATGGGTGATGAACGTACTTACGAAAAAGTGGTAGCTTTACGCGCAGTTTCTTCTACCGACGGGATGACTGCCGATTGGGTAGATTTGCCTTATAAATTTTTACAAAGCATCTCAAATAAAATTATAAATAATGTAAAAGGCGTCAATAGAGTGGTTTATGATATCAGCTCTAAACCGCCCGCAACCATAGAATGGGAATAATAGTTTATATGAAAAACCTTAAAATTATTTTATTAATTACCGCCCTTTTTTGCGGGTTTTATACCAGTTGGGCTCAAAAAAATTATAATACCGTCTTAAACGATTCTATTGCTACGGATGGTTTTTTGTATCATACGCTCACAAATATTGACAACTATAATAGTTTGACAGATTTATATGGCGTTAGCAAACGAGATATCATTCGCTTAAACCCTTTGATTAGACGTGGTTTTGAAATCGGACTCCTCATAAAATTACCTTCCAATGAAAATTTAGTAAAACTAATCAATAATTATCAAGCCACTAAAACCGACAATCGTTATGTTGTTAAACATCAGGATACGAAGTTCGGAATTTCTAAACAATATGGCATTTCCACGATTGATTTAGAAAAAATGAACCCTAAACTAAGAATGGGTCTTAAAGAAGGCGACACCATTTTTGTTCCGGCATTAGTTAAAAAAAATCAGTTGGTTGAAGATGAGCATTTTTATATTCACCAAGTTGTTAAGGGGGATACCTTTTATAATCTGATAAAAAAGTACAACCTTACCAAAGCGGAATTAGTTTTGGCCAATCCAAGCCTTAGCGACGGTTTAAAATTAGATAGCTTTTTAAAAATTCCGAAGGTAAAAACGGACGCAAGTCCGCGTAGCATCACCGTGATTGATAACGTTAATCGTAAAAATAAGAATTTGGATGTGTTGATTTTATTGCCATTTAAAGCTTATAATGACAGCATTCCGTTTGATAATGTCAACACCAGCAGTAAACTGCGGAATATTGTATCCGATTTTTATTTTGGTGCCGAAATCGCCCTTGATTCACTTAGCAAACAAGGCATAAAAATTAAAGCCGAAGTTTATGATACTGACAATAATATAGATACCATTAATAAGATTTTTAAAACACACGATTTTAGCCAAAAGGATTTAGTTGTAGGACCTTTATTTACAAAGAATATTGAGCTTGTTAATCAAAAGCTGGCAAATAACAGTACTTATATTTTATCGCCCTTTTCAATATTGGCAAAAGCCTCGCCCAATGGCACTACAAAAATTGTTCAAGAAACACCTTTACAAAATGAAATGATTGACAAAGTAGTCAATTATATTACCTCGCATTATACTAATGAAAAACTGATTATTGTAACCGATTCTTTATCGAATTCTAAATTGCTATACACCAAAGTTCTCAATAAATTTGCAACCAATAAGGCAATACATTTGAGTAGTATTATTGTGTTAAAACCAGTAAATAATTTTATTCAACGAAGCTATTTTCAACAACATATTCAATCTGCTTCAAGAGGAAAAAACTGGGTTATTAACCTATCTTTAAATGGGGTTGTTTTGGCAGATATGATCAATACTTTAGGTGTTTTTCCAAAAGATTCTTACGACATAAGTCTCTTTACCATCACCAAAAGTGAATTGTTTAGCAATTTTGACAACTATTTTTTAGCGCGACTCAATTTCTGTTTTCCTTCCGAAACCTATATAGATTATCAAGTTGGGGAGGTTAATGCCTTCGAAAAGAAGTATTTTGTGCGTTATAACAATTTGCCATCCGAAAATGCTTATAAAGGTTTTGATTTGGTTTATGACGCCTTAGAACGACTTTCAATTAGCGCTAATTTACTAGACAAAACACATGGCATTACACGCCGCTTAGCCTATCAATTTGATTATAGTGAAAATGCCGGTGCTAATAAAATCTTAAACAGAGGTGTTTTTCTTTTACAATACAATGGATTAACTTTAAAAATAGTTGAATAAAACAACCATTTTAGCTCATAAAAAAAGCACCTAAAAGGTGCTTTTTTTAAATCATTTGTTTTTATTGTAAGAGCAATAACACCGGATTTTCTATTAAATGTTTAAAGGTCTGTAAAAATTTTGCTCCCGTTGCACCATCAACTGTTCGGTGATCGCAGGCTAGGGTAACTTTCATCACATTGCCAATTGCAAGAACATTATTTTTTACAACAGCTTGTTGTGTGATGGCTCCGACCGATAAAATTGCTGAGTTTGGTGCGTTTATAATTGAAGTAAAATCTTCAATACCAAACATTCCCAAATTAGAAACCGTAAAAGTGCTGCCTTCCATTTCTTGTGGTTGAATTTTTTTACTTCTCGCCTTGTTAGCTAACTCTTTAACTTCTATGCCAATTTGCGACATTGTTTTTTGATCGGCAAATTTAATTACTGGAACCACCAAACCATCTTCAACAGCAACCGCAACGCCAATGTGTATGTGATTATTGATAATCATACTGTTTTCAGTCCATTGCGAATTTACCTGTTTATGTGATCGCAGCGCTATGGCAACGGCTTTTACAACCAAGTCATTAAATGATATTTTGGTATCGGGCATTTGGTTTGCCTGTTCTCTAAAAGAGATTGCATTATCCATATCGAGGCTTATACTCAAATAATAATGAGGAGCAGTAAATTTTGATTCACCCAAACGACGTGCAATAACTTTGCGCATTTGTGAATTTTTTAGCTCCTCAAAACTTTCGGTTGCCGATGCAACAAAAGTGTTTTGAGCAGCAGTAGCAATGCCTTTAAAATTTTCGACGTCACTTTTCACAATGCGACCATTTTCACCACTTCCAGCAATATTTTGAATGGAAATACCTTTTTCTTCTGCCAATTTTTTTGCTAAAGGCGAGGCAAAAACACGCCCACTAGTTACCGCTTGAACTGGTTTTGCAACAATGGGTGCAACGGGCGTTTTGCTTATTGCGGGAGTTGCTTGCTCAACCACTGCTTGTTTTGGCGTTTCAACAATATTTGGGTTTTCTTTTGCCGGCGTTTCTTTAGCTACGCTATGGTGATGACTTTTTAATAAGGCCTCAACATCATCATTTTTATCGCCAATAATTGCTAATAACGCGTCAACTGGAGCGCCATCACCTTCTTGAATACCAATATAAAGGAGTGTTCCTTCATAAAAAGATTCAAATTCCATGGTCGCTTTATCGGTTTCAATATCGGCAAGAATATCTCCTTCGGCAATTTTATCGCCCACTTTTTTATGCCAAACTGCAACAACCCCTTCGGTCATTGTATCACTTAATCTGGGCATTGTAATAATTTCTGCCATAATAGCTTAGTTAAATTTTATGTTTTAAAAAAGGATAATTTTCTTGCTCATAAACAATATCAAACATCAAATCCTTATCGGGATAAGCGGAGGTTTCGGCAAAATTTTCACAAGCATCAATTTCTTCTTTAACGGCTTGATTGATGGCTTTTATCTCATCGTCAGTAGCGTATTTTTCTTTTTGAATAACTTCTAAAACTTGCTTAATTGGATCTATTTTTTTGTATTCGGCAACTTCATCTTTAGTTCGGTAATGTTGGGCATCGCTCATTGAATGACCGCGATAGCGATAGGTTTTCATTTCTAAAAAGGAAGGACCATTACCACTTCGGGCATATTCAACAGCTTCAAAAATAGCTTCGGCAACCTTAACGGGATTCATTCCGTCAACGGGTTTACAAGGCATATCATAAGCCAAACCAAATTTCCAAATTTCCTCACTATTAGAGGTTCTGGCAACCGAAGTTCCCATGGCATAACCATTATTTTCTACGATAAAAATAACTGGAAGTTTCCAGTTCATCGCCATATTTAAGGTTTCGTGAAGCACACCTTGTCGGGCTGCGCCATCACCAAAAAAGGTCAACGTAACTGCTTTTCGGTCAAAATACTTATCGGCAAAAGCCAAACCGGCACCTAACGGAATTTGTCCGCCCACAATTCCATGACCACCATAAAAGCCGTGTTCTTTAGAAAAAATGTGCATTGAACCACCTAAACCTTGCGATGTTCCTGTTTTTTTACCGTACAATTCTGCCATAACGCGTTTCGGGTCAACTCCCATGCCAATGGGTAAAACATGGTTGCGATAGGCAGTAATCATCTTGTCTTTGCTCAAATCAATCGCGTGTAAAGCACCCGCTAAAACCGCTTCTTGACCGTTGTATAAATGCAAAAATCCACGAACTTTTTGTTGGATGTAAACGGCGGCTAGCTTATCTTCAAACTTGCGCCAAAACAGCATATTTTTATACCAATCTAAATAGGTTTTTTTGGTAATTTTTTTCATAATTTTTTTAAAATTGAAAAGTGTTGAGTCGCAAAAATACTACTTTAATTATATTTTTTATAGCGACGTGATTAAAAACAACTAAAACGGTTTAGAAGTTTAACTGAATTATATTCATCTCATTTATAAAACACGAAGTTTAATTCATATAATCTTCAATTGGATTACAGGTGCAAATGAGGTTTCTATCGCCATAACCATCATCAACGCGACTAACGCTCGGCCAAAATTTACTTCGTTTTATAAATTCTAACGGAAAAGCAGCGTGTTGCCTACCATAGGTGAAGGGCCACTCATCTGAAGTAACCATAGCCTCGGTGTGAGGCGCGTTTTTGAGCGCAGAATCCTCATCTTTTTGATAAGCCAAAATTTCTTGTTTAATGCACTTAATGGTTGCTATAAATTTGTCTAATTCCGCTTTATTTTCACTTTCGGTAGGTTCAATCATCAGGGTATCGTGAACAGGAAAAGAGAGCGTTGGCGCGTGATAACCAAAATCCATTAAGCGTTTTGAAACATCGGTAACATCAACGCCATAGTCTGGTTTGATAGCTCTAAAATCAAGTATCATTTCGTGACCCACAAAGCCATTTTCGCCCGAATAAAGGGTTTTAAAGTCATCTTTTAATGCGGCTTTTAAATAATTGGCATTTAAAATGGCGTAACTTGTAGCCGCTTTCAAGCCTTCACTTCCCAACATTTTAATGTAGGCATAAGCAATCAAATCGACTAATGCCGAACCCCAAGGTGCTGCCGAAACACCAGGAATGGCTTGGTCGCCACCGGTTTTAACAATGGCATTGGTAGGTAAAAATGGCGCTAAATGGCTTGCCACACAAATTGGTCCAACGCCTGGTCCGCCACCACCGTGAGGAATGGCAAAGGTTTTATGAAGATTTAAATGGCACACATCGGCACCAATAGTAGCGGGATTTGTCAAGCCAACTTGGGCATTCATATTAGCACCATCCATATAAACTTGACCGCCATTTAGGTGAATTATATTAGTAATTTCGGTTATAGAAGTTTCAAAAACGCCATGTGTAGATGGGTAAGTTACCATTAAAGCTGCTAAATTAGCTTTATAAAATAAGGCTTTTTCGCGAATGTCTTCAACATCAATATTGCCTTCGGGCGTGGTTTTGGTAACAATTACTTCCATACCTGCCATAACTGCCGAAGCAGGATTTGTGCCGTGCGCCGACGAAGGAATAAGCACGATTTTTCGATGGGCATCTCCTCTTGATAGGTGGTAAGCTCTAATGGTCATCAGACCACTATATTCGCCTTGCGCACCAGAATTTGGTTGCAATGAGGTGGCCGAAAATCCCGTTATAACATTTAAGGAATGCTCTAAATCTTTGAGCAATTCTTGATAACCTTCGGCTTGATTAGTGGGCACAAAAGGGTGAATACTATTCCAGTTTGCCGAACTTAATGGCAACATTTCGGTCGCTGCATTGAGTTTCATGGTGCAAGAACCTAAAGAAATCATGCTGTTTGTCAATGAGATATCTTTTTTTTCTAGAGTTTTAAGGTAACGCATCATTTCAGTTTCGGAATGATAATTATTAAAAACTTCGTTGTTTAAAAACGAGGAAGTTCTTTTTAATTGCGGTGGTATTGAAGTCGTTTCAAAATAATCGGTAATGTTTGGAGCCATTTTACCTTCAGCTTTAGCTAAAACGGTGATAATCTGTTTGACATCATCTAAAGAAGTAGTCTCGTTTAGCGAGATGCCAACCGTAGTGTTGTCGATAATTAAAAAGTTAAGTTCGTGTTGTTCGGCAAGTGTTTTTAATTTTGCGGAATCTGAAATTTTAATTTGTAAGGTGTCAAAATACGCTGAGTTTAACTGATTTAAACCCATTTTTAAAACCGCCTCATTTAAGATATTGGCAAGTGAATGGATTTTTTTTGCGATGCGTTTCAAGCCATCAGCACCGTGATAAACGCCATACATTCCAGCCATAACGGCTAAAAATACTTGGGCGGTACAAATGTTTGAAGTTGCTTTTTCGCGCTTAATATGTTGCTCGCGCGTTTGTAAAGCCATACGCAAAGCGCGGTTGCCTTGTGCGTCTTTTGAAATGCCAATAATTCTGCCTGGAATTTGGCGTTTATAAGCATCTGAAGTGGCAAAATAACCGGCGTGAGGTCCGCCGTAACCGAGTGGAATGCCAAAGCGTTGGCTTGTGCCAACAGCTACATCGGCTCCCAATTCGGCTGGGGTTTTGAGCATTACCAAGCTCAATAAATCGGCTGCCATTATCACTTTTAGCGCTTTTTGATGCGCGGTTTCTATAAAAGTTTGATAATGGTTAACCTGGCCATATTTGCCGGGATATTGTAAAATACAGCCGTACATTTTTGAAGTTAGTTCAACCGTGTTAAAATTGCCATAAACCAGTTCAATGCCGAGTGGTGCTGAACGGGTTTCTAAAACAGATTTGGTTTGTGGCAACACCTCATCTGAGACTAAAAATTGGTTTACACCATCTTTAATTTGCGTGCGACTTCGGGCATTAAACAGCATAATCATGGCTTCAGCAGCCGAAGTTGCTTCGTCTAGCAAAGAGGAATTTGCCAAGCTAAATCCGGTTAAATCGCAAACGAGTGTTTGAAAGTTTAACAAAGCCTCTAAACGACCTTGTGAAATTTCGGCTTGATAGGGTGTGTAGGAGGTGTACCAACTCGGATTTTCGAAAATATTGCGTTGAATAACGGCAGGTAAAATGGTTGGATGATAACCTAAACCGATGTAGGTTTTATACAATTTATTTTTTAAACCTAGTTTATTGATAAAATTTGTAAACTCATATTCAGACATGGCTTTCGGAAGGTCTAAATCTGCTTTTAATCGGATGTTTTTTGGGATGGTTTTGTCTATTAATTCATTAAGTGAATCGACCCCTATGGTCATTAACATTTCCTTTAAATCTGTGGCGTTAGGACCAATATGCCTTGAAGCAAAAGCCTGATTATCCATATTGTTTGAGCGTTTTAAATTAGTTGCCCAAAAGTACTTAATTTTTAAGAAAAATCAGGACTTATAGACGTGAAAGTAGGTGGTAAAATATAATAAATTATTAAGTATATTTGTAATACCTCTCATTTAAAATAGCGCCCTTTATTCGCGCCTAGTTTTAATTTAATATAAATAAAAGTTTGTAATAACAAAATAAACTATTATGAATGATGTAAATAAATATTTAGAAGTACTTCTTGGATTTTCAGAAAAGAAACTGAAAACGTATTTTGATATTGAAAAACTAGGCTTTGAAAATTTTGAGTTGGTTAATTCATACTTGATTCATCAAACAATAAAAGATAAAAAAAATAAGAAAAGCATTCTCATTTTCATTCCAAATGGAAATACAAAATCACAGTTTTATCTCCCTGTAATATTTACCCTTGCTATTTACAATTTTACAGATAATTACATTGATGATACAACTGAATACATAATTGGGGATATACTACAAAAAAATGGTAGCCGCTATGAGATTATAAATAAAACTGAAGATGGGTATGTCTTGAAGGGTAATGGGCTAACCTATCCTACACAAAAACAAATAAAATCTTACATAATAACCAATGCCAATTTAAAAGAAGGAAAAGTCAAGCTAAAGTTTGATTTGTATAGGTCATTCTTTGCAAGTATTATAAATGAGGACATTAAATTTTTGCCATCGAAATTCAAATACAAATCTATTATCGTAACCGATAAAAGCATTGTTGATGAACTTAAAGATTATGAGATAGATGGTGAAAAAATCCAAAAAGCGTTTCCTTTTAGATATGTAACCAAATCAGGTGTAGAAACAGACAATATACCTATTGAGCCAATGATTTATATCGTAAATGACTACGAAACAGCAAGAAAACACATTTTAGAAAAAGGAATTTCTATTCGCAACATAACCTTTATTGGTCAAAATAAATACAAAGACTGTTTTCTCGAAATTTCAGAAGATTTGAATAATAACAAAATAGAAAACTGTTTATTTGTTGGAAGTTCAGATTTTCCAGAAAATGCAATCCCAAATCTTTTAAAATGGAAATGGACTTTACCTGAATTGGATTATTTTAACTATTTCGCAACATTTCCAATTAGTAAAATAATAATAGAAGATTTGCCATTTTCTAAGTCCTTGAGGGAATTTGATATAGTGGTAAGTCAAGCCGAAAATGACTATGGCATTAATCTAAAAGAACTCTACAAGTTTGTTAGAAATGTTTTACCGATAATTATTCCATCTCAAAAAAGCAGATTAATCTCCCAACTTGAAAACACATTAATGTATTTTGAAAAAGAGGGGAAAGATATTGTAGAAACAGCTTTAGACGAAATTGGAGAGTATGATTATGAAGATGTTTGGAGTGAAATTTTAGAAAAATTCAAAATTCTGATTGACTGCAAAAAAAACAGCCAATCAAAGTTTGAAGAAATCAAAAGGTTTCAAAGGATTGATTATGTGGTAGTACCAAAAGAATATTGTGATTTTTGGGCTGATGAAATGAAAAATAGAAATGTCAAAAATATAATTTCATTCAAAGAATTCAACCAACTTGAAGTTAAGAATAAAACGATTGTATTTTTAGGTTTTTTCGGTTACAACCACCTAAAATCTATGATGTATAATTCAAATAAAATAAACATTCTTTTATACCCCCAAGAAGACGAATATTTTGAAAATTGCTTGCAGCGATTAAAGAATGAAACATATTGTGAATTAAGAGATTCTCAGAGAAAAGAAATTTCAGAGATTTCATTTAATGAAACTGAACATATTGAGAATGTTGATGAATTAATTAAACGGCTTTTCGGACAAGAAGAAGAATCGAAAATTGACCCTGATGATTCTGAATCATACAATTCTAATATTTGTAGAGTATTGACTTTTGAAAATGACACAGAATGTTTAGAATTAGACGAGAACAAAACGGTACTATTAAAAATTAATAATCAGGAGCGTTTTGAAAAGGTGAAGAATCTTACTGTTGGTGATAGAATTAGGGTTTATGATAATTCTTCAAAGGAAGAACTCTATCAAGTTGCATTACATTTTGATACAGATGGAGAATTTTCTAAAATTGAAGACTATTCTAAACTTTGGAAAAATGAACTTAAAATTTATTATTCCAAATTTAATTCTCTGGATGAATTACACAAAAGCCTTGTGAATATTGGCTTGAGCATTAAAAACGAACAAACTTTACACAATTGGATTAACCCGAATAGCAATGTCAAATTTCCACAACGAAAAAAAGATTTGTCTGTTTTGAAAAAAGCAATTGATTCAAGTCTTTTTAATGAAAATTACAGTAACATTTTAAAGTATAGAATTGGATATAACCGTATTATGATTTCATTAGGTCGTAAATTTAGTACCGAAATAACTGAATATATTAGGACTAAGAAAAAAGGTGAGTTTTTACAGCAATTTTCAGAAACTCAAATTCAACAGTTTGTTGACCAAAACGCTAAAGAAAGAACGATTAAAACAATAAAAGCAATTGAAAATGAGCAATAATCACGATAGCATAGCAAGAGACATTTTTCAAGAAAGAATTAAAAAAGGTCTTTTAGGTCCCGGCTCAGATATATTTGTTGACGAAAAGGATAGAAATGAAGAAATCATTGCGGATTACCCACTACAAAGGTATTACACTGGCGTCTTATTCCCTGAACAAATAAAAGCAGACTCTACTTCGGATGAAGCAAACAATGAAGTCGGACGAGAAACGGAAAGTGATGATGAAGATTCTCAAAATGAACCTGATAATAATTCAGAGCAAAAAAACGAAAATTACAATCCGAAAAAGAAAGAAGCGAATGAAGATGATGAACTAAAAACTACTCAGAATACATTTTTTCCTACAAATTTGAGTCCACTCCGAAAAGCAATTTTATTTTTAAATAACTAATAAACAATTATTTAGTTGTAATTTATAATTATTTTGTGTATCTTAGTAACATCAAAAAAGCACAACAAATGTTTAAGAAATCACCGAAATCAGCACAACTTAATA
>Ga0210051_1002357_pt1 | contig 19032 bp, 13 predicted proteins | sample CryGey092014_all_FD_185464 | JGI IMG/M metagenome (GOLD analysis project Ga0210051, IMG submission 185464) | Groundwater microbial communities from aquifer - Crystal Geyser CG23_combo_of_CG06-09_8/20/14_all (SPAdes) (version 2) | ecosystem: Environmental > Aquatic > Deep subsurface > Groundwater... | reverse complement strand
TTACTGATGCGCGATTGCTCAATACTTTGAATGGTGAAGAAATTATTATGCGGGCTAAAATCTCAGGAGAGGCAAAAAATATTTTGGAAAAAATTGGTTTGTCATACTAAGCCGGACAAGTCGGGAATTTATCTATTTCGGTATCACAGATACAAATCTGGCTGAATGCGAGGCCGCACTCCAATATCATGAAGTTATTGGACTCAAGGATTACCCCCTGAGCGCCGACGGCAAAACTGTCACAACTGGAACTATTGGGGTTTGTCGTCGCGAAACTCGCTTGGCCGGCCTGCGCCTTACTAAGAAATATGGCAAGGTTTATGCTCGCCACTGCGACAACCCGGAAATTATTGCCATTGAAGGAAATTCCATTAACGCCGAAGTGGCTGATGTGGAAGATATGATTTCATTGGAATCAGAAGTGCCAGGCGCCAAGATTGTTATCTGTCATGTTTCGTGCCGGCAAAACGCCGAACTTATCTTACGAGCTCAACTACGAGGACCTTGGATTGTTATCGAGCTCTGTCCGCAATACCTCTGGTTTGATGCGGACGGCACAAATTGGAATCCGAGTTTGGATCCGGTTTTTTATAAGTGCTTTAATAATCTACGCTCAGGGGAAGATCGTGAATTTCTCGTAAGTCTTCTTCTGACAAATAATCAAATTGATTATTATCGGTTCTGACAACGCAAACCACACGACCTCTGAAAAAATCGAAAAGAAACTTGGAGGATTGCCCACGAACCAAGAAATGGTTCCGGTCATTTGCACGCTCGCCCAAAAACATAGCATTTCTGATCAACGCGTAGCAGAACTGCTTTCTTGGAACGCCGGAAAGATTTTCGGGATTCCGATTTCCAAGGAATTTAACCGCTGTAAGCTTGTCGAAAAAGTTGACGATTTGACCTATAACAACGGGATTATCACTAATCCCTGGAACGGGTCGAGATTATTATTTCCCGTACGGGACTAATTCAATCAGAAAAAAGGAGTATCTTGATGAACAAATCATCTGAGCATAAACCACTCACAAACATACTCATATCCACCTGCTTTGGACATGGTGGCATGGGTATGTTTCCCTACATTTTTTATCCACCTTTTTGGATTCTTCTTTTCACAGCTTGGCTAACCAATACTGCGATAATTGCGAAGTCGGCCACCCGCTACAGGCACCATGGAAATTATATCTGGTGGAATCTATTCACCTACAAATTCATCCACAGAATTAAAGACCTACAGAGCATCCTGAATTCATACGGACTAACAAATCCTGGCGTATGGGTTTGTGCCATTATGATAAAAATTGCTTGGACGCTGGGATTTAATGTCGTCCCCAGCTTCTTTGTTAATTTCTCAAAGGGTTACGAGACAGGATACAAAGAAACGATGGAAGCCCTGTCTATATTTCGAAGGGTGTTGGGGAAAAAATTCTGCATCCTCGAACTAAACCCATCCTGCCCAAATTCCGGTGAAGATATTCTGAGCAATCAGAGAAATATCTTACGCCTTTGCGAGGCAATCAAGCGAGAATTTCCATACCTAACTCTGATAGTCAAAGGCAGCATCGTATATCCTAGCAGCTTCTATGCTCAACTCGAAGAAACTGGTGTGGACATTATACACAGCATGAATACTATTCCTTTTGATGTCGCCGTCAAACTTGGAATATCTCCCTATGAAGTATCTCCACTCGGAGAAAAAACCAAAGGAGGTTATTCGGGCAATATCATCATGCAACCGGCTTTCGACTATACTATGTCGACCGTTGTGCCTACCGCCACGATTCCTTTGATCTTCGGCGGAGGGGTATCAGCGGATAATATCGCCATGCTATTTAACAAAACGGCTTTGGTAAATAAAGAGGGAGATGCTCGAGACACCTTTTTCGCGATTTGCACTGCCGCTACTTATAATCCTATTAAAACCGCTAAGTTGCTTTGGGAATTAAATCAATGAGCAACAGTATCAACCACTCAGAAAAGGAGCCTTGCCAACACGCAAGACTCCTTTTATATTTTCTAAAAAAATTATCCCTTTTTAATATCAACCAAATTCAACTGCATTTTTTTGTTACCGTTCCACTCATCTTCTTGCAGATTGAAGACGATGTCCACCGCATCGCCAACTTTCAGATTGAGAATATTTTCGCCTAAGCCGAAACCGATTGATTCAAAAATTTTGGGACTCGACTTCGCGCGCAAGGACAATTTTAAATGTTTACTGCCATTGCCGACAACTTTCATATTTTCAATCAGCAAATTTTTCATCAGAAAAATTGGCTCTTCATTGCCTTCGCCGAACGGTTGCAATTTATTAATGCCGTCCACTAAATTCCAATCAAGGTCTTGCGGAGAAACTTCCAAATCAATTTCAATGGCTGGAGTAATATCCTTGCCTACCAATTCTTTTTCAATTAAACCGGATAATTTAGTATAAAATTTTTCCATATTTTCTTCCAACACTTGCGCACCCGCAGCCTGGGAATGTCCGCCAAAGCGAATGAGCAAATCTGAACATTGCTCCAGTGCTTCAATAATGTTCACCTGATCAATGCTGCGAAAGGATCCAACAAAACCGGTCTCTTGTTTTTGAAAAACCGCCGTGGGCTTGTTAAATTCTTCCGCGATTCTGCCAGCAATGAGACCCAGAATGCCCACCTGCCAATGTTCATTGGACGCAAAAATAAGTTTTCGGTCTTTGAAGAAATTTTCTGCCAAAGCTCGCACTTCGCGCACAATTTCCGCAGTCACTTTTTGCCGGCTTTTATTTTTATCCTCCACTTCCAAGGCCATATCGCGTGCCATAACGGCGCTTTTTTCAATCATCAGTTCATAGGAAATGCTGGCGTGATCCATTCGGCCAGCTGCGTTTATTCTCGGTGCGATTTGAAAAGCGATTTTTTGCGCATTCGGAATATTTTGTTCGTCAATCGTAATCCGACCAACTTTAAACATTTCCAAAAGGCCAACTCGACGAGTTTTGGACAGAACGACTAAACCATATTTTGTTAGCACTCTGTTTTCACCAATGAGCGGCACGCAATCCGCCACCGTTCCGATGACCACCAAATCCAAAAGCCATTTTAATTGATCTAGATTATCAGCGTCCATTTTTTTATATAAAGCCTGCGCCAACTTGAAAGCCACGCCGACTCCAGCCAAATTTTTTTCAGGATAGCCGCAATCATCCCTATGCGGATTGATAATCGCCGCGGCTTGTGGCAAAGTTTTTGGCACATGATGATGATCGGTGATAACCACATCAATGCCTAATTGTTTAGCCATTTCAACCTCCTTGATACTAGTGATGCCACAATCAACAGTAATAATTAATTTCACACCCTCCTTGCTCAAATACTCAACCGCCGGCTCATTCATGCCATAGCCCTCCGTTTGCCGGTCGGGAATGTAGGCCACAATATTTTGAAAACCCAGATTAGTCAGCGCTTCATACAAAAGTGCGGTGGCCGTCACGCCGTCCGCATCATAGTCACCGAAAATGGCAATTTTTTCTTGATTTTTTTTGGCTCGCACGATTCTTTCCACCGCTTTTCCCATATCGGAAAATAAATATGGATCATGCACATCGCCATCATAGTTTAAATTAAAAAAACTCTCTAATTTCTTACTGTCCGAAATTCCCCTATTTGCAAGCAACCGCAAAATTATCGGATGAAAACTATTTTTCAATTCGATATCAACTTCGCCTATTGCGTTTTTTAGCTTCCAGTTTTTTTCTGCCATCTTTATTTATTAGACCCGTTGCGTAATAAATTGCGTAATGAAATTTTCAGATTTTGAGGCATAATTTTTCAAACAATTTTTGCGGTTTAGCCTACGCTAAGCCAAGAAAATTTTTGGGAAATTTGGCCAAAATATGGAAATTGCAGTAGTAAGTTATTACGCAACAGGTCTATTCTATACAATACCGCACTCAGGACAAATAAATTTGGCAACAAATTCATTCTTTTTAGCGCCCACGGGTTTCATTGACAATATCAGTTCAGATCCGCATTTAGAACATTTGAAGTTTTCGCTAAATTGCATATCACTAATTATTTTTTTTGCATCCATTTCAACTACATTGAATTTTAATTTATATTCATCCGCCTTAAATAAAGCTCTAATTTTATCAATTATTTCATGCGGGGTGTAGAGCCCTCTGACAAAAAATTCCTTAGCTCCGAGCTCCCGCGCTTTTTTCTGATCCTCTTCCCTTCCGAGATGAGAAGAAATTACCACCGGAATATTGCTAGTCACGACATTTTTTTTCAAAGCTTCCATTAGTTGAAAGCCATCCATCGTCGGCATAACGATACCGGTGAAAATAACATCTGGGATGTTTTTTGTCGCCTTATCCAAACCATCTACTCCATCTATTGCTTCAAACACCTCAAAACCTTCTTTCTTGAAAATATCATCATACATACCTCTGATTGTTTCGTCATCATCTACTAATAAAATTTTTAGCGCGCTCATAAATTTGTTTACCCCGATTAAATTTAAATTATTATTTTTACATCAATGGCCACTGCCTCCTTGTTATCATTATAGACAAGTAATGGATTAATATCCAGCTCTTGTATTTCCAGTGCTTCTTGGGCTAATTTTGACAGCCCCAGCAGGATTTCAGCCAATTCTTGAACATTATAGGCCTTTTGTCCCCTGGTTTCCGCAAACAAAAACTTTATTTTGCTTTGCAATAAAGAATTTTTAATTTCCTGGATATTAAGTGGTGGAACCAAAAAATTCACCATTTTAAAAACCTCGGTATAAATTCCACCCAATCCATATACTACGATTGGACCAAAGATGCTGTCATTTTTAATTCCCAAAATTAATTCCGTTTTAATCGAACGCATCTGTTGCAAGATTAAATTCTCTCCCGGAAAATTTGCTTGCATTTGTGCATGCGCTTTTTCTAACTCAGCCTGATTTTTAATGTTCAAGATAACGCCTTGTTTATCAGTTTTGTGCAAAACTTTATCACTATCCACTTTCATAACTACGGGAAATCCAATCTCCTTCGGTAAAATATCCTTTGCTCCGATATTTATAACACTAGGTGTTTTTATGCCATAGAGCGCCATAATTCTGCTAGCTTCCGGAAAAGACAAGGCGCCGCGCTTTTCCTTTTTAGCCACCGCAATAATCTCCGCGACTTTATTTTTTCGCTCAATATTTATAGCCAATTCTTTATTTTGTATCGAACTCATATTTACACTCCAATTATAATAAGCATTGATTGTCTTCACTGCTAAATCTGGAAATAAAAAATTTGGAACATCATTTTCTCTCAATTTTGAGATTGATTTTTCCACCCTTTCTCCGCCGATAAAAATCGTAGCCACCAATTTGTCTGTCTTATTTTTAAATTCAATTATCTTATCCGTAATCTTTCCCACTGGCGTTTGATCTTGCGATGTCAAAACACACAAGATTGAGCCAATTTCTTTTTCCGCGTCTAACACCTGCAAAGCTTTTTCGTAACGATCTTCCATCGCATCACCCAAAAGATCCACGGGATTTTCTACCGAAGATTCGTCTGGCAAAAATTCACGCAGCTCCTTTTTTGTTTTTTCGTTCAAATCAAACAGTCGGATTTCTTTTTGATTGAAAGCGTCGGCCGTGAGAACGCCCAGTCCACCGGCGTTAGTAATGACCGCCACTTGATTATTTTTCGGCGGCTTCGCCACAGAAATAAATTCAATCAATGCAAAAAAATCTTCTAAGTTTTCTGCCCGCAAAATTCCGGTTTTCTGAAAAACCGCCTCCATGATATCCGCACTGCCAGCTAAAGCGCCAGTGTGGGAAGCAATAGCTTTTTGTGTTTTCTCATTTTTGCCAGCCTTGATGATTACAATCGGCTTGACCATAGAAACTCTTTGAGCAACTTCAATAAATTTTGGTCCATTTTTAATACCTTCCAAATACATTCCAATAACTTTTGTTTCGCCGTCTTGCGCCAAATATTCCAAAATTTCCGATTCATCCACTTGCATCTTGTTGCCGACCGAAATTATATTGGAAAATTTTATGTTTTCCTTTCTAGCAATGTCCATAATCGCTACCGCCAAGGCGCCCGATTGCGAAACAAAAGAAATGTTGCCGGCCTTTGGCAGGCCGCCCGCGAAAGACGCATTCAATTTCAATTTGGGGATTATAAATCCCAGACAATTGGGCCCGAGAATGTTGAGCCCCTTTTCTTGCGCCAACTTTTTTAATTCTGTTTCGCGTGCTTTCCCCTCCTCATCTGTTTCCGAAAAACCAGCCGAAACCACCACGAAATTTTTCACCCCCACACCAATTTTTTCTTTTATATCAGTTAGACCAAGTTTATTTTTTAAAGCATTATAATTTTTAGAATTGGTGTAGAGGTTTATTCGCTCCGATGCTTCTCGGATAATCGGCACAACAATCTTGGACGGCAAAACAACGATTGCCAAATCAACTTTGTCCGTGATTTCCGTCAAACTGCGATAGCTTTTTTTCTCAAAAAGCTTCTCGTGTTTCGGATTAACCAAAAAAACCTTGCCGGCATAACCCAGCTCCAAAATATTTTTCGCAATCACATTTCCAACCTTGCCCCGCTCCTGCGAAGCGCCAACAATGGCAATAGATTGCGGATTGAATAATTTTTTTAGATCAGACATTTTTGTTTTATTATTTATTTTTCTTTCAACAATCCCTCCACCGCGCCATAATATTTAATGACACTAGATGAGTTTGCTATACCCATACCCAAACATTCTTGCAAGCTCTTGCCTTTGATGTGATAGGCTATAAATCCGCTGGAAAAAGCATCGCCAGCGCCCAAGGTGTCAGCCACCTTTTCTTTTTTGGCGTCCACATGCAAAAATTCTTGCTCGCCTAATCCCCATGCGCCGCGAACGCCATCCGTCATGGCAACAATTTTTGCGCCCAAGTCTCGCAATTTTTCTGCCAAAAATTTTTCATCATTGATTAATGTTTTATCAAAACCATCTAATTTATCAACTATTTCAATTGCCTCATCCTTGTTAATTATCAAAACTTCTGTTTGACGGATAGCTTCTATAATTTTTTGCGGATCACTTTTGATATTTTTCTGCCCAGGATTGAAAACTAATTTTATTTTTTCTTGTGCAGCCAATTCCAAAATCTTATCCAGTTTTTTGTCCCAACTCTCATTGCTATTTCCATTCAGCGAACTGACAAAAATCCATTCAGCCCCGATTTTCTGGATTTCTTCCGGCAATATTTCCAAATTTTCGTTAGAATCGCGATCAGAAAAAATAATCCGGTCTTCACTGGGAATGTGCGCGATGATAGCGGAAAGGTCGCTTCGATGATTTGTTCCAGTCTGAACCAAATCAATTCCAACGCCATTTTTTTCTAATTCTTTTTTGAGCCAATTGCCTGATTCATCATCTCCCACTCTGGTGCAACAATGCGTTTCAATACTGAGGCGTGCCAACCCACAAGACACATTGGCCGCGCAACCGCCAATAGTTTCATGGCGCCCTTGCGAAACTTGATACTTAGCACCCAACTCAAAAACAATTTTTCTCTGCGCCTCCAAGTCTTCCGGCGTTTCCATAATTTCTCCATTCGTAATAGGAAAAATAATATCTTTGGTTGAAGACCCGATGCAAATTACTTTATTCATACAGTTACTTTTAAAAAATTTATTTTAACAATGATTCCTTTTTCATCAATTCTGGTTTTTCTATGTCTAAAATATCCAAAATAGTCGGAGCAATGTTTCCCAGTACTCCTCCATCCCGCAATTTCCTATCTTTAAATTTTTCTCCGATCAGCAGAAACGGTACTGGATTTTTAGTGTGATAGGTATTGGGCTGATCGCTATCAAAATCCATCATGTCGTCCGCATTGCCATGATCCGCTGTGATAATTACCACGCCTTTGCGCTGCAGAACTTCCGGCACAATTCGACTAAGCTGTTTATCTAAAAATTCAACCGCCTTGATTGTTGCTGGCAAATCACCAGTGTGCCCAACCATATCAGCATTGGCGTAATTGATAGCAATAAAATCATATTCCTCCTTGTTTATATATTCCAAAACCTTATCTGTTATGGCTTCCGCTGACATTTCCGGAACTTTAGCATATGAATCAGCTACCGGCGATGGGATCATAATTCTAGCCTCCGCATCCACCGGATCAGCATAGCCTCCATTCAAAAAATATGTAATATGCGCAAATTTTTCTGACTCCGCTATATATAATTGCTTTATATCACCTAAAATCATTGGCAAAGTAGCTGAAATAGTGTGTCCAGGAAAAGCAGTGTGGATATCCAAATCCGGACCAAAGTCTGTCATCGCGGCGAAATATAAATTTTTTATCTTATCGATTATTGGCATATTGTCATCAAGGATGCTTTTTTTATTCATCGCCACAAAAAGCTTGGTAAATTGTCTGGCTCGATCAGAACGCAGATTATAGAAAATAATCGCATCATCCTGGCTAATTTTAACTACTGGCTCACCTTGTTCAAAAATAACTGTCGGCAACAGATACTCGTCCGTTAAATTATTTGCATATGCCTGTTCAATAGCCTCTTCCGGCGAATTAGCCTTTTCCCCTCTGGCAAAAACCATCGCATCATAGGCCATCGTTAATCTTTTCCAATTTTTAGCGCGATCCATGGCATAAAATCGACCGCACAGGGTTGCAATCTTTCCAATTCCGACTTCTGCCATTATCTGTTTATAATTTTTTAAATGTTCCTGCGCGCTTTTGGGATATGAATCCCGACCATCCGTAAATAAATGACAATAAACTTCTTTGATGTTATGATTTTTTGCCAGCTGCAAAACAGCGCGAAAATGTTCCGGCACGCTATGCGGGCTGTCCGAGTTTCCCATGAGTCCCATCAGATGCAAATTGCCATTATTTTTTTGCGCATGATGAACAGCACTAACTAAAACCGGATTTACAAAAAAACTCTTGTTGTGTATGCTCTTAGTGATATGGCGTGAATCCTGTTTCACGACTCTGCCAGCGCCAATATTCATATGCCCAGCTTCCGACCCGCTCATCTTATGATCTTCAAGTCCAACATCTTTGCCAGTCGCACCAAGCAGAGTTGAGGGATAAATTTCATACAGCCGATCAAGGGTCGGTTTTTTAGCCAAGGTTATAGCATTGCCTTTGGATGGTGGCGCAATACCCCAGCCATCTAGGATTACCAAAAGCATGGGTGATTTTTTGTTGTTCATAGTTTTTATTTCTTTAAGAATCTATACACTAATGAAAGCAACAGCACTGAAACTACGCCGAGAACCGTCGGAAATAAATAAGGAATTCTCTCTGAAAGAGGCTTAACCGGTTCTATTTCCGGAACATAACTCACATTGTCTTTTTGCGCTGAAAGCGTTCCATTTTGAGCACTATTTACATCTAAATATTGAAAATATTTATCCAGATCATATTCCGCATAATTAGCTTTTTGATTGCCATAAAAAATTTGATAGTTTTTATTTTTTTCTCCTTGAAAAATAATTTCCCGGTAGATTGAATAGGTCGTGACATCTTTGAATGTCAGCGGTGCATCATCTTTGTTTAAAACTTCAATTTTCAAATAGCGATCATTTGTTTCAGTAAAATTAAGCTGTAAATTTTCTCCGGAAAACTTAGGCGTGTTATAACGAAAAATATATCCCTGTCCGAGCAATTTCCAATCATTTTTATCCTTACTGGAAAAAATCAATACTCCCCGATTGAAATTAGCATCATCGCTTCGCAAGAGCAAACGATTCATTGGAACACCTTGAAGTCCCAAATCGGCGATAATCTCCGTTGATTGTCTTAGCGCATTTTCACTGCTTGAAAATTGCGGATGTCGTTCAGCCTCGCGATTTTTCTCATCAATATTCTGACTTGCGGTTACTGAATTTATTTTTACCGGGCTATTGTTTTCATCTGAAATTTCCAACTTCAGATAGCGAAAAACGCTTTCCGGAAAAGATACGCCGGTATTTTGAGATTTAAAATTGCCCTTGCGATCGGTATAATCATAAATATAAGCCTTGTCTCGCAATATATTCCAGTTGCTCATATCATCACTGCCATAGACCGTCACATTTCTTTGAAAATTTTCTGAAGTCGTTGCAACCTTCAAATTGTTTGTCAATTTTCCTTTTTCACCCAGATCCATAATCACTGAAGAATACTGGCTAGGAACAAATGAGTTGTTAATCATTTTCAAAGGATGGCTAGTTGTTTTTGTTTCTTGTTTTCCGGAAACAATTTTGAAAGGAATTTCTTTTCCACCGCCCCCGACGATTCGCACATCACTAAGATTTTTATTCGATCCGGAAAAAATTTCGTCATCCAATGTAATTTTAATCAAATTACTACCGACTGAATTAATGCTGATGTCTTTATAATATTTCCACTGCGCAACATCAAATGCGCCAAGGCACATTGACGGAAAAATTAAAATAGAGGCAATTAAAATAAGTTTTCGTTTCATGTTTTTAAATTATTTCCTTAATTTTATCCTTATATTTTTGATAGGCGAAAGAAATTGACAAAAGCACGACACCCAAGCTGATTGATGAGATAATTCGATAAAGCGTGCCCAAGCTCCATAAGTCATAGAAAAATAGTTTCAAAATAGCTGCTGATAGGAGGATCAAGCCGCCAACGCGCACCCCCTTATATTTTCCAATAATTCCAACTGCCAATAAAATTATACTGTACATCAGCCAGAAAATAGATAGCGACACGCTGTTTTTATTTCCAATTCTTTGAATTTCTTCATATGTGCCAGCATCATCATAGATGCTATTATAATAATTTTTATTATAGCTTCCAGCACTATTTAAAGCTCTGGCATCCGCCCTGGCTTTATCTTGTTTCACTCTGATTTCCGTGGTTTGTTTTTGATAATAAAAACTTATTTCACGGCTAATGGCATATATCGTTAAGAAATTAGCCACGACCAGCAAGATTACAGTCATTTGCCTAGACTGGGCATAATTTTTGTCCCCATCACTGATTGAAATTAACTTAAAGAGATAAGCCGCCACATAAGAAATTAACACCGCAAAAATAAAAGTCAAAAATACTTGATTGAGTATCATACCGCTGTCTTGCGCATATACGGAATCAATTGTCATTAATCTAAGCAATGCCAACACCAAAACTGCTACTCCGAGAATCTTAATTTCACTTCCTCGGGTTTTAACTCCCAAATAAATTAAGATTATTGATTCAATCAACCAACCGATTGAGATTATATTTTTCTCAAATTGCAAAGGAATGGCCAAAGTTATAAAACCAACGGTCAGAAAGGCGAGAAAATTATATAGATTTTCATCCTCCGGCGTCACTGCTTTGACCAAATATGCCCAAAGGAAATAATAAATTGCCAAAATTAAAGAGAAAAAGCCCATAAATAGATGATAATCGTCATTCAAAAGCGCATAGCTCGCGCCAAAATAGGCCGTCGCCGAAAACAATGTCAGCATTTGTTCTGTTTGGGAGGACTTCTCCTTTTTTACTAAATTATAAATCAACGAAGAAATCGAATAAACAATGAAAAAGGTTGTTAGGAAAAACATTGTCATTCCCAAATCTTTCGTGGTATAAAATTCTGCCGCCCAAGAACCAAAAAGAATTACAGTTCCAATAAAACCGATGAAATTCAATTCGCGCCATTTTCTGAAAACAGAAATGACTAGGATAGCCACATCCAAAAGCAAAACGTATGACAATAATCCAATTTGATTATTCTGTCCATTTGAAACAAGAAAGGGCGTCACAAAACCGCCAATAATGGAAACAATTATCAATGATAATGTATTATAACGCAAGCTTAAAACAATTCCGATGGCCGTAATCAATATCATCATAAAAAAAGCCGGCAATTGACCAATCAAATGATAGAAATTAAAAGCCGCAAAAATTGAAAGATACAAAACCGCGATTCCGCCGCCAGTAATGAGCTGTCCATAAACAAAATATTTACGGATATATTTTTCTCCCAAGCCTAACAGAATCAAGCCAATAATAATCCCGATCATCACTCGGCCAGTTTCTCCAATCCAATTATTATCAAAAGCATATTTCAGCAAGAAAGAAACACCCAACACCAAGGAGGTAATTCCGATTCTGGCAAACCATGTCCCACCGATGTTTTCCTCAAAATTGATTTTTTCCTCAGGCGCATCTATTTTAGCAGAAACATTTGTCGCCCATTCTTGTGTGAGTTTATTTTCGGGCACTGGCGGTGTCGGAGGCGCCGAAACAGCGCTAGTTACAGAAGCCTGAGATACTCCATTTTGGCTGGAAATTATTTCCAATCTCTCAATCCGCTCCCCCTGTTTTTCAATTTTTTCATTCAGAACTTTCAAGGCATTCATTATGCCATCCAATTTTTCTTCCACTTTTTTCAAATTGTTTTGTTCTTCTTGCATTTTTGTTTTTTTAAATTATTAAAAAGGGTTTTTTGTATTTATAACTGGAAGGTAATCAATGGCACTCTCACATTAATAAGTTGAACTATTTTATTTCTTCCTCAATCCTCAACAAGCGATTATATTTACAAATTCGCTCGCCTCGGGAAAGGGAGCCGGATTTTATGTAGTCGGCTTGCACGCCCACGGCTAGGTCGGCTATGAAGTCATCAGTGGTTTCGCCTGAACGATGCGAAATGACGATTCGCATCTTATTTTTCTTGGCCAATTTTATGCACGCCATCGTTTCTGTTAGGGTGCCGATCTGATTAACCTTGATCAAAACAGAATTGCACGCTTTTTCTTTGATCGCTATTTCCAATCTTTTTACATTGGTCACCAAGAGATCATCGCCAATTGTCATCACCGTCTTTCCAATTTTTTCTTCCATCGCGCGCCAGCCTTCCCAATCTTGCTCATTCAAACCGTCCTCAACTGACATTACATTATATTTATTTATCCATTCGCTATAAATATTCACCAACATTTCACGAGTGATGCCGTTGCTTTCCGGTTTGAAAATATATTGTCCTTCTTTTTCGTCAAAAAAAGATGAAGCCGCCGCATCTATCGCCGTACTGACTTCCTTTCCTTTTTTATAACCGGCTTCTTCTATAGCACGATTAATCAGTTCCAAGGGTTTGGAGTTGCTTTCCAGGCGAGGCGCAAAACCACCTTCATCACCCACAGCCACGCTTTGTCCCTCAGAAGCCAAGATATCTTTTAATTTATGAAAAATTTCACTGCCAGCACGGAATTGCTCCTTGAACGATTTAATGCCATTGGGTACCAACTTATATTCCTGAATTGAAAGTCCTGAATCACTGTGCTTGCCGCCATTGATGATATTAAACATGGGAATGGGCATTTTAAAGCCCGTGGTTTTCCTGCCTGTCCGGCAGGCAGGTAGTTTGTAGGCCTTAGAAATATATTTATACAACGGTATGCCAGCCTCAACAGACGCGGCGCGGCAAACAGCCAGTGAGACACCTAAAATTGCGTTGGCTCCCAAATTAGTTTTATTTTCCGTTCCATCCAATTCCAGCATTTTTTGATCAATTTCAATTTGACCTTCCACTTCCATGCCAACCACAACTTTTTGGATTTTTTCATTCACATTCTCCACGGCTTGCAAAACTCCCAACCCACTAAATCTTTTCTTATCGCCATCTCGCAATTCCAAAGCCTCAAAAATTCCAGTCGAAGCGCCTGACGGCACCGCTGCCACAGCTTTAATTCCCGACTCCAATTCAACTTCCACTTCCACTGTCGGATTACCCCGTGAATCCAAAATCTCCCTGGCAAAAATCTTTTTTATCTTAGACATAAAAGTTTTTATTTATTTTTTATTACTAACTACATTATATCACAGGTATTTTCCAATGCCCAACAATACAGTTAAGTTCTTTTAAGCTGTTCTAGGCTATTCTTAAGCGCTGCTTGCACCTCCAATTTTTCCTTATATTCTTCTAATCTTGTCTTTGTTGCCTCAATAATTTCCTTGGGCGCTCCAGCCACAAACTGTTTGTTTTTCAACATACCTTCGTTTTTGGCCACAAGTTGTGTCAAATTTTGAATTTCTTTGGCTGAAGCAATAATTTCTTTTTCCACATCTATCGATTTGGAGATATTCAGTTGCAATGATCTCTTGCGAGTAGAAATTTGGGTCATTTTTTCTTTGGCAATCTTAGTTTCAATTTTAACTCGACCGAGTTTTTCCACGATTTCTTTTTCGGTCTTAAGCTTGCCATACGCCTCTATCAACTCCGCTGGATTAATGTGATAACTCGCCCGAATATTTCGAATTTTTGCAATCAATTCTTGCAGATCGGCAAAATTAGCCTGCGCCTTGGCATCAATAAATTTCTTTTCACTTTTCGGCCATTTAGCCATCATCAAAATATCTTCACTCTTATTCAAAATTTGATAAATTTCCTCTGTCACAAAAGGCGTGAACGGATGCCAAAGTTTCAAAATTTTGTCCAGAACATAGCCCAAAACCTTAGTATTCTTTTCCAGTTTATTTATTTCAACGAACCAATCAGCGAAACTATCCCAAGTAAATTTGCGCAATGCGTCCTGCGCCAAAGAAATCTGCTTGTCTTTCATGCATTGTGTAACTTTTTTTGTCACCTCTTCCAATTCAGAAACAATCCATCTGTCTGACAAAGTTTTCAAATCTTTTTTGCTTATTTTTTCCACCAAAGCAAAATTTTCATCCGATTGCTCGCAATAGCGGAAAATATTCCACAGCTTGGTCACAAAATTGCGGAAGCTTTCAATTTTTTCCTCATAGAGCCGCGCGTCTTGTCCCGGCGCAATATCCATCACTAAGCTCAAACGCAGTGCATCCGCGCCATATTTTTCAATGATTTCTAGCGGGTCAATGCCATTGCCTCGCGACTTGGAAAATTTATGCCCATCCTTGTCCAAAATTAAGCCAGTAAAATATAGATTTTTGAAAGGAACTTTCCCGGTACGATAACCACCCATCATCAACATTCTTGCTGCCCAAAAGAACAACAAATCACGACCCGTAATCATAGCGTCGGTTGGATAAAAGTTTTTACAGTCTTTTCCGTTGGGATAACCCAGTGCTGTATATGGCCACTGACTTGAAGAAAACCAAGTGTCCAAAGTATTTTCGTCCTGAATCCACTTGCCCGTCGTAGCCTTGGCGGAGTCGGAATCCTTGCCTTTGGGTTTTTCCAGTCCGACATAAATCTCTTCGCCACGATACCACACTGGAAACTGCGGTCCCCACCATATTTGTCGTGAAATACACCAATCCTGCAAATTATTTAACCAATGGATGAGAATTTTTTTGAAATTTTCCGGATAAATCTCAACCTTGCCGGACTTGATCATCTCTAAAGTTTTTTTCTTAAAGGAATATTTTCCCGAGTCCACCGACACAAACCATTGGTTTGAAATCAACGGCTCAATTATAGTCTTACATCTTTCACAAACAGAAACAGCATTAGTCAAAGATTCTTCTTTTTCCAAAAATCCCAGCCCTTGCAAATCGGCTACAATTTTTTCTCTGGCCTCCAAAACATCCAGACCGACATATTCACCGCCGGCTTCCGTAATTTTAGCTTTTTCATCAATGACAAAAATTTCTTCCAATTTATGATCCTTGCCAATTTGCCAGTCCAATGGATCATGCGCCGGCGTAATCTTCACCGCACCGGTTCCAAATTTCATATCAATTCGCCGATCGGCAATCACGGGAATTTCCCTGTTTTGCAATGGCAAAATCAAGTTCTGGCCGATAAAACCCAAGAATCTCTTGTCTTTTGGATTAACTGCCACAGCAGAGTCTCCCAACATTGTTTCCGGACGAGTTGTCGCCACCACAATGAATTCCTTGGAGTCTTTGATTGGATATTTGATATAATATAATTTTCCCTCTCTTTCTTTGTGCTCCACCTCAACATCACTCAAAGCTGTCGCGCAACGCGAACACCAATTGATAATCCGATTACCCTTATATACCAAACCATCTTTATACATTTTTACAAAAGTCTCCAGCGCGATTTTCAATCCGTCCGGATCCAGTGTAAATTTTTCCCGCGACCAATCCGCGCTGATACCGATTTTCTTTTCCTGCGAGCGCATATAGTTCGAGCGATCCATACAAAAATCATAACAAGCCGCGTAAAATTTTTCCCGGCCCATTTCTTGGTGAATTATCCCTTGCTCTTCTTTTATTTTTCGCTCAAAAACAACTTGCGTCTGGATGCCGGCATGATCTTTGCCTGGCAAAAGCAAAACTTTTTTGCCACCCATCCGTTCGAAACGGCCGAAAATATCCATCACCGCATAACCGCTGGCGTGGCCGATATGCAATTCGCCATTGGCATTCGGTGGCGGCAAAACATTGCAATATTTTCCTTGCCTACCGGCAGGCAGGTTAGAAGATTTTATATTATCCGGATTAAAAAACCCACTCTTCTCCCAAAGCGCGTAAATTTTCCCTTCCCTCTCTTTGAAATCAAATTGTTTGGAAATTTCTCGCATATCAAATATAATACATTCTTATCAATTTTATTTTCTAATTTCCACTTTTAATTTATCGGAGTAATGCGCCTAACTCCTTCTCGGTTTTTGTGCGGATTTCAGTTTGTATTTTATTAATTTCCTCGTTAGTTAATGTTCTTTCAGATGAACGATAAACGATGCGAAAGGTGTAGCTTTTTTTATCCTTGCCAAACTTTTCCTCATTTTCATATTCATCCAAAAGTTTTACTTCCTCAATCAGATTATCCGCGTAATCCCGAACAATTTCATAATAATTATTCAGGCTTACATCCTTATTAATGATAAACGAGATATCTCTGATGGTTGCGGGGAATTTACTGACTTCTTTAAACTTGCTGTTAATATCCTTAAATTGACTTGTAATTCGCTCGTCATTCGACCAAAGAATTCTAATATCCGGTATTTCCATCTTTATCATGACCAATCTTTCTCCAAAACCAAAAGCCCAGCCATTATAAACCTCGGGATCTAGGCCAAATTTTTCTAAAACAACAGGATTAACCAGCCCAGCGCCATTGACTTCCAGCCAATTTCCATTGAATTTAATATCCATCTCCAAACTTTCTACTGTATACGGGAAAGTGTCTTCCAAAAATTTATACTCAATATCCGGTCCGAAAATTCCCTTGGCTAAATCAATCTGAACATCTTTCAGATCCTTTTGGGTAATAATTTTTTTATCTTTTTTGCAAATCAATAACCCGTCAATTTGATGAAAGGCGGGAAAGTGATGTCTGTCTATTTCATCTTTTCTATAAACGATTCCCGGAGCCAAAGCTTTGATTTCGCCCTCTTCTTCCAATCTTTTTAAAACCTCTTTGTCTTTTAAATAAAAAGACCAAAAAGCCGTCATCTGCGTTCTCAAAATATGAATGTCATCCAGATAATAGGTGTCAGTTTCTCCTCGACTTGGATGATTTTTGGGCGTGTTCAGAAGATCGAAACATTGTTCTACGGTTATAACCTTTGGAAATTCAACAATATCGAAACCATCAAACCTTGGCAGGTTAATTATCTGATCAAATAAAATTTTCACCGGTGAATGCTCTTTTTTTGTAAGGTCTGACAAAGCCAAAAGCCTTTTTATGCGCTCGGCTTTTATATCACTTCTTTTGTTCAACTCTTCTATTAGTGTTTTTTCGTCCGGATCTTCAATAACAATTTTTCTCATAGTTTTATTTACCCTGTGGAGTAATTTTCCCCTAGGAAAAATAATTCGTCACGGCGAATTTACTCTACAGGGTTAATTATTTATGTAAATCAATATATTTTGTAAACTCCATTCCAACCGTGGCATTTTCATCTAAAATCATAATTCCGCCATGATCTGAACCCAACCCAAGCTCATCTTCAGCACAAAGCATTCCAAAAGATTTTACCCCGCGAATTTCGGCTTCTTTGATTTCAAGACCATTGGGTAATTTTGCACCCACCATTGCCACCGGCACATTATCGCCAACCTTGATGTTTGGTGCACCGCAGACAATTTGCAATTTTTGTACAGACGAGGCATACCTGGTTTCTACCATAACCACTTGCAATCTGTCAGCATTAGGATGTTTTTCAATTTCTAAAATTTTTCCCACTACCACGCCAGTAAATTCCTGGCTCTGTTTTTCCAGATTTGATTCTATGCCTAAGATATTTTTTAACCAGTTGTAAATATATTTCATACTAAATTTCTTGTTCTAGAATATTATTTTTTCTCAAATTTTATTTTAACAAAATGAATCTTGCCGACTTTCATTATTTTTCCATCATGCGATTCTGGATTCAAAATCATAATTTCCTGACCGGCCACTATTTTTTCCCCACCAATAGACACGCCGCCTTGTTCAATTTTTCTGCGCGCATCGCTCTTGCTAGTAGCTAATCCTGCAGAAACCATAAAAGATGCTACATTTTGGGGAGCATCATAAGCAACAACCCATTCTACAACCTGCTCCGGAATTTCTTTATTGGAAATTGTTTTTACAAAATATTCCTTGGCTTTTTCTGCTTCATCTTTGCCATGATAAATTTTAACAATTTCTGTCGCCAATTCCAGTTTTGCATCGCGCGGGTTTTCCAATTTCATCAACCTTTCAATTTCATCCAAAGAAATCCGAGTGCATCCAAGAAACAACGGCCGAAGCATGCCATCCGGTTGCGACATAATCGCGCCAAACAAGTCATTTACTCCCAAATCCAAGAAAACTCCGGTATTATTTGATTTTGACATCAGCATGCCGGTTTTTTCATCAGCAATCAGCTTAACAGAAATAACAATCTTATCTTTGTTTTTTATTTTTTGCATCAGCGTTCTTCCGGCCAACGCATTAAATATCTGATCCGTGCCACAAAGCTCAACATCCACATCCATCGCTACACTGTCATAGCCTTGCATCAAGGGATACATAAATTCATGTATGTAGATCGGTTTTTCCTCTTTAATTCTTTTTGCAAACATATCTCGCTCCAACATCTGTTGAACTGTAAAATTACTAGCCAACTCCAATACTTCGGCAAAATTTAATTT
>Ga0210051_1002355_pt1 | contig 19035 bp, 17 predicted proteins | sample CryGey092014_all_FD_185464 | JGI IMG/M metagenome (GOLD analysis project Ga0210051, IMG submission 185464) | Groundwater microbial communities from aquifer - Crystal Geyser CG23_combo_of_CG06-09_8/20/14_all (SPAdes) (version 2) | ecosystem: Environmental > Aquatic > Deep subsurface > Groundwater... | reverse complement strand
GGAGCAATAGGCACATTTGTATCTTTTTTCATGAACAGCATTTTACTCTTCACCTAGTCAAAACAACACTTTTGGTCTAAAATCAGGAAGTTGCAATCCATTTAGGTGACCAAATTGCAACGGTGCCAATATGATAAACAAATGGAACAAATGGAGAATAATGGGATTTTTGGGGGCATTAGGGGTGGTGGGAATCGGATACCTTAAAAATATAATTCGGGTGATAAAATTGAAGACATGAATTTGATAAAAATTGCCATAGAATTTTTTTTACATATTGATAAAAATCTGGCGATATTAATAGCTCAGTTTGGTGGATGGAGCTATGTGATTTTGTGGCTGGTGATTTTTATGGAAACAGGATTGGTAGTAACTCCATTTTTGCCGGGGGATAGCCTGTTATTTGCGGCAGGGGCACTGGCCGCTATGGGGTCGTTTAATATCTGGTTTTTGTGTTTATTGATGGTGATAGCGGCGATAGTGGGTGATGCGGTTAACTACTCGATTGGACATTTTATTGGACCAAAGGCGTTTAATAGTAAAAGTAAGTTATTAAAGAAGGAGTATTTAGAAAAAGCCCAAGCTTTTTATGACAAACATGGTGGAATGGCAATAACACTGGCCCGGTTTGTGCCGATAGTACGGACTTTTGCTCCATTTGTGGCGGGAATCGGAAAAATGAAGTATGGTTATTTTGCTTTTTATAATGTGATTGGAGGGGTGGCTTGGGTGAATTTGTTTTTGTGGGGCGGATATTTTTTTGGCAATGTACCTTTGGTAAAAGAGAATTTTCACTATGTAGTGGTGGCGATTGTACTGATTTCGGTGGTGCCGATCGGGGTGGAGATGATAAAAAACAAGAAAAGGTAGTCTTATTTCTCATAAACTTGGTCGTGGATGCCAATATCAACAAACTTGACAACCTGGTCGTCGATGATTTGGTAAACAACCCGAATGTCATTGGTTATGGAAAAGGCGCGATAATTTTTCATTTGACCCTGAAGTGAGTGGTCACAAAGAATTGGATGGGCTGGATTTTTAGAAAATATCTTTACTCTTTCAGTAAAGCGATCGGTGAGTTTTAAGGAAGATAAAATTCGGTTGGAGTAATATTTTCGAAAAATTTTGCTGAAAATTATTTCAATTACCGCTATTTAAATATGATATCAATTTATCGACATTACTGCTCTTAATATAGTCACCCTTTTTAATATCTTTATCGACCCGAGCCGACTGTTTATCGAGGATTGCCTCTTGCTCCGGAGTAATATATTCGGGCGGAAAAGTACTAGAAAATAAATTAAATTTATGGTCAATAGACTGTTTGAGAAAAACGCGGATGTATTCCTGGAGCGAAGAGTAACCCAACTTAGAGGCATATTTTTCAGCACTAGTTTTAAAACTTTTATCGACCGGTATTTGGATGGTGGTTTTCATAATATTATTATATTACTTTGGTATTAAATGTCAAGAAGGTAGTGGTGGAGAGAAGGTGGTGAAAAAAATATATTATTGCGGACTTTGTGAGCCAAGACCAGAGGAGCGTATGGGAGAAATGGTAATTAAGAGAAACCACGATGCTCGTGTAGTAAATGATTTAACCCATTGATTTGAATGGTAGATTTAGGTATAATAGGAGCACTTGCGGAATGATAAAAGGAAATTTAATTTATTCAAAAAAAATATGTAGGCGATAGTTGCGTCTGCATAGAAGATAAATTGCCGCAAGTAGCGGCATTTTTTTTGCCACTGCACTTTTTTAAATAGGACGTGTGTCTGGGCCTGTGGCTCAGTTGGTCAGAGCACTTCATTTGCAATGAAGGGGTCGCGAGTTCGAATCTCGCCAGGTCCACTAAGGGCAGACACTTGGTCTGCCCCTACAAAACGCTCATTAACAATCTACTAAACCTGAATTTAAGAATCTTGGCAACTGAATCGAGTTGCCTAATATATGAAATTTCATTGAAGCAAATGGTGGATGCCTTGGCTGCTAAAGCCGAAGAAGGACGCGGAAGACGGCGATACAGGTTGGGGAGCTGTCAACAGGTGATGATCCAACCAAATCCGAATGTGGTAACACCGGCCGTGGAAACACGGCTGAGGTCCGACGTAAGTCGGACCGGGGAACCCGGGGAAGTGAAACATCTCAGTACCCGGAGGAAGAGAAATCGAAAGAGATTCCGTCAGTAGCGGTGAGCGAACGCGGAAGAGACTAAATCCCGGTCGAAAGACCGCGGAGGTTGCAGGGTTTGGCATAATGTTTTGAAAAAAGATAAGAAAGCTCTGGAATGAGCTACCAAAGAGGGTGAGAGTCCCGTATTTTAATTTCCAGTAAAAACAGGCTAAATACCTAAGTACCAGGGTCCACGTGAAATGTCCTGGGAATCTGGGGCGACCAAGCTCCAAGTCTAAATACTTTAGCGGACCGATAGTGAACTAGTACCGTGAGGGAAAGGTGAAAAACACCCCAAGAAGGGGAATGAAATAGATCTGAAACCATTTGCTAACAAACAGACAACGCTCGTGCTTCGCACTCGCAATTTCTAATTTCTAATTTCTAATTTCTAAAAAATTTTTAGATATTTAGATTTTGATATTGGAGTTTCGAGCGCGAAGCGCGAGTTATGTCGTGCCTATTGAAGAATGAGCCCGGGAGTGTTTCTAGTCATCAAGTCTAATCAGCCTAGGCTGAGGAGGCGTAGCGAAAGCGAGTGCGAATAGCGCGATTAGATGGCTGGAGATGACCCGAAGCCACTTGAGCTAACCTTGGACAGGGTGAGTGTCGACGAAAATCGGCATAAGGCCCGTACGGATCAGAGCTGCAAATCTGTCCGATGATCTGAGGTTAGGGGTAATATGCCAATCGAAAGTGGGAATAGCTGGCTCTCTCCGAAATATATATAGGTATAGCGTCTAGTGTTTCTCTGTGGGGGTAGAGCTACTGGATGAATGTTTGAGTCGCAAGACTCGGCATTTAACCAAACTCCGAATACCACAGAATTAAGCTAGGCAGTCAGTCCGACCGGGCTAAGCTGGCCGGGCGAGAGGGGAAGACCCCAGACTCTCAATTAAGGCCTCTAAATCTATGCTAAGTGGGAAAGGGAGTGGATGACCTAAGACAGACAGGAGGTTGGCTCAGAAGCAGCCATCCTTTAAAGAAAGCGTAATAGCTCACTGTTCGATCCGCCTCGGCGGATCGGTCGTCTGCGCCGAAAATGTAAGGAGGCTCAAGCATAGTGCCGAAATTGGAGATTCAGTACGCAACACTAAGAATTTAATTTTTAATTTATAATTTCTAATTTTTATTCAATTCAAAATATCTAATGTTTAAGTTTTTAAATATTTTTAATTAAAAAATTGATTATAAATTTTGAGTTTAAAATTATAAATTAGTTTTTTTGTGTTGCGTATTGAGTAGTAGGAGAGCGTTGTCAATGCGGCGAAGGTATTCCGTAAGGGGTGCTGGAGCGTTGACAAGTGAGAATCCGGGCATGAGTAACGAGAGAAAGGTGAGAATCCTTTCCGCCGAAATATCCAAGGTTTCCGCAGCTACGTTGTTCGTCTGCGGGTTAGTCGATCCTAAGGTGAGTCCCTTTTGGGGAGTAGCCGATGGACAACCGGTTAATATTCCGGTACTAAGGTTAGTTCGTTATCAACTAGGGCGTGACAATGAGTGGGAGGAAGGGAGCCGTAAAGTAATTGCGGCTTTTAAGTGTGTAGCCAGAAGAGGTTGGTAAATCCGCCTTTTCGTTTTTACGCGAAACACGAATAAGAGTTTCGAGAAATCGGGACAATCCTTTTAAGTCCACTTATTCAAGAAAAGCGTCGTAGTGAGAACTAATTTTATTCGTACCAAAACCGACACTGGTGGATGAGTCGAGAAGACTAAGGCGATTGAAAGACAGATAGTTAAGGAACTTGGCAAATTAGCTGGGCGTAAGATTTCAAGATGCCCTGTCCAGTTTAACCACTGGACTACAACAAAAGAATGCATGGCGACTGTTTACCACAAACACAGGTCCGTGCGAACCCGTAAGGGGAAGTATACGGGCTGAATTCTGACCGGTGCTAGAAGGTTAAAAAGATGGGTTTCTCCGCAAGGATTGGCCTGTTTTATAAGCCCTAGTGAACGTCAGCGGTAACTCTAACTGTGAAACTTAGAGCAGTTGTAAAATTTGACCATATGCTGGGAAGTCCGTCCTGAAAAAGGGAATAAGTTCAATAATACTTAAATAATATTGAAAAATATTATGGTAGGGATTAATTTTTCTACAAAGTAAAAATTTATTGATGCGGATAATCAGCAGGAAAGAGTATAATTAACTAATTATGGATATCTAATCTATGGAAGGTTAATTTACAATCCTCAGAGACTATGCGTCAAACAGTTATTTTTGGATTCCCGTTTTCACGGGAATGGCAGAAGTAATTGATGATATAGTCCAAGCTTGGTGGAGACATCAAGAGTTTATGTTTATTGCTAAACATAAGAGTAATACAGAGTCTAAGGTAGCAAAGTCCTTTGTCGGGTAAGTTCCGACGCGTATGAAAGAACCAACGACTGTGCAACTGTCTTAACTATCTATTCAGTGAAATTGAAAGAGCGGTGAAGATGCCGTTTAACCAATACAGGACAAAAAGACCCCATGAAGCTTTACTGGATCTTTACATTGATAAGAACATGAATACTGTCGAGCGTAGGAGGGAGTCCCGGCGCAAGCCGCGGACGCCAATGGAACACCTCCCTTATTCATTTTTGAGTCTAATCCGCGGTGGTGGAACCCACCGGGAAACAGTGTATGGTTGCTAGTTTGCCTGGGGCAGGCACCTGCAAAAAAGTAACGCGGGTACACAAAGGTCGACTTGGTCCGGTAGGAAATCGGACTATAAGCGCAAAAGCATAAGTCGGCTTGACTGTGAGACATACTAGTCGAATAGCTACAGTTTACTGGAGCTAGCTCCGATGTTAATTCGGAGTCAGGGTCGAAAGACGGTTTTAGTGATCCTCGTGACCCATTTGGTATGGGCACGGGCTTACTGGATAAAAGCTACTCTGGGGATAACAGGCTGGTCGCATCCGATAGTTCACATTGACGATGCGGTTCGGCACCTTAGCCATAAAGGCTTAATCGGGGTGGGCAGAAGTAATTCTGTCAGTCTGTAAATTTCTAGTCTTTTTGTTGTTTTTGTAAGTTTTTTTCAAAAACTTAATAACTAGCTCATAACGGTGAACGCCTTAATTGATTTATATTTAATCAATGGCCGATACCGTGGGAAGTCTCCCGATTTATCGGGATGACCCCGTAACGACTGAATCGAAAGATGAGATTCGAGATTTAAATATAATTTCGGATAATACGCTAGCTCCTACTCTGATACCCTGGAAGGGTAGAAAGAAAGAGGATGAAGGGATAGTCTAAGACCACAAGAAATTGTGGAAACGACATGCGATGTCGTCTTGGCGCATCCTGGCCGCGAAGAAACGGCCAAGGGTTGGTCTGTTCGCCCATTAAAGCGCTGCGTTAGATGGGTTCAGAGCGTCGCGAGACAGCTGATCCCGGTAATACCGGGATGACAATGAACTGTCTCTCCTATTTAAACGCTTTGATAATTTTTAATACTGTTGTCTTTTTGTCTAAAAATGCAAGCCTGATAGACTTGCGAAAAAGTATAGGATATAAATCTAGCTATATGCTGGAAACTCCGTCCTGAAAAAGGAATAATTACGATAATACTTAAATGATATCGAAAGGTATTATGGTTTATCGTAGAGACGTAGCATGCTACGTCTCTACGAAAATAAACAAAGTAAAAATTTATCGTTGCGGACAATCAGCAGGAAAGACTCCGATGGTTTATGTCGGAGAATCCTCACAGGCCATACGCTGGAATTAATTATTAATTACGAATTTCTAATTACGAATTACGAATTATAAAAATAATTCAAGATTTTTAATTAGTAAATTACGAATTAATGAAAGATAAGATATGGTCGGACCCCCATAGTGATGTGGGGAGTTTGGCAAAACAAGAAATGCTAAACCGAATGTAACAAAAATGTCGGTCTCTATCCGTATTGGTCGCTTAGGTTTTTGAGGGAATTCGTCTACAGTACGAGAGGACCTAGACGAGGGTACCGCTGGTGTGCCAGTTGTTCCGACAGGAGCATTGCTGGGTAGCTACGTGCCTATTAGATAACTGCTGAAAGCATCTCAAGCAGGAAACTGACCCCAAGATAAGAAACCGATCTCGCCTCATCGGCGAGTGTAGATCACCGGGAGACTACCGGTTAATACCTAAAAAGTGGAAGATCCGTAAGGATTTAAGCAAATTTTAGGGACAGATCGAAGAAATTTCATTTTTATGCAACTCGATTCAGAGGTCAAGATTCAAAATTAAATTTCTAATGTCAAATTTCTAATTTCTAAAGAAAGGAATTATGAGTTTGATAGTTTTTGGTTTTTCAATTCCGGTCGTGTAAGCGAGGTGGCACCACCTTTTCCCATTCCGAACAGAGAAGTGAAACGCTTCAGCGCCGATGATAGTTACCGGGCAACTGGTATTGAAAATAGGTCGCGGCCGGAATTGAGAAACTAAAGAGGTTTAGGAGATTGTGTTATAATCAGTAGTTTTAGGTGTTATTTGTTTATTTAGGGTAACCAACCCCGTGAATAATCCGCCTAGGCGGATTTTTTAATAATATGGCTACTAAAAAAATAGTTAAAAAAAAGGTAAAAGCAATTAAGGATAAAGTGAAAAAAGTCAGCGAGCCGATGACGATGGAGGAGCTTTTGAAAGGTGAGGGGGAGAAAAAAGTAGGGCTCAAAAAAGGGCAAAATGTCAAAGGAAAGATAACTTTAATAAAAAACAAAGCTATTTTTATTGATGTTGGTGGCAAAACTGATGCGGTGGTTTTGGGAAAAGAATTTGAATTTGTGAAGGATTATGTATCTGATTTGAAAGTCGGCGATGAAATTGAGGTACAAATTAAGCAACCGGAAAATGATAAAGGCCAAATATTGGTGTCAATGCGGGGAGCAGCTTCGGGATATGGCTGGAACTACTATTTGGAAAAAGAAAAAAATGGCGGGGAAGTGACGGTTTTTGGAAAGGAATTAAATAGAGGCGGGATTGTGGTGGTGGCTCCGTTTGGATTTTATGGATTTATCCCGGGCAGTCAAATTGGCGGTAAATATGATTTGGACCCGGAAAAGCTTTTGGGTAAAAAGATTAAAACTAAAGTGCTGGAGGTGGATCAATTTAAAAATAGACTGGTGTTTTCAGAGAGATTGGTGTCCGAGCCAAACAAAGTTGGAGAAGAGTCGGAGGCGATTGAGGGATTGAAACTGGGTGATAATTTCGAGGCCGAGGTGGTGAGAGTAGAACCATTCGGAATATTTGTGAGAGTGGAGAAACCTTTTGCGGAAAGTGTTTTGAAACTGGTGGGCTTGGTGCATATTTCGGAAATTTCCTGGGAAAAAGTGGATAACGTGTCGGGAATGTTTAAGTCCAAAGACAAGGTAAAGGTGGTATTGGTCAACAAACAGGATGGCCGACTGCAATTTTCGATAAAGAGGCTAAAAGATGATCCCTGGAAAAATATTGAAACGAAATACTCCAAGGAAAAGGAGTTTGACGGTGAAGTAACCAAGATTGCCAGTTTTGGGGCACTGGTTCGACTGGAACCGGGAATCGAGGGACTGGTGCACGTGTCTAAATTGGCCGGTGCTACCCTTAAAGATGGTGAAAAAGTGCAGGTATATATAGAGAGTATTGACGTACCGAAAAGAAAAGTTAGCTTAGGGCTGGTACTGTCTGACAAAAAAAATGTGTTGTATAAATGAAGTGTTTTGGTGAAAAAAGATACAAAGTGATATAATCGGATTGGATGAAGGTTTTACCTGAGGCAGAAAGTCAAACAGCGGTATATTGTCAGGGGGCCGGTGCGGTGGTAAGGAGAGCGGTAAGTTTGGCATAAATTTATAGCCAATTTACTAGAGGCGCTAGGATACACGAAAAGGATATAATGGGATATGAAGCGAGGAGCAGAAACAGTTTTTGTCTGCAGTAATTGCGGCAATGAATTTTCTAAATGGGCGGGACAATGTAGTGCTTGTGGGGAGTGGAACACATTGAGGGAAATTACGTCCACAGGATTTCGTAAAACTCAAAATTCTAAATCTGGTAGTAAAAGTGGGAAGATAAAGGCAGGTAAGGAATCTGTAAACTTATCAAAAATAAAAATAACTCAAGAAAGCGGTAGGTGGCAGACGGGGATAGGAGAATTGGATCGGGTACTGGGGGCGGGGATAGTGCCGGGAAGCGTGATTTTGTTTGCCGGAGAACCGGGAATTGGCAAGAGTACATTGTTGACTCAATTGATAGGAAAATCAGGAGGACTATATGTGGCAGGAGAAGAATCAGCAGAACAAGTGGCACTTCGGGTAAACCGACTGAAACTTGACCCGAAGAATTTTGAGGTGCTGGAAACCAATGCGATTGAGGAGGTAGAGTCATATTTTGCCCGAACACAAAATGTATTCAAGATAATGGTGGTGGACTCGATTCAGACGATAACAGCGGAAATTTCACAATTTACCGGAATCGGGGTGGGAAATTTTGGCAGTGTTAACCAGATTCGGGAAGTGACGTACCGCCTGATCCAATTGGCCAAGGAGAAAAAGATGGCGGTAATAATTGTGGGTCATGTAACCAAGGAAGGAGAAATTGCCGGACCAAAGGTGTTGGAACATATGGTGGATACAGTGCTGTATTTTGAAGGTGATAAAAGTGGAGAGTTAAGAATCTTGCGGGCTAGTAAAAACCGTTTTGGGTCAACAGAGGAAGTGGGAGTGTTTAAAATGGGGGAGAAAGGTTTGGCGGAGGTAGGGTCGGAAGAGATCAATCTAATTACATCTAAAGTAGATAAAATTGGGTCAGCAATTACAGTGGTAATGGAGGGAAGCAGACCAATGATGGTGGAGATACAGGCTTTGGTGACCGAGAGTTTTTCGTCGATGCCTAAAAGAATCTTTTCGGGACTTGATTATAACCGGGGGGAATTGTTGGCGGCGGTAGTCCAGAAGACAATAGGGGTGCCACTTTATAAATATGATGTATTTGTATCGGTGGCGGGTGGAATGAGACTGTTGGACACAGCATCGGATTTAGCAGTGGTGGCAGCGATATATTCAAGCTATAAAGAAAAATCGATGGGGCCAAAAGTTTATGTGGGAGAAGTTTCGTTATTGGGGGAGATTAGAAAAGTCAGACAAATGGAAAGAAGGCAGAAGGAGGCTGGGGCAATGGGGCGGGAAGTAGCTACTATGTATAGTATAAAAGAGCTGAAGAAATAAAATAAAGTATTTATCCACAGGATGTGCATAAGAGGGCTTTAGAGAGTTTTTTGAAGCTAAAATGTATGGAATAAAAATATATAGGTATGGTGAAAAAATAGGACATAAAAAATATAGGATATAGACAAGAGAAAAATCGGTGTTATATTAATGTTAATGCTGGGAATTAATTTGAGAAAATGGCTGGGATTAAAAAGGGGAAAGAAGGATACTTGGGCACGGGATCAGATAAAGCAGGTAGCTAAGTTAGGGGGAAAACTAGTACTTTAAAAAAGAAAAGAAACAACATTATCGATGCTCTCAAAGCAGGTGGAACACGAATATTGTTGTTTCTTCTCTTTAAAAATAGATGGTCGATGCCAAGATGTCAAGTTGGCTTGGCGATAGTGCAGAGAGCAACGGAGGGGGCAGGTCCGTTGCTTTCTACACTGCCGCTTTCTACTACAACAATCGTATTGCCTCATCTAATAATGTAACGAAACTAGGTATTCGTTGACTCAACTAAATTGTAACGATGGAGTTGGTCTAATTTTTGATTTAATTTGCTTATCTTTCGTCTTAATTCCATCGGGTTTAAGGAGTGATAGTAATCAAGTAATTTTTGTTTAATATCTGGTCTGAGTATACCTGAATCAAGTAGCCGTTGAAACGGTGTTTTGGCCACATCATAAATCTTCTTGGTTTTGTTATCAATTCGGGTTTTTGATTTTAATTTTAACGATGGTTGAAAGAAATTAACGTAATCTTCAATTAGTTTTAACATCTCTTGGATAACAATTAATTCTGCTGTCGTCTCTCTTCTGATGTAGCCCAAGAAACGTCTCACCACCGAAAAGTTTTTCTGCTCGACAAAACAATTATCATTTTTCTGGTAGGGTCTGATCCGGGTAAAGGTAATCTGATTTCCTTCACAGTAACGCAAAAGAATACCGTTAATAAATTCAGTGCCATTATCAGAATCAAATCCAAGCATAAGAAATGGGAGACGTTGGCGAATAGAATTAACCCCAGCGTGAATCATAAATTGTCCTTTACCCATAAAGGCTTCTAGAGTTACCCAGCCAGTAAAGACGTCAGTTAAATCAAGTACATTGACATAACCACCACCAACATTATCACCACACAAGGCCACCAAATCAGCCTCAAAGAAGCCTGGTTGTTTCTCATTCCAATCGGCAAACGTTCGAATGGGAATGGCATGACGAAGGAGGGTTCCTGGTTTGGTAGTACTCCTGCCTTTGAGTTGATAACGACGACGGCTAGGGAGTAATAGTCGGTCGATGGTGGAGCAACTCAGGGTGATTAATTTTTGTCTAATTTTGTCGTCAATCTTGATTTCTTCATTTCTTTCCAGAAAACCTAATAACTCAGGTAAAAATGGTTGCAATCTTTTACTACAGATATTGTCGGCCGCCATCCAAACTGTTTTAAGAGCAGTCAAGACTGGTTGATCATAAATCCTAACTCTTGACTTTCTTATTTTCTTTCTACCTGTTTTAAGGTGATTATTAAACAATCTCCGAGCATAACTTCGATTGTAGCCAGTGGTGGCTATTAACTCGTCCAGAATTTTACTTTTGGTGTTTCTATTTGAACTTTGATAACGCTTTTTTATGGCCTGGGTTAAGGCTTGTTTTTGTTTCATGTTTAACATTTTGTCTCCTTTGGATTAGTGGTTAAAATCCACCATCTTTGGAGTACATTTTTACATGAGTCAACGAATCAGTTTCCGTTACATTTCTGATGAGTCAATTCGACAATTTGACATGAAGGAGGTTTTTCATTAGAATATGGTTGTTTTCCAAAGATATTGATGTTTTCCCCATAATTTTGTTGGATTCATTGGTTTATTTAGTTAATAAAAATTCATCATGGTGAAAAAAACAGCTGTGCTAACAGAACCAGATATTAAAGTGCCTGCCGTCGTCCCGGTTTTGCCGGGAACTATGGCGGGTAAAGAAGAAAAAGATAATAATCGGGTGAGGTTGTCGGTGGTGATGCCAGTAGTGGTGCCAATAGCACAACCAAATATAAACTCACCTAAAATGGAAATGTTATCGGGAATATTGGAAATAATGCAGGACGGGACGGGGTTTGTCCGACCAAAATTTTTACCAAACTATCATGATGCCGTAATTGGGGCGATGCAGGTGAGACGTTACAGATTGCGCCCCGGTGATCATATTTTAGGGGTGGCAAAAGCACCCAAGAATGGGGAAAAGTTTTGGGGAATGGTGAGGATTGATAAAGTTAACGAGATTGATCCGGTGGTGGCACTCAAACGTCCCGATTTTAAGGATTTAGTACCGATTTATCCAATTAAACAAATAAAGTTGGAGTTTGAAGCCGGAGTAATGTCGGATCGGATAATCGATATTTTTTGCCCGATTGGCTATGGGCAGAGAGGCATGATTGCTAGTCCGCCAAAGGCGGGAAAGACCACTTTGTTGAAAGAAATTGCGGCCGGAGTGGCGGCCAATTATCCAGAAATTCATCTGATGGCAGTGCTAGTGGGAGAGAGACCGGAGGAAGTGACGGATATGCAGAGATTTATTAAAGGTGAGGTGATTGCCTCGCACTTTGATCAGAAACCGGAGGAGCAAACCCGGGCGGCGGAAGTAGCTATTGAGCGGGCCAAAAGATTGGTGGAGACGGGTAAGGATGTGTTTATGGTTTTTGATTCGATTACCCGGTTAGCTCGAGCCTATAATTTGGCGATTCCAAGTAGCGGTAGAACTCTGTCGGGTGGTTTCGATCCGGCGGCACTATATCCCTCAAAGAAGTTCTTTGGAGCGGCTCGGAAAATTGAAAACGGGGGGTCATTAACGATTATCGGGACAGTTTTGGTGGACACCGGTTCGAAGATGGATGAGCTGATTTTTGAAGAGTTTAAGGGAACGGGGAATATGGAGCTTCGACTGGAAAGACGACTGGCAGATAGGCGAATATTTCCGGCTTTTGATATATTGAAATCGGGGACCAGAAAAGAGGAGCTGCTGTTGACGGCCGAGGTATTAAATAAAGTAATGGCGATGAGACGAATGTTTGATACTTTGGATGATAAGGATGAAATAACGACAATGATTATTGAACAGATGGGTAAAACCAAAACTAACAGCGACTTTTTGAGTAAAGTGACTAAAAAATGAGGGAAGAAATAAAATTAATCGGGCAGTGGTTGAAGCTGCAAGGAGTTTTTGTTTCGGAAATAGGGGCTTTATTTTTGGGGTGGATAGGGGATTTGAAGCAGGTGTTGTCGAAGCTGATGTATAAACAAAGGGGCCGCTTTTCCCAGACTTTTGTGAGTGTGTCGATGGCGGTATTGGCCTTTGGGACAATTGGTTTTTCAGGGGAATTGGAGGCTGTTATTAACAAAAATAATAGTAATAAGGAAAATGCCGGCAGCGGTTACTTGTTGGCAACGGATGGGGTAGGTGGAGCGGAGACACTGATTTCTGATTTGCAAAAAGGCGAGGTAACGGAATATCGGGTGGTAGAGGGAGATACAGTTGGGGCCATTGCCTTGAAATTTGGAGTAACGGTAGATACGATCATTTGGGAAAATAATCTTAAAAGTGTCGACGCGATTAAGCCCCGGCAGATATTGCGGATACTGCCGATAATCGGAGTCAGACATAAAGTTAAAAGAGGAGAGACGGTTTATAGTGTGGCTAAATACTATAGTGTGGATGCCCAAAACATAGTTGACTATCCTTTTAATTCGTTTAGTAATGATGAGACCTTTGCTATCAATGCCGGCCAGGAATTGATGATACCGGAGGCAATTAAGCCGAAGGAAGTGGTGATTGATGCCAGCCGGTATCTGGCCAGGAGCGTGGCGCCGATTCCGGGAGTGGTGGGAGAGGGTAACTTTATGTGGCCAACTTCAGGAAGGATAACCCAGCGATTCCATTGGTATCATCAGGCAATCGACATTGCCTCAAGAGACGGGCCGAATATCTTGGCGGCTCAGAGCGGAACAGTGGTAACGGCCGGATGGAATGGAGGAGGGTATGGAAATTACGTGATTATTGACCACGGTAACGGTTATCAAACCTTGTATGGCCACATGCTGAATAATTCAATTGTGGTAACCTTGGGCCAAAAGGTAAATCAGGGACAAAAAATAGGAGTGATGGGGTCAACCGGCCGGTCAACCGGACCGCATTTGCATTTTGAAATCAGGACAACTAAAGGAAAACTGGATCCGTTGAGCATATTAAAATAAATCCACCCGCCCTTTGGGCACCCTCCTTTGACAAGGAGGGTAGGACAGATTTCTAATAAGCTTAGTAAATAGAGATAATAATGCGGTAATAAGAGGTACTTGGTGGTTGCCCGACAAGGGTGATATTGCTAATCTTATATTATGAAAACAATACTCAAAATCTATAGTCGTTTCCTGTTGGCAATTGTCCCAATAATGTTTTTGCCGATAGTGATTGATGGTTTTGGTTTTGGGAAAAATTGGTTAATGGTGATAGCGGTAGCGCTGGGGTTGCTGATTTGGGGAACAGGACTAATTTTGGACAAAGACAGGCAAAAAATTAACTGGTCGCCAACAATGAGTTGGCTGCTAGTGTGGCTCCTGATAGCTTCTTTTTCGTTCTTTTTGGGGTTGGTAGGAGTAAGAATTCGGACGGCCACGAATGTATCAGGATGGGGGACAATATTGGGGATGGTGGGAGCAACATTTTTATGGTTGCAGACGGCAGAAAAAGGTGAGGAAGACAGGGCATTGAAGTATCTATCAGTAGTGGCAATAATAGTGGCATTGGTGTCTTTGGTGGTTTTTTTGATACCAACTAAAAAGCTGCCAATTAATTTTCCGACCAACAATCCATTAATTTCGATTACATCCCGGTGGAGTTTGGTGGGCGAGTCGATGGGGGAATTGTGGCTATTGGTAGTGGTAGTGTGGGCTTGGGGACAGAAGTTGTGGATAAAAATAAAGAGCCGGGAAAAATATATTGGCGAGGCGGTAGTTATCGGTTTTCTTTTGGTGGTGACACTTTTGGATTTGTACAAACTATTTAAGACCGGCTGGGGGGCGCTGGATTTGAGAAGTAGTTGGATGATTGCGGTGGAGGCATTGAAGCAAAAACCGCTGACGGGATCGGGAGTTGGTAATTTCTTAGAAGCTTTTTACTGGTGGAGGCCGGTTCAGTTTAATTCATCTTTAGCATGGGCAAATGTATATCAATGGTCGGGAAGCTGGCTTTTGCAGATCTGGACAGAGCTAGGTTTGGTGGGTTTGATGGCTTGGGTTTTTGTTTGGTGGCAGGGATGGAAGGGGCAAATAGAGCGGAAAAATAAAATAAAAGTGATGATTTTGGGTTTAGTACTTTTGATCCTACCTTTTAGTTTGGTAGGTTTGTGGCTGTGGTTGTGGTTGACGGCGGGTAGCGATGGAGGAAAAACAAAAGAAGTAGGAGCATCATTTAAGGTGGGAGAAGGGGGAGTAAATGCAGCCCCGGCAGCTGTATTGGTGTTGATAATAATCGGGGTAGCGGTGGGGGGTTATTGGTGGATAAGAATATTGTTGGGAGAAATTTATTTTAGACAGTCACTGGTGGCCGCATCGAAAAACGATGGGGGCCAGACATATAATTTGCAGATTAAGGCAATTTCGCAAAACGTGAACTATGCCGAATACCGAAGGGCGTACTCCCAAACTAATATTGCTTTGGCCCAAAGCATGTTGTCAAACAAGGATATTTCTGAAGAGGATAAACAAAAAGCAGTAGTTTTAATCCAACAAGCGGTCAGAGAAGCTAAGGCGGCAGTAGCACTGGACAACCAAAATCCACTGTACTGGACTAATTTAGCAGTGATTTATAAGCAATTAATCGGTTTGGTGGACGGTTCGACTGACTGGGGAATTCAGGCATATTCCCAAGCTATTGTTTTGGATCCGATCAACCCAGCTTTGAGGCTGGATTTTGGTGGGTTATTGTATGCAATGGGGAGATTTGATGAAGCGGACAGATTATTTGAACAGGCAGTGACTCTGAAAAACGATTTTGCCAACGGTTGGTACAATTGGGCCAATGCGGCTAAACAACAGAAGAAATTAACTGAAGCGGTAGCCAGATTGAGTCAGGCGTTAAGCTTGGTAAGTCCGGAAAGCGGTGATTACGAGAAGGCCAGTGGAGAATTGGCGACATGGAAAAAGGAATTGGAAGCAAGTTCTCCGACGACTACCGGAACTACGCCTGAGACACTAAAACTGCCAGAAGCAATTCCCAGCGGAGTTAAGGGTAAGGTAAGTGTGCCCAAGACCGGACTAGAACCACCGGCGGAGAAGGTAGTGCCGACACCGACACAGTAAGAAGAAAAGTCTAAAGTCTAAAAGATTATGATGGCGTTCATAATCAAGTTGACTTCTTTGGCTTCTTGATAAATTACTAAAGCTTCATTTTTTAATTTTGGTTCGGCTTCGACTAGCATTTTAGTCCAATACATCGCTTCTCGAGCTTCTTTTTTAGCAATTCCAACTTTGTGAATGTAATCATTTCTGCTTTCAGCATCATCGGCTTCGCAATAATTAGCTCCGATACTTGTGCCGGCCCTAATGAACTGAGATATTAGTGGCAGAGTTATCGTGTTTTTAGGGATTTGTTTTGCAAAAGAAATTATTGATTTACCGAGTTTTTCAACTCGTTCTACCAGATTATATCGTTCTGTCATTTATTTAGGTTTTAGATTTTAGATTTTGGGATTTTCTTAATTAATGATCCACCACTTGAACTCGATATTTTCGGGAGCAGGGTCGAGGAGACCGACAGTGAAAGAATCTTTTGATTTGCCCAGAATTTCCAGAGTTAGATTTTTGCCGCCGGAAATGACAGAAACGTAAACTTGAGAATCGGGTTTGAGCTCCGTATTGGAAATAGAGAGAGAAGCTTGACCGGATAAAAGAGTGGCATTGCCGGAGAGAGAGTTGCTTTCGGTAAGGTCGTGGACGCTAATATTTTTTTCAGACTCCGGAGCGGCGATAACTAATCCTGAGAGGTTACTGGCTCGGAGTAGAGGTTCAAACGTTTCCAATGAAGGTTCAGGTGAGGCGAAAGGTGAAGGGGGGAGAAGTTTTTCTTCAACAGCGGGGCTGGTTTGGGAAAGAAGATTTTCCAGAGCTGTTTTTTCAGAGATGATTTTGTTTTTTTGATCAGGGTCGGCCAGAATACTTAAGAGCTGGTCGTAGGTGTGGACGGCGGCATTGATTTGGCCGGTTTGTTGTTGGAGATGAGCCAGATCATAGAAATTTTGAGCCTTGGTGGGTTCGAGAGAGACGGTTTTACCAAGAAAGACGAGAGTGTTTTGGGCGTCACCCTTGAGGGCGTAGAGAGAAGCCAGGTTTCGGGTGACTTCAGCCAGGGAAGGATTGAGGCGATGGGCGGAAGCGAAGTCCTTGATAGCGGCGTCGGTGACTTGGGGCGTGGCCGATAGGGAGCGGTAGACATTACCACGCTGTAAAAACCCACGATAGTCGTTGGGGAAGAGACGGGTGGTTTCGGTGGCCAGAGTCAAAGAGCGGTTAAGAAGGTTGCTGATGGTAGCAGAACTTTTTTGAGTGTTTTGGGCTTCGAGGGCTTGGGTAAAAAATTGTTGTGATGCTAAAAGATAATGTTCGATACTTTTTGGTACTTGTTTATTGGTAGGTAAACCGGTTTCCGGTGTTGGAGTGGGCGTGGGTAAAAGAGATGAAGACGGAGCAGGGGGATTTAAGGGAGGATTTTCTTTAGATTTGAAAAAGATAAGACCACCAACTGAGACGAATGTTAGTCCGGAAATAGAAATGAGGGGAATAAAATTGATTTTAGGTTTATTCGGCATGTTATTAATTTATTATCCACTAATTAATATTAGATATTGGTAATGAAATTTTGAAAATTATCCGGGGTTATTAAGATGGGTTTTACCTTGTATTCGGAGACAAAGGATGAAGGTATTCTGATTTTCTGACTTTGGCTTAATTTAAATTCATAGGCACTAAGTTTACCGTCGACCAGTTCTAAATAATCGACTTCCGATCCATTTAGATTTCGCCAAAAAAAACAAGGAGGAGGAGTTAGGGACACACTATGTAATTTTCTTCTTTCGATAATCAAAAAATTTTCCCAAATCTTCCCGTAATCGGAACGGAGATCGAGTGGGTTGAATTGGCCGATAAGTTGGTTTCTGATACCTAAATCTAAAAAATATACTTTATAACGTCGACCAATTTCCCGTCGGGGATTTTGGGAATAAGGGTGAAGCCTTATGATGACAAATGATTTTTCCAGAATTTCAAGATAATTTAAAAGCGTTTTTCGGTCTATTTTAATTCGTTTTGAAAGTTCGTTTTCATTTACTTCTGACCCTATTTGGAAGGCTAAGGCCCGAGCCAGATTTACCAGTGCTTGTGAATTTCTGATTTTGGAGAACGACAATACATCTCTAAATAAATAACTTTCGGTAATTTTGGACAAAAGGGCTTTTTTGATTTCAGTATCAGGCTGTAAAAAAACATCCGGATAGCCACCATAAGTTAAAAAAGAGGCTAAGTTGCCCTGACTTTCATCGAAAGAAAGAGGAAAAAGGATAAAGTCAAAATATCGACCAGTGAGAGCATCGGAAAGGGTATTTTTGATTTCGAAACTAGATGAACCGGTTACCAGAACCTTTAAATCAGGAAAAGAGTCGTGAATTATCTTTAAGGTTAAGCCGGCATTATCAAGTCTTTGGACTTCATCGACAAATAGATATTTTTTTTGAGAAAACAGGTTTTTTAGGTTTTCAATCGAGGTGGTGTTGATGACGTTTAGTTGTTCTTCAATATCACAATTTAGCTTTAAAAAAGAATCTGACTTAATTTCAGCCTGAATTTGAGTGATCAGGGTGGTCTTGCCGGCCTGTCTAGGTCCAAGAACAATAACTATTTTGTTAGACTCATCAAGGGTTTTAACTACTTTATGTAGTATGTATCTTGGTATCATATTCCTAATATTAGTACTTATAATGGGATTTGTCAAGAATAAAACCCTTTGGTACTTCGTAACCTTTCTTTTCTAAAGAGGATTCTGAAACCTTGACAGGGCACTTTTTATGATTTTTTTTGGATAGGTATGTAAGCTTAGACATTTTTAATTAATGATCCACCAATTAATAGATAAATCAGTGGGCAGAGTGGAGTCGAGACCGATGGTAAAGAAGCTTGGTAAAGCTTCCGGTAGAGACGCACGATCGCGCGTCTCTACATCAGAAACAATTTTATTTTTGACATAAACAACCTGGTTTTGGGTGGAACCGTTGGGGGTGAGATAGACCATGGAGGTGGGGGTGAGGCGGCTATTGTTGATGACAACTTCAGTAAGGCCGGCAGGAAGGGAGGCAACGCCGGCGGTGGCATTGGAGACAAGGGTCGAGATTGCCGCGCTATCGCTAGCAATGACAGCATTGGCAATAATCGGTAAAGCTGATTCGGTGGCGACATTGATTTTGCCGACAGTCAAGTTGTTTTTGATAGTAGCTTCGTCGGCTTCGAGCTTTTGGGCGGAGAGCATGTTGGCAATAAGGTTGCCATTAATTTTTAGATTGCCATTGATGGTGACCTCGCCGGTGTCGGTGATAATTAAACGATCCTGGAGAAGCGAAATGGTGCCGGTGCCGGAGGGTTGGATTAAGAGAGTAGAGGCGG
>Ga0210051_1002354_pt1 | contig 19036 bp, 19 predicted proteins | sample CryGey092014_all_FD_185464 | JGI IMG/M metagenome (GOLD analysis project Ga0210051, IMG submission 185464) | Groundwater microbial communities from aquifer - Crystal Geyser CG23_combo_of_CG06-09_8/20/14_all (SPAdes) (version 2) | ecosystem: Environmental > Aquatic > Deep subsurface > Groundwater... | reverse complement strand
GCAAGGCCAATAACAGGACGGTGGCCGGAATGATAAAAAATAAAATTTGCCTGACGGTCAGGGAAATATTCTTGATTAAATTATTTTTATCAAAAGCCACGGCGCTCATGGCCGGAAAAGCGGCGACCGATGTTGTGCCAGAGCCCAAAAAGGGGTCCAGTATGGTATCCCCCTGGTTTAGTGAATAATTTAATAAACCAAGCCGGAAGCTCTTTCGGAAATACCGCGCTATGCTCTTTGTTCGATGTTTCGGTAGCCATAATTAAAACATTAGTGGGATATGCCATCTCTCGACCTACCCATTTTGAAACATTTTTTCCAAAACCGCTCCCGACCTTTGAGTTGTCTCGTCTCTTATCCGTTTCGCTAAGATTTTTAAGCCGAGTTTTAGCCCAATCGCCCATCGGAACCATTACTCCATCTTGATACATATTAAAATCTTTTTGTTTATTAAATTGCAATAAACGTTCCCAGGCATCACGGAATCTATTTGGCCATTTTCCTGGAAAACAATTTTTTTTATGCCATATAAATTCTTCGGTCCAAAGCCATCCTTGTTTTCTCATTTCCATTATCAATTCCATTACGTATGTATGCCTCTCGCCCTCAACAACTTTTTCTTTAATATTCAAAATAAAAGTTCCTTTGGGGTTCAAAACGCGTAAAAACTCTTTTGTTTTCGGTAAAAACCATTTTACATAATCATTGGGGCCGATGCCTCCGTAAGTGCCTTTTCGTTGGTCGGCATAGGGCGGTGAAGTGATTATTAAATCAATAATGTTATCGGACAGGGTTTTTAATGTTTCTTGACAATCACCAAGAATTACGTCGGCCCTAACTTTTTCCTTAAGGTTTTGAGTGAATAAATTTAATTTTTCTACAGTTTTAATTGTCATAATCATTTTTTAATCAGACACTATTCTACTTCCCCACCCCCGCATAAATAACATTGGGACTGCGCGGGTCAAACGCGATAACTTTTATGATTTTTCGCGTGGCGACCGGATGCACGGTCCAGCTCTGGCCGTTGTCTTTTGTCCGATAAATAACATTGCCGGCAGCATAATATAGGGCTGATGAAATTGTCGGGTCAAGTGTTAGAGTGGCAATAGTCACGGAACTAGGCGGCGTAGCAATGGTCATTTTTTGCCAGCCCTGGCCGCCGTCGGTACTTTTTAACAAACCATCATCCGAGCCGATATAAAGGACACTGGGATTTTGATAATCAACCACCAAGGTTTTTATATTATCGGCTTCTTGGATATTCTTGAGTCCTTCCAATTTTTGCCACGACTGGCCTTTATCCGTGGTTTTATAAACTCCTCTCCGAGAGGTAGCCGCGTAAACTATCCGCGTATCGCGCGGGTCAACCTTAATGTCAACAATCACGTCGTCCAGCCAATTAATAATCCGCCAGCTTTTGCCGTAATCAACACTTTTCAGCAACCCGCCTTCGGCCGTACCCATATAAATAATCGCCGGGTCATAGGAATCAACTTCCACGGCAAAAACCGCGTATTTTTCTCTGGACACCCGATAAACCTCTTCCCAGTTCTTGCCCGCGTCGCTGGAGCGCAATAAACGGCCGAGATTATTCTGGTATACGCCGGCGTAAAGATTATTGGTATTTTTAGGGTCAATCGCCAGGTCATAAACATTGACTCGCTTATCCAGTGACAGGTTAGCGTCAACAATCGGATACCATAACTCACCGCCGTCCATGGTCTTATAAATTCCCTCACCCTTGGTGCCCAAATAAATAATTTGCGGATTTTGCGGGTCCAGCGCCGCCGCCAGAACGCTCGCGCTAGCTATGTCCTGATTTTTAGAAATTTTCACCTTCTGCTCCCAGTTCTCCCCTCTATCAATTGATTTAAAAACTCCTCCGTCGTTAGCGCTACCGCAACCAAAAGGAAAAACCGCCAAGCTAGTTGAAAGAAATACCGGCGCCACCAAAAAGGTTAATAATTTATCTTTGCTTATCATATTTTTAACATCAGTACCTCCAGCGCCAAGCGGGCGTTGAAGCTGGTATTGCTTAAAATGGTTTTGGTCTTTTGAATTTCACGACAGGCCCTAACCAGCTGGTTTGTTTGATACTTTGGACGTTCGGCTGAATCACCAATCATCAAATCGGGTCGGCCGCTGGATTCCAGCACCCGGTCGCGCAGCCAAACCAACCATTGCGCTAAAACTTCTTGGGTCTGGGGTGTATTTTGAGCCAACTCTTGAGCCCGAGCAAAGCGCCAGGCCAAATCTGATTTTAAAAGTTTTTCTAGTTTCTCTAAGTTCTTTTCCTGTTCAGCTAAAAAATCGGGTTCGGTTAATAATTTAATGGCTCGCCCTGGCTGACCGGCAGCTAACTTAACCGCTTTTTTAAAATCCGTTTTTTTCTTACTAAGCGCCTCCAGTCCCGCGGTAATTTCCCGTTCCGGCACCAACCCGAACTTGATTAGCTGACAGCGCGAAATAATCGTCGGTAAAATTGACTGCCAGGCAGAACTTATTAAAATGATAATGCTTTGGCCGCTCGGCTCCTCCAATGTTTTCAAAAAAGAATTAGCCGCTTCGGAGCTTAAAGCCGCCGCCTCTTCAATAATCGCTACTTTATATTGAGCGCCGTAGGAACAAAGAGCTAACTGATGCTGCAGCGCCCGAACTTCATCAATGCCGATTTCCTTGCTTTTCAAAACGTCCCCTTTTAGAAACTGGGGCGGTGACAGAACAAAAACATCCGGGTGCTGATTTTTGGCAATATCCAAACAGCTTTTGCACTGGCCGCAAGCCCGGTTTTGATTTTTATCCAGCACCTTAAAAGAGGTGCTGGATTTATTTTTTTCGCACAGCAGCCACTTAACAAATTCCAGCGCCAGTGTCGTTTTCCCAACCTGCGCCGGTCCGACAAACAAATAAGCGTGCGCCAATTTATTTTGTTTGGCGCTTTTTTGCAAAAAATCCCAAATTCGTTGATGGCCGATTAACATAGCTTTATTCTCTATTGTAAGCAAAGCTTAAAATTGCTTCGCTCGGTCGAAATGAAAATAAATTTTCATTTCCCCCTCACTATCAATTATAGCCCACTTTTTCAACAAACTCCATAAATTCTTTTCTAAACCTGATCGCAGAGAATTTTTCCGCCCATTTGCGGATAACTAGAGGACTATAATGCTCCAAATTAGCGCGCAGTCGTCGAACGCCATCAGCCAGCACTTCGGGCGTGGCTGCTTCAAAAAACTCACCGGTCATACCCGGCAGTATCGTTTCTTCCGCCCCGCCAGCTTTAAGCGCCAGCACCGGTTTGCCCCAACCCATGGCTTCCACCGGCGCAATGCCAAAATCATCTTCGCCCGGAAAAATGAAAGCTAAACAATTTTTATAATAATCCGCCACTGCTTCATCCGTCTGCCAGCCCAGAATTTTAACATTGGACTTAGCCATTTTCATCAGCCGTTTTTTCTGCGACCCCTCGCCAATAATAACCAGCGGCAAACCCAGCTTATTAAAGGCCTCTACCGCCACGTCAATTCTTTTATAGGGAGTCAACTGCGACACAATCAAAAAATAATCTCCCGGCGTCTTGGTTTGCCAGTCCGCCGGCAGGTTAACCGGCGGGTAAATAACTTTGGTCTCTTGCTGATAATGTTTGATAATTCGCCGAGCGGTGGCTTGAGAATTAGCCACAAAATAATCCACGCGCCGGCTGGCCGCTCGGTCCCACAAACGCAAATAGTTTAAAAAAATCTTAACAACAACTCGGCTGATAACTCCCAGGTTCTGCTGACATAAATACTCATAAGAGTAGTCCCATAAAAACCTGGCTGGGTTGTGGCAATAATTAATGTGCCAGGTCTTGGGCCGTGTTACCACGCCCTTGGCAAAGGCGGAGGATGAAGAAATGACCATGTCAAACTCGCGCAAGTCAAAGGTCTCCGGCGCTATCGGCAAAAAGGGCAATAAATATTTAGGACGCGACCGCCACCACCGAGGGAATTTTTGCAGGAACGAAGTTCTGACGCGCTCCGCCGGAAAATGCTGTTCCATCTTGTCTTTATCATACAAAAAAGTGTAAATCGGCGCTTCGGGAAATAAATCCGCCAATTCTAAAAGGACCCTCTCCGCTCCTCCGAAACGAGTCAGATAATCATGAACTAGTGCTACTTTCATACAAAGCCTTACGGAATTACAGATTTTTACGGATACTACGGATAAAAAATATCTGTAAAATCAGTACCTATCCGTAATTCCGTACGGTAAAAAACATCATTTGCCCAATAGAATACTCAGGGTCTCTCGCGCGCATTTCTCCCAGTCAAACCGCTTAATATTCTCCCAACCCGATTGTCTTAGTTTATCACGCAAAACGTTATCGTCAATCGCCTGCTTTATCGCTTCAACTATTTGTAAGTTATTTCGCGGATTAACCAACAAAGCGCCCCGGCCGGTAATTTCTCTCAATGATGAGTTATCCGAACAAACTACCGGTACGCCCGCCACTTGCGCTTCCAGCACCGGCAAGCCAAAGCCCTCGTAAAAGCTCGGGAACACGAATAAATCAGCGTCGGATAATAATTGCCATTTTTCTTCCTCGCTGATATAGCCAAGTTCTATAATTTTTAGCTTTAGGTTTTTGATCTTAAATTTTATATCTTCGTACCCATAACCGCGCGCTCCAGCCAAAACCAGCTGATGCGGAATATTATATTTTTCTTTTAAAATTTTATACGCCTCCAGCAAACCCTGAATATTCTTTTTGGTCTCAACGCGACCAATATATAAAATATAAGGATCCTTCCCTGTCATCCTGACCCCGCCGTGGCGGGGGAAGGATCCCTCGCGAATGCAAGACCCACATTCGTGGGAGATTCCTCGGCCTACGGCCTCGGAATGACAAAAAGAAACCCCATGATGTACCACCTCAATTTTTTCCGATTCAGCCCCATATAGTTTTATCAAATCCTGCTTGGTATTGGCCGAAATAGCGATTATCTTAGCCGCTTGCCTGACCGCGTACTTGGTGCTCCAGCGCAAATACCGGCGATGCCATAAAGGATAATGTTCTGGAAAATATTCGTATTCCAGGCCATGAATAGTGACGATAGATTTTTTAGGCGCCAAGAACGGCAAAATGTGCACCGGAATAAACAAAATTTCCGGCGAGCACCATAACATTTCCCAGGCCAGACGAATTTGCGTCCACAAAAACGGCAACGGCCAGTATAAAATTTTTATTTCAAAATTATCCGGTAAGGGTAAATCAAAGATTCTTTTTTCAGTATTATTGTTCGAGTGTAGCGCCAAAGGCGCGAAATCGAGAACTTTGCCGTCTGACTTCTCGACTCGCTTCGCTTCGCTCGAAGAATAACCCTTACTTCTTGGTAAATATAACAAAAACCGATGCTCGCGGGCCTCCGGAAGCATCGTTAAATGTTTGATCAGCTGATAGGTATATTCTTCAACGCCGGTACGCGGCTGTTTGAGCGCCGCCGCGGCGTTTATGCCAATGGTCATTTTTTACTCATTATTGACCGCTTATAAACTTCCAGATGATCCAGCGCAATGCCCGTGCCCTTAGCCACGCAAAGCTCGGGGTCATCAGCCACATAGCAGGGCACGCCGGTGGCTTTCTCAATTAAATTGGCAATGTTGCGGAGCTTGGCACTGCCGCCAGATAATATCATCCCCTTATCCATTACATCAGCCGACAACTCCGGCGGCGTTTCCTGCAAAACGCTTTTAACCGTCTGCACAATCTCGCGCAGCTGCTCGGCAATGGCTTCAGTAATTTCGTTGGTTTTAACCTCAATGTTTTTGGGTAAACCGGAAATTAAATCCCGGCCGCGCACCTCGGCAATTTCTTCTTCTTTTGGCGGCACAGGCAAAGCCGAACCAATGGCAATTTTAACTTCTTCGGCCGACCGGTCGCCAATGGCTAAATTATGTTTTTTGCGAATATATTCGGTTATGGCCTGGTCAATCTTATTGCCGCCCACCCGCACCGATGCCCAAGCCACAATTCCGCCCAAAGAAATTACCGCCACTTCGCTCGTGCCACCGCCAATATCAATAATCATATGACCGGCCGCCTCGTTAATGGGAATCCCCGCCCCAATGGCTGCCAGCACCGGCTCTTTGACCACATAAGCGGCTTTAGCGCCGGCGTTAAGCGTGGCATCAACCACCGCGCGCCGCTCGGTAGAAGTAACACCGGCCGGCACTGCCACCATAACTTCGGGCCGAAACAACCGAAAAACACCCGTGGTTTTATTAATAAAATAATGGAGCATGGCTTCGGTCACCCGATAATCGGCAATCACCCCATCCTTCATGGGACGGGAAGCCATAATGGTTTCGGGCGTGCGGCCCAGCATTTCTTTGGCCTCATTGCCCACCGCCAAAATTTTGTTATCAACCAAAGACACTGCTACCACCGTGGGCTCATTAATCACCACTCCTTTGTTGGGCAGATAAACCAACGTGTTGGCTGTGCCCAAGTCAATGCCAATTTTTTTTATAAACACAAAAATAATTTAAAATGTAAAAATCAAAATGAAAAATGATGCCGATTTTATCAAGCATTCTCGACAAAGTCGGAACAATGTAAAATTAAAAATTTATTAATTCATCCCCGCCCTGCGGGGATACCAAAATTTTACACTTTGAGATTTACATTTTACACTTTTTTTATATCCGCGCCCAAACCCGTCAATCTTTCCACTAAGTCCTCATAGCCGCGCTCAATCTGATAAATATTATCTATCTCGGTTGAGCCCTCAGCAATTAAAGCCGCGATTACCAAAGCGATGCCTGCCCGCAAATCGGGACTGATGAGCTTTCGGGCATAAAGTTTGCTCGGCCCACTGACCACCACCCGGTGCGGATCGGCCATAATAATATTGGCGCCCATCTGCGTTAACATATCGGTAAAAAGCAATCGCCGGTCATGAATCGTTTCGTGAATTAAACTCAAGCCGTGCGCCTGGGTCATCAACACCGTGTAGGGCGACTGAAGGTCCGTGGCAAAGCCGGGGTATTCATGTGTTACAACATTACTGGGTAAAATCTTTTTAGTTGGCGAGATTTTAACGCTGTTTTGGCCCAGCTTATAATTGACGCCGATTTTATCAAACAGCGCCCAAAGCGCTTCGAGATGCCCAGGATTGCAATTTTCAATCAGCACCTCACCGCTGTTAGCAACCGCTGCCAAAATGGCAAAAGTGCCGGTTTCTATGCGATCGGGAATTAACATATAATTGCCGCCGCGTAATTTTTTGACTCCTTCAATTTTTATAACCGGCGTGCCAGCTCCCGCAATCTTAGCCCCCATCGTGTTTAAAAATTCGGCTAAGGCCGGAATTTCCGGTTCCATCGCGCAGTTTTTAAGAATGGTTATGCCTTCAGCCAGACAGGCGGTCGTCATTAAGCTTTCCGTGCCGGTAACGGTAATCTTAGGGAAAAAAATGGTCGCGCCTTTTAGTTTTTTGGCAGACAGACGATAACTATTCTCTAATACCTCAACCTTGGCGCCCATTTTGACAAAACCATCCAAAAACATATCAATGGGCCTGGTTCCGGCGCCAATAACGCAACCGCCCGGATGAGGAAAACAAACCTCGCCGCAAGTTGCCAGCAGCGGACCGACAAACATAATTGAAGCCCGGAATTTATTCACCAAACCCGGCGGCAAATTAACGCAAGTCCGACTTTTATAACTGATTTCTACCACCCCTTTGCCGCTTCGGCTAACCTCATGACCCAACGCGACCAGCATTTCCTCGGCCCGATAACAATCTTCTATTTCGGGCATATTGGAAATTCCAATCGGCTCGCTGGTCATCAGCGCCAAAGGGAAAACCTTCAAGGCCGCATTTTTAGCACCCTTAACCTTAATGGCCCCCTCAATGGGCCGGCCGCCGTTAATGATAAATTTTTGAGACATATTTCCTCTTCATCTTAAATTAAATAATCCATTCTGACAAGCAATCTGCTTTACGCCATCTTTATAACTACCTTTTTATCGGTTATACTAAAACCATATGACCCGAACCATTCGCCGACTGATTTTCTACGGCTTTGTGCTGTTATTTATTGTTGCCACGCCCCCGACCATTCTTTACGCCATGGGCTACTCTTTTGATTGGACCAATAAGAAACTGGTGCAAACCGGCGGGCTTTATTTAAAATCGGTGCCCAGCGGCGCTCAAATTTCCGTCAACGGCCAGCCCCAAAAAACCACTCCTCGTCTAATTTCTCGCCTCCTACCCCATAGCTATAATATTTCCGTAGTCAAAGACGGCTATCATTCCTGGCAGAAAAATCTGCCGGTGGAGGCGGAACTGGTAAGTGAAGCTCGCAATATTTTTCTACTACCAACCAATGTTTCGCCGGAACTAATCACTCAAAATGTCACCTCAACCATCGCTGATTTCTTAAGCTCGCCGGGGGAAAAAACCCAGCAGCAGCGAGCCGCTAAAATTGCCAGCTCCACCGCCGGCTGGTTGCTAAACGGCGACAATCTCTATTACCTGCCCAAAAACAATCCCGTTCTTTATCGTACCGACTTAACCGAGTCCATTAAAGACCAAATCTCTCAAGAAGCCCTACCGCTTGGCAAATATCAGCTAATAACCAATGACGGCCGCCGTTTCCTGGCTTTATCAACCAGCGGCGATCTGTACCTGATGAACACCGACGGCGTTTTTGAAAAAATTGCCAGCCAAATAGAAGCGGTTCAACTAACCAGTGATAATAAAAAAGTTCTCTGGCAAACCGCCAATGAAATTACGATTTTATGGCTGGAAGAGTTTCTGGTCCAGCCCTACCGCCAGGCCGGCGACAAAGAAACCATTGTGCGCTACTTCAATCAAAAAATTTCCCAAGCCCTGTTTTATCCGGACAACGAACATGTTGCTTTTGTGGCCGGCGACCAAATAAAAATTACGGAGCTGGATGGCCGCGATACGCGCAATACCATAGACTTTATCTCCGCGTCCAATCCCCAAATCTATTTTGATGAACCAACTTCTTATTTTTATTATTTAACCCAAAACGAACTTTTCCGGGTGAAGCTGGAATTATAAGCTTGCTGGCGAGGTCATTTTATTTTTTTCTCTTTTCTCCCCGCACTAAACACTTTTCCGCTATAGCGTAAAAGTGTTTAGTGTCAAGATGACGCGTAATGTGCACATACATATTACACTTTCTCTGTCTGCAATCAAAAACAGCTCAAATCCCATAAACTAAAATACTATAAGTAAATAAGCGATAGCATAAATACCCACAACATTTGAAAGGCAACCAAAAATCCCGTTCGTCTAACGCAAAACGGGATTTTAAAATTAGCCCCCTGCTATTTGCCGTAAGCTCTTAGCGTTTCGCCCACTGCGGAGATTTTCTTGCTTTCTTCAACCCGTATTTTCGTCTTTCTTTGGCCCGCGGGTCACGCTTTAAATAACCGGCCTTTTTTAGTTTCTTGCGAAAGTCCAAATTAAAAATTACCAGAGCCCTAGCCAAACCATGTCGCAACGCCTCGGCTTGAGCATGGATGCCGCCGCCGCTAATGCGCGCTACAACTTCAAAACGATTCAAGGACTTCAATTTACGCAAAGCCGCTTCCGCGATTTGCTGCATATCGCCGGTCGGAAAATACTGCTTATAAAACTTATCATTTACCGTTATCTTGCCTTCGTCGCCTTCAAAGGGCTTGATAGTTAACAGGCGTACTCGGGCAATAGCGGTCTTGCGCCGGCCAACGCCTTCAAAATAACGCCGGGCCTTTTTATCTTTATTCAAATACATCTCTTCCTCGCTGCCCATCGGAAAATCGGCCGCCGACACAGCCAAAACTTCTTCCTTGATAACGGGCTTCTCCTTTGGCTTAATCTCTTTTTTTAGCGGCTTCTTTTTAGCGGCTTTAGCAATAGTTTTTTTCTTTTCCATAATCAATAATTACTTTATTTCACCTTTATATAAACTCAAGTTCCTGATTGTTTTATCCCGCGTCCGGTTTCTGGGCAACATGCCGTAAACGGCCCGCTTAACCACTTCTCGGGAATCGCGCGCCAGTAATTTTTCCAAACTCTCTTCTCTAAGGCCGCCCGGATAGCCGGTATGCCGGCGATAAATCTTCTGCTCCAATTTTTTGCCGCTAACCTTAATCTTGTCGGTATTAAAAATAACAACTTTATTGGTCGGGGTAAGGCGGGGCAACCAAGTCGCTTTGTTTCTGCCGCGCAGCAAAACCGCCGCTTCCACGGCTAAACGGCCCAGGATCTTTCCCGCCACATCAAGAGTATATTCTTTTGGATCATTAGCTGTTTGTTTTTTCATACGTCAAATTTTCACTGCTTGACATAACTTTATTCAACAAATTCCATAAAAACCATCTTGGCGCCGTCGCTCATTCTCTGACCAAGTTTTATAATACGGGTGTAGCCGCCGCGGCGCTCCTTAAAGCGCGGAGTGATTTCTTTAAATAATTTTTTAGCGGCCGCCGATGGCAAAGCGCTAATTACTTGACGCCGGCCCGCCAACGTCCCCTTTTTGGCATAAGAAATCAGCCGTTCCACAACGGCTCGCAACTCCTTAGCGCGGGCCTCGGTGGTCTTAATCTTTTCTTTCAAAATTAAATTCGCTGCCAATCCTTTTAGAAAAGCCCGCCGCTGATTTATTTCTCGGCCAAATTTCCTCATAAAATTAATCTTCTTTTAGACCCAAATCTAATTTTTTAAGCGCCTTCTTTATTTCACCGATTCCCTTATCGCCCATACCTTCAAGCTCCTTTAAGGAAGCGGCGCTCTTTTTTATCAGGCCGCCAACCGTGCGCACGCCGCCGTTAATCAAGGCCTTGACGGTGCGAGTGGATAATTTCAAATCCTCAACTTTGGTTTTAGCCGCCTCATCGGAGACCTCTTTAATTTCTTCGGTTATTTCTTCCTCGCCGGTCATCGCCTCTTCCGCGCTAATTAACGATTGAAATTGAGCCACCAAAATCTCGCTTGATTTTTTCAAGGCCTCTTCGGGAGTAATGGTGCCGTCAGTTTCAATATCCAAACGCAAGCGATTAAAATCAGTTCGGTCGCCCACACGCATATTTTCTACGTCAAAATTAACCCGGCGAATCGGCGAAAAAAACGAATCAATAGCAATCATGCCAATTTCCATCTTGTCTTTCTTTCTGGCTTCTACCGGCACAAAGCCCAATCCCTGAGTTACTTCAATTTCCATTTCCAATTCAGTTTTTTTATCGGTTATGGTAGCAATCAGTTGTTCCGGATTTGCCACCTCCACGTCGGCAGTGATTTTAATATCACCGGCTTTAACTTGTTTTTCCCCTTTGGCCGTCAAAGTTAATCTAACCGGCTCTTGGGAATATACTTTAAACCTCACTTGCCGCAAGTTCAAAATAATCTCAATCACGTCTTCCATCACGCCCGGAATGGCGGAAAATTCATGCTGGACACCCCTAATTTTTACACTACTAATCGCCGCGCCCGGTAAAGATGACAATAACACCCGCCGTAATGCATTGCCCAGCGTCACGCCATAGCCCGGATAAAGACCCTCAATTTCAAAAACCGCTCGATGGCCTTCGCCCTTAATTATTTTAGCTTTTTGCGAAAGATTAATTTGCATATAAATCCATTTAAACATGCTAACATTTTAACATTTAGACATAAATTTCCGGCAAATCTTATGTCTAGTCTAATGTTTATATGTTCGGATGTTTAGATGTTTTTATGATTTTATGATTTTACCTAGAGTAAAATTCAACGATCATGCCAACGGGAGCCAAATCGCCTAAATCATCGGCGTCCGGCGCGCCCAAAATTCTGGCTTCCATTTTTTCCTTATCCAGCACCAGCCATTTGGGCGGCTCATATTTTTTAAGCGACGTGGCTAAATTTTCCATCAGCTTTGACTTTTTAATTTTGTTACTCAAAGTAATTACCTGCTCGGTTTTCACCTGAAAAGACGGGATGTCAACCCGTTTGCCATTCACCAATATTTGCCCGTGGTTAACCAATTGCCTGGCGCTGGCCCGCGACTTCATCCAGCCCAACCGATAAACAACATTGTCCAGCCGCATTTCCAATTTCTTCATCAGGTTTTCTCGGCTGTCGCCTTTTTGCGCTTGGGCCTCACGAAAGTATTTTTTAATCTGCCGTTCCAAGACCCCATAGGTTTTCTTCACCCGCTGTTTAGCCCGCAACTGACGGCCGAATTCCGACGGCCCACCGCGTCGGCCGGTTTTACCATGCGCCCCAGGAGGATAAGGCCGTTTCACCATCGCGCATTTGGGCGTATAACAACGCTCCCCCTTTAAAAAGAGTTTTTCACCGATGCGTCGGCATTCCCGGCATTTAGCATCAATCAATCTAGCCATATTCGCTATCGCTCAATTTAAAAACTAAAAATGAAAAAGTAAAAAGTGATTTTCGGTTTTTAATTTTTAGATTTTCCTTTTAAAATTATCTTACACTCGCCTGACTTTGGGTAGACGGCAACCATTATGAGGAATAGGCGTAACATTCTTAATAGTTAAAATATTCATTCCCTGCGCCGCTAAAGCTCGCACCGCTGCTTCCTGACCGCTGCCAATTCCCTTCACAAAAATGTCTATGTCGCGCATGTTAATCTTACGAATCTTTTCCATCAGCGCTTCAACGGTTTTAGAAGCAGCATAAGGCGTGGCTTTTTTAGGACCCTTAAAACCCAAGGCGCCGGCGCTGGCCCAAGCCAGTGTGTTTCCTTGGCTGTCACAAATAGTAATCAAAGTATTATTATAAGTTGACTGAATATAAACCCGGCCCTTGTCTACCCGCCGACTACTAATCTTTTCCTGCCCAGCAACAACTTTCCGCTGCGCCGATTTCTGCGCTTCGGTTTCTTTTAAAACTTCCTGCTCGCTTTGCTTTTGGATTTTTTTCTTACCCACGGCAATTTCATTTAAACATAAAAACATTTTAACATTCGAACATGGATATTCTTTGAATAGCTGCGTTTGAATGTTTATATGCTTAAATGTTCTAATGTTTAGGTTTTTTCAACGGCGCGTCGGCCCGAACCCATTGTTTTGCGGACATTACCCCGAACCGTTCTAGTGTTGGTTTTGGTGCGCTGACCACGAGCCGGCAAGCCCTTGACGTGGCGAGACCCGCGATAGGAACCAATATCTTTCAAGCGCTTAATATTCATCATCCGTTCCCGACGCAAATCACCTTCAACTTTATAGCCTTTTTCAATAATTTCCTTCAGCCGATTGACCTCTTCGGGTTTAAGCTGGTTCGCTCGAACATCAGGATTAATTTTAGCTTGAGCTAAAATTTTGTTGCTCGAAGTCCGTCCAATGCCATAGACATAGGTTAGCGCGACCTCAATTCTTTTGTTGTCTGGAATATTAACTCCGGCGATTCTCGGCATAAAATTTCATTTAAACATACAAACATCTTAACATTTAAACATAAACCTTAATCTCTAACTCCGGCTCGTTTTTATCAATGTTCTTATGTTTGAATGCTAAAATGTTAAAATGATTTCACCCCTGTCGTTGTTTATGTTTTTTTACACTACAAATTACCCGCACTTTTCCTTTGCGTCGAACGATTTTACATTTTTGACAAATTTTCTTAACTGATGCTCGAACTTTCATAACTTTTCCTTACCAGAATTACGGATTAGTACGGATTTTACGGATTTGAATTTTATCCGTAGCATCTGTATTTATCTGTAATTCCGTACGGTTCTTTTCATAACAAAACGCGCTAAACGCACCTGAGTCCCGCTTTGATTTTGATTTCACGAGACCCCCCGCAGCTGCGGGGCGGCTTGCTTAGCACGATTTCTATCTAAAAACGCTACTTGTTTTCTGGTCGGAGTTCCTGCCCCATACCTCGAAAAACAATCCGGCCGCGCTTGTTATCATAAGGGCTCATTTCCAATGTTACTTTATCGCCTACCAAAACCTTAATGTAGTTCATCCGCATGCGCCCGGAAAGATGAGCCAAAATCTCCTGGCCATCATCCAACCTCACTTTAAAAGTGACGCTGGGCAGCGCTTCAATAACCTGACCAAATTTTCTAATTGCTTTTTCTTTAGCTGCCACTATTCGTATTTAGTATAACTATATTATATTCTTTTAGGGGGTTAGTCAAGACCTTCGCTTATTTTAATCTTGTCCACGCTGCTGGGCACAGCGCTCACCCAAAATGGCCAAAAAGACATCCTGGCTTTATCTATCTCTTCGTGGCCGCTAAAAATCTGCTTAACGGCTTCCTCGTCCTTACCCGCAATTTCTTTCCTAATCGCTTCCTCGTCAACCTGCCAGATAATTTTGCCGCTTACTTTAGCCCTAAAACTCAACTGCCCCTTGGTAAAATCCGGCTGCGTCTCACTATAAACAATTCCATCGTTGTTAATTTTTAACTGCTTATCTCCGTTTAATTTATCACCCCCTAATTTCTTTTTCAAAAGTTCCAGCACGTCTTTTTCGTCAAACAATAAAACCGTTGCCGCCCCCTTAAGCGTCAAAGTAAACTTATCCGCCCGGCTGCCAACCCCGGGAACGGATTCGGCAACGCCGCCCTCTTCTTTAAAGGAGCCCTCCAACATTTTCAAGCCGCTGGGAATTTGGGCTCTAAATTCTTTATCTAGCGACGGCTGCAGAGTTTGCCAAACATCAGCTCGGGCTTTATCAAAATCCTCCTGCGACACCACTCGGGCAACTCCGGCGGCTCCGCCGCTCATAGCGGTTTTAGAAATGCCGTAAAAAGCGGTGTATTTAGGCGTGCCCTGAAAGCCGCGAATAGTAAAGCGGCCGGCGGCAACATTATATTCCTCGCCCGCTTGGTCAGCCACCACATCCACACTCAAACTGCTCGCCACAATTTTTCCGTCCTGAATCTTAGCCCCCGGCACAGTGATGGTTTTGGTCGTCCGAAAAACCTTGCCATCTTCCGAAACAAGCCGCGTTTTTTCCACTAGGCCTTGGGCGCTGGAGCTAAATTCGTTATAGACCACAATTGTGCCTCTGGCTTTTTCGTTAAGCTGACGCTGGCCCGTGGCGTCAAATTCTTTTGTCTCTCTTTTATCCACCCTGATAAGTTGAGCGGGTAAATGATTTTGTGTAGCGTCAATTTTGCTAATCCCCTTGTCAGCCATTAAAGTTATTTCTTCCTCCACCGCTTCGGTCTTGGGCGTAATCACCACTTCGGCTTTAGGCAAAATAAAATAGAGCGCTACGGCCGCCAACACTACCGCCGCTCCGCCAAAAAGCACTAAAAATTTAGTTGAAAAAAACTCAATGGTCAGCATCTTTCTATTTTTGGTCAAAAACTTTTTGGATTTTTTGCGCTTTCTAAAAGAATCCTTCTCCGGCTCTTCCTCATCTTCTTGCCGCTTACCCATTAAACGAACTGGCGGCAGCTCTTCCTCAACCGGCTCGGTTTCTTTTTCATCCTCATCCCATAAAGCCGGCTCTGGTAATTCCGCCGCCACCTCCTCTTCTTTTTCCTCAACTCTTGCCTCATCGTCCCTAACAAAAGGCATACCCTTAACTTCTTTTATTTTTTCCATAGCAGTGTCCCAAAAGCCCTTGCCTGACTCAACCGCTTCCTCTTCGGTCTCTTTCCAAGAGTCATCTTCTACCTCTTCTTCCTCAACCTCTTCTGCTAATCTGGTTAAGGCCTCAACCACCGACTTAGGCCGAATGTCGCTCATTTGAGTTCTACCCGCTACACCAACTTTTCGCGGTACTTCCTGCCGCTTAGCTTTCACTTCTTCTTCCATCAACGTTTCAAATTTTTGCGGCGGCATTTCCTTAAATACTTTTTCCTCCTCTTCTTCTATTTCCTTGTTTTTAGGCAAAGAGACCCTGGCGGCCAACCCCACTCGCTTAGCCATTTCCCGACCCACTTCATCTTTAGCAATTAGAACCACCTCTTTACCCAGCCGCTCCGCTTCGCGCTTAAGAAGTTTCAAACCAATAATATTTTTAAGCAACGCACTGCCCGCTGGCGCAACCAAAAAGACCTCCTCTTCGCCCGTTTCCCACAGACGCTCAATTACCGAGGTTATTTCTTCTTCAGGTTTCAATTTAAAAACCTTGGCCATTTTTTGATGCTCTTAATACCTTAAGTATATCAAAAAACTCCTCCTAGGCCAACTAGTCAACTAGTCAAGAGTAGCTTTAATCCTCCTTACGCCGGCCGAACTTGACTCCTCCTTAGTAATCTTAAATCTACCAAGCATCCCTGTGCGCTGGGCGTGCGGTCCACCGCAAATCTCACGACTAAAAATATTATTATCCTTCGAGCTTGTCGAGAAGTCGCCAATCATATACACTTTCACTTTCTCGCCATACTTTGATTCAAACACGCCCATCGCGCCGGCGGCTTTTGCTTCATCCAGCATCATCTCTTCGTAAACCACCGGCAAGTCCTTTTGAATTTGTTCATTGACGATATTTTCTACTTCTTTGATTTGCTCCGCCGTCATTTTTTCCGAATGAGAAAAATCAAACCGCAAGCGTTCAGGCGTTATATTTGAACCCTTCTGCACCACGCGCTCGCCCAACACTTTTCTCAACGCCGCCAGCATCAAATGCGCGGCGGTATGATATTTTATCGTTTCCTCGCTCGCGTCCGCCAACCCGCCTTTAAACATTCCGGCTGACGCGGTGCGGGAAAGTTCCTGATGCTCCTGTAATGCTTCGTGAAATTGATGGAGAATTCTTTCTTCGTCGTCTTTTGACAATTTTACAATTCCAATACCTGTTTCATCTTTAAATGTTTCGTATAATTTCTTCATTTCTTCAATGCTCAACTCTATAGGAAATCCGTATGTAGAATAAAGATTAAATAAATCATCACCGCTCCAACCATACTCTATTGGCCCAGATTTTTTAAAAGGAGGCCTAAGAGGAGTAAATTTTGGTTTCATCTTTTCAAATTCCTTTAATCCTTTTTCAAGTGTTTCTAAAAATTTCTCCTCTTCTTTGACTAATTGATTCACAATAAACTCCTTATTTTTTCTCAACTCCGCGTATATATCCTGATAAATCTTTATCACTTCTTCCGCTACCTTAAAAGTAAAAATTTCATTTATACCTAACTGCTTCCCATATCGTACTGCCCGCCGAATCAACCGCCGCAAAACGTAGCCCGCGCCAACATTAGACGGCGTTAAGCCCTTTTCGTCGCCCAAAATAAAAGTGGCGGCTTTGATGTGGTCGGCAATTACCCGCATTGCCCGCGTTACGTCTTCTCCCTCTCCTTCAAAAGGAGAGGGTTGGGGTGAGGTTATTTTGATACCATACTTTTTCCCCGACAATTCTTCAATCTTTTGAATTAACGGATAAAATAGCTCGTTTTCAAAAGCATCCTGCTTGCCGTTGAGCACCGAGATTGTCCGTTCCAGCCCCATCCCCGTATCCACATTCTGCGCCGATAGTTTTTCATATTGCCCAGCCGAGTTTTTATTAAACTCCATAAAAACGTCGTTCCAAACTTCCATAACGCGGAACGCGTTCATCTCTTCATCAAAGGTCTTCCGCAATGCGCCTTTTTCCGGCGACACATCATAAAACATCTCGGTGCACGGCCCGCAAGGCCCGGTTGCGCCAGCCGGCCCCCAGAAATTATCTTTGGCGGGCAAGGGAAAAATCCGATAATTTCTATTGCCGCCGATTGACGTATTATATGGACAAACCTCGGCTGTGATGCCATTTTTTTTAAAACATTCCTGCCAGATTTTAATTGATTTTTCGTCCGATGCCAACCCCAACTCCTTATCACCCATAAAAACCGTTACATATAATCTCTGCGGATCCATCCCCAGCCATTTTTTATCAAATAAAAATTTCCAGCTCCACTCAATCGCTTCTTTCTTAAAATAACTTGCCCCGAACGTAGTCGAGGGGTCCCCCAACGACCAATTTCCGAGCATCTCAAAAAAAGTCAGGTGACGATTATCGCCAACTTCATCAATATCAGAAGTCCGGATACATTTTTGACAATTAACCAAGCGTTGCCCGGCTGGATGTTTTTCGCCCATCAAATACGGCACCAGCGGATGCATACCGGCCGTGGTAAAAAGCGCCGTCGGGTCGTTTTCGGGAATCAAAGAAGCCGAAGGAATAATTGCGTGTCCCTTGGACTTAAAAAAATCTAAATAAAGCTGGCGCAGTTCATTAGCGGTCATATTCTTATTTTATCTTAACAATTTCAATGGGTTTAGTAAATAATGTCGATTAAGCAGGCGCTGTCTTACGAACCAGCGCGCTCTCTTGTTGACCTAAAAATAAACTTATGAGTCCTTTTTTTATCTTTATGCTTTGTGCAGAAAACGTTTCTGTTTCATCGGTATCAACTAAAAAATGAAAAGGGTCCAACGCTTTTGCGCTAGACCCCCCGCTTGCCCCAATCAGATTAGTTCAATTTTAACCGGAACAACTCCGGCTTTTAACGCTCCAAGTTTTTTGGCCGCCTTGAAAGATAAATCAATGATTCGGCCACGAACATAAGGACCACGGTCAAATATAACAACTACAATTTTTTTGTAATTCTCTAAATTCGTGACCCTAATTTTAGTACCTAATGGCAAGTCCCGATGCGCTGCCGAAACGCAGTACATATCATATCGCTTGCCATTGGCCATTTTCTTTCCTTGGAAACCTGGACCATACCAGCTGGCCCAACCCCTAACTGCCTTAGGAGTTTTCAGGGAAAAAATCTTTTGGCCGCTTCTTTCAATATTTGCCCGACTCTCTGCCGTGATAGACAGAATAACCAAACAAATCAAACTAACAATCAAAAACAAAAGTATTTTAGTATTCTTCACTACTTAAACCTCCTTAAGGTTTTTGATTGGGGCACATAGAGCATAACACGCCTTATGTGCCTTGTCAAGAGCTCCGTAATAGCCCAATAGCTTGGAAACGTTTGATACAATAATTAAGTATCAATAAAACGAATCCAAACTATGCCATATACAACTAATCCCCAGATGCCTAAACTGCGGGCCAGAGCAGTTAAGATGGTC